>Ga0153915_10001759_pt1 | contig 19924 bp, 18 predicted proteins | sample Opewatmetagenome_2_FD_107003 | JGI IMG/M metagenome (GOLD analysis project Ga0153915, IMG submission 107003) | Freshwater wetland microbial communities from Ohio, USA - Open water 3 Core 3 Depth 3 metaG | ecosystem: Environmental > Aquatic > Freshwater > Wetlands | place: USA: Ohio, Lake Erie...
GCCGGCGCGGGCGGGGCCGTAGCCGAGGCCGCGCGCGATGGCGACGAGCTTCTGCGCGAGCTTCGCTTCGTCACCGAGGCCCGCGGCGTCCACCCACCAGAGGCCGATGGTGTGCGGACGCGCCGGCGCGGCAGGGGGCAGACCCGGCCCCACCCAGGAGACGCGGGGACTCGCCGCGAGGAGCGCGGCCACGATCTCGAGGGCGGCGCGGGCGATACGCTCCGCCTCCCACGGCCGCACGACGAGGTCGGCGACGAGCGCCTTGGCCTCGGCGAGCACCATCCCGGCGGCTACGCCGTGGCGTTCGGCCTCGCGGCTCGTTGCGACGACGCGCGGCTTGCCGCGGAGGTCGGCGACGGCGACGAGGGCCGGGTCCGCGGGCGCGTCGTCGCCGCCGGGACCCGCGTCGGCTGCGCTACTTCCGGGTCTTGCGCTCAGCTCGCCGGTCGGCGCGCGGTGGAGCGCGCCGATCGCGAACCGCCCAATGCGGACGCAGCCGATCCGGCAACGGGCAGCCAACGACCACCTCCGCGGCGCGCGGGGCGCCGCCTTTCAGAAAGGTGACGCGCAGCGTCCGCGCTGCCGGCCAGGCCCCACCCCAGCCGGGGAGCGCGGGGACGAAGCCGGGAGAGCGGCTCAGCGACTCGACCGCGAGCACCACCGGGGCGCCGTACGCTGGCAACTGGGAACCACTGGCAACCTGGCGTCTGGTCATCTGCGCAACGCGTATCACCAGCGCACAGTCCTTGTCGTGCGCGAGCCGCTGCAGCCGCACGGCCACGCGGCGCACGGGCACCGGAGCGCGATCCATGATCACGAGGCCGAAGGCGCCGGTCCTGAGGAGGACGTCGGCGCACCACCAGGCGTTCTCGTGCGCCTTGGGCCGGACGACCCAGAAAGGGCCAAGAGCAGCAAGGTGGGCAGCGGCTTGTGGCGCGAGCGAGCGCTCGGCGTCCACGATCGCCACTCCTTCGTCGGAGCGGAGCGTGGCCTCGGCGAGGACGAGGAGGAGCGTGGTGCCGCCGCCGCCCAAGGGGGAATCGAGCGCCGTGATCTGCCCGCGCGGGACCCCTGCGGGCAGCGCCGCGTCCAAGGCCGGGATGCCGAACGCGAGACCGCGCCGGACGGCGGGGACGAGCCGTTCGAGGCGCTCGGGAAGCAGGAGTTGCAGGTTCGGGGCACCCATGGTGTGTCCCCCTCAACCCAATCGTACCCGAACAAACACCGAAGATCAAGAGGACAAAAATGCTGCCGGTGCCGATCTCCTAAGTCACGCTGATTCAAATCGTTATTGCCATCGCAGGGGGTCGCCGGCTCGACCTGGCCGACGTTTATCCCTCTGGGCACCCTCTCAGAGCAGTACCCATTGGCCAAGGTCGTCGAGGCGTCCCGCCGCCCGGCGGCCGTAGCGCGCGGCGGCCGTGGCGTCGTCGTCTTGGTGCGTTGCGAACCCCATCTCCCGCTGCAGCCGCGCCACCCGACGCTCGAGCGCGCAGGCGTACTCCTCCCTGACCGAGCCCCTGGCGTCGAACGCCCGCTCATAGCGGGGCAGCAGCGCGGGGAAGTGCCGCGCGATCACCGGCAGGAACTTCGGCCTGGTGGCCGGATAGAGCCGCAGCGGCTCCGCGTGGGCGAACGCGGCGCCCGCCGCCTTCGCGGCCCGCATCAGGTCGAGCAGCTGCGCCGTGCGGTCCGTGACTCCGGGCACGACCGGCGCGATCATCACCCCGGCGCGAATTCCGCCCCGGACCAGCTTCTCCAGCGCCTTCAGACGCACCTGCGGCATCGGTGAGCGCGCCTCGAGCTTCTTGATGAGCGGCACTTCCACCGTGATGAGCGAGAGATAGACCGTGAGCCGGCTCCGCTCGGCCAGGCGCGCCAGGACGTCGAGATCGCGGGCGACCAACGGCGACTTGGTGACGAGACTGACGTTGAGGCCGTGGAACTGCGCCAGCCGCTCCAGGATCCGCCGCGTGAGGCGGAAGCGCCGCTCGGCGGGCTGGTAGGGATCAGTCGCGGTGCCGATCGCGATCGCGGCATCGCCAAGGCGCGACGGCTTCAGCGTCAGCCCCAGGACATCGGGCGCCTCGCTCTTGACGAAGACCTGCCGCTCGAACGCCTCGTCGTCCCATGCGCTGGCGCCCGGCTCCCCGCTCTGGCAGCCCCGCTCCACCACGTAGCGGTGGGCGAAGCGGGCGTAGCAGTAGGTGCAGCCGAACTCACAGCCGACGTACGGGTTGAGCGACCAGAACCCCATCCCGGTCTGCTGCGGCGAGTTCAGGATGGACTTGATCGGCAGGTGCACGAAGCGGGTGCCGCGGCGCCGCTCGTCCAGGAGGACCCGGCTCACCCACACCGTCCCCACCCGCAGGCCGGGCAGTAGCGGCAGCCGGACGCCGGCACGGTGGCGCTCCCGCAGTCTGGACATGGTTCGGCCGGCGGAGCTCCAGAGTCTCCGGCTTTGGGCGCAACTTCTTTTTCAGCAATGTCTTTCATAACGCGTGTGTGATTTGTTGTTCGGTTTTTATTCGGTATCGTAAACCGAATATAAACCGATCACAATCCAGCGCAAGGCTTGATGTGCCAGCCAGCTGACGGCAGAGCCGACCCGCAGTCCCGGATTGGCCGCCCTGAGAGGGCCCGGCTATCTTCCTGCCCGCCTTCCCTCGGGAGTCGTCGTGCCGTTCAGCCTGTTGCCGCGCGAAGAGGAGTTCTTTGACTTGTTTATCCAGGTGGCGCGCCGCAGCCGCGAGGCAGCCGAGCACCTGGTGGGGCTGTTCGCCGAGCCGGACCGCGGGCCGTACTACGCCGAGCACATCAAGCGGCTCGAGCACGAGTGCGACCAGATCACCCACGAAGTCGTGAACCGGCTCGACCGCACCTTCATCACGCCCATCGACCGCGAGGACATCTACCGGCTCGCCAGCGACCTCGACGACGTCATTGACGTCATCGACGGGGTCGCACGCCGGGCGCAGATCTTCCGCGTGGGCACGGCGCCGGATGGGGTGAAGAAGCTGACCGACGTGATCCACCGCGCGGTGGGCACGCTGGCCCTCGGGGTCGAGGACCTTCGGAAACGCGACGGCGTGATGGCGCACTGCATCGAGGCGAAGCGGCTCGAAGAGGAGGCCGACTCGCTCTACCACACCTCCCTCGGCCAGCTCTTCGACACCGAGAAGAACGCGATCGAGCTGATCAAGTGGAAGGAGATCTACGACAATCTCGAGCGCTGCGTGGACCAGGCCGAAGACGTGGCCAACGTGCTCGAGAGCATCACGCTGAAGCACGGCTAGTGAACGGCACCGTCGCGTTCGTTCTCGCGATCCTCGTCGTCGCGTTCGTTTTCGATTTCGTCAATGGCTTCCATGACTCAGCCAACTCCATCGCCACCGTGGTCTCGACGCGCGTCCTTTCGCCGTCGCTCGCGGTAGTCTGGGCGGCGTTCTTCAACTTCGTGGCGGCGTTCGGGTTCGGCACGGCGGTGGCGAAGACGATGGGCAGCGGACTGATCCGCGTGGAGTTCGTCGACCCGCAGGTGATCGTGGCCGGCCTGATCGGCGCCATCGCCTGGGACATCATCACGTGGGTCTACGGCATTCCGTCTTCCTCCTCGCACGCGCTGATGGGCGGGTACGCGGGAGCGGCCATCGCCAGGACGGGGATCGGTGCGCTGATCCCGGGGGGCTGGGTCAAGCCTATCGCGTTCATCTTCCTGTCGCCTCTCATCGGCTTCGCGCTGGGGCTCGTCATGATGGTGGCCGTCGGATGGACGTTTCGCGGCGCCCGGCCACGCCAGATCGATTCGTGGTTCCGAAAACTCCAGCTCGTTTCCGCAGCCGCATACAGCCTCGGCCACGGCACCAACGACGCCCAGAAAACCATGGGGATCGTGGTCGGCCTGCTGTTCTCGGCGCAGGTGGCGTTCAAGGACTTCCCGCTCAAGTTCCTGCACATCACCACGATGAGCGTGATCCCGCTGTGGGTGATCCTCTGGGCCCACGCAGCCATCGCGCTCGGCACGCTCGCGGGAGGGTGGCGGATCGTCAAGACGATGGGGCAGCACATCACGAAGCTGAGGCCGTACGGCGGCTTCTGCGCGGAGAGCGCTGGGGCGATCTCGATCTTCATCGCCTCTCACTTCGGGATCCCCGTCTCGACCACCCATACCATCACCGGCGCCATCAGCGGCGTGGGCGCGACGCAGCGGATCTCCTCGGTGCGGTGGGGGGTAGCCGGACGGATCGTATGGGCGTGGATTCTAACCATCCCGATGGCGGCGGTGATCGCGGCAGTCGCGTACCTGGTCGTGCAGGTCGTGGTGGCGTAGCGCGCGCGAGGAGGCGGCATCATGGCGAAGCTGACGGAGCAGGAGATCGCCGACGGCCTGAAGCGGCTCGAGGGCTGGACGCGCGAGGGGGACGCGATCCGGAAGAGCTTCAGCTTCGCGGCGTTCGCCGACGGGATCCGGTTCGTGGACCGTGTGGCAGTGGCGGCCGACGCGATGGACCACCATCCGGACGTGGACATCCGCTACACCACGATCACGATGGTCCTCTCGACTCACAGCGCCGGCGGGCTCACGCGCAAGGACTTCGAGCTGGCGGAGAAGATCGAGCGCGAGGCTCGCTAGGCGCCGTCCTGCGGCGCCGCACCCTCCGAAGGGGGCCTCTCCGGCGGCGTGGCGTCATCGCTCGGCTTCGTGGCCCCCGGGTCCACCATGCTGGTCCCCCCCAGGTAGCTGGCGCTCGGCGCGTGGTCGAGCGACGAGAGCTTCATGAGGTTGTTGCCGATTCGGTTGGCCATCTCCAGGATCGTCTCCACGCCGGCGCGGTCCTCGGGCGTCAGGCGCTCGGCGCCGGCCCTGAGCAATCCGGCCTCGCCCACAATCGCGGCCAGGGCGTTGTTGACCTCGTGCCGGATCGTGATCGCGACCTCGCCGATCGCCGCCAGGCGCTCCGCCTTGATGAGCCGCCGGTAGTAGTCGTGGAGTTGCTGCGACAGCCAGCCCACCGCGATGGCCAGGACACCGTAGGAGATGTAGCTCGGCAGCATGATGTTGGGGTTCACTGGCATGAGGTTGAGCTGGAGCACGAGCTGGACGGCGATGTACAGCAACGTCCCCGCGACCAGGCCGGACAGCGCGCCGAGCATGCCATAGTGCAGCGACAGGATGAACGCCGGCGCCAGCGTGGTGAGCCAGCTCAGCTCTCGGTAGAGTCCTTCGCCAGGCGGCAACAGCTCCATCATGACGATCGGTACCAGGTACGCGAGCGCGCAGTAGAGCGCCCAGCGCCTGGGCAGCGGCGGGCGGTGCGACATCTCGGGGAGGCCGATCACCATCACCGGTCGCAGGTACCACGGGGTGTGACGCGGGGCGTTCATCGCGGTCACTCGGTGTGGAGGGTGAGAAGCCGGAGGTCGGTCATCTCTTCGATCGCGTGGCGGACCCCTTCACGGCCGAGGCCGCTGGCCTTGGCTCCGCCGTATGGCATGCGATCCACCCGCCAGGTCGGGACCTCGTTGCCCATCACGCCGCCCACCTCGAGCCGGTCCCAGGCGCGCATCAGACGGGAGATGTCGCGGGTGAAGATCCCGGCCTGGAGGCCGTAGGGCGATGCGTTTGCCTGTTCCAGCGCATCGTCGAAGCTGCTGTAGGCCGACACCGTCGTGACGGGAGCGAAGATCTCCTCACAGTTCACCTGCTGATCCGGCCTGGTGTCGGCGAGGATGGCCGGCTCGAGCACCGCGCCACGCCTGCCGCCGCCCACCACCAGCCTCGCGCCGCCCCGCACGGCATCCCGAATCCACGACTCCGCCCGCTCAGCCGCGGCCTCGCTGATCATCGGCCCGACGAAGGTGGCGGGGTCGAGCGGGTTCCCGGTCGTGAGCCTGCCCACGCTGGTGGCGAATCCCCGGAGGAAGTCCGCGTACACGCGCTCGTGCACCAGGATCCGCTGCACCGAGATGCACGATTGGCCCGCGTAGCTGTAGCCGCCGGCAGCGCAGCGCTCGATGGCGAGCGCGAGGTCTGCGTCGGGCTCGATGATGACGGCGGCGTTGCCGCCCAGCTCCAGCGCGACGCGCTTGGTGCCTGCGGCGGCGCGGATCTGCCATCCCGCGCGTGCGCTGCCAGTGAAGCTGATCATCCGCACCCGCGCGTCGCCGACCAGTTGCTGCGCGACCTCGAGCTCGCACGGCACGATGTTGACGCCGCCGGCCGGGTAGCCACACGAGGCGATGAGGTCGCCCAGCAGAAGGCTCGATAGCGGGTCCTGCGGCGGTGGCTTGAGAGTCACGGCCGCGCCGCACGCGATGGCCGGCGCGATCTTGTGGGCCGCCAGGAGCACCGGGAAGTTGAACGGCGTGATGGCCGCGATGGGCGAAAGCGGCCAGCGCCGGGTCAGGCCGATGCGGCCTCTGGCGGCGGGCAGCACGTCGAGCGGGAGCACCTCGCCGCCGATGCGCGTCGCCTCCTCGGCGCCGTCCCTGAACACGAAAACCGCGCGCTCGATCTCGAAGCTGGCCTGCGCGATGGGCTTCCCTGCCTCGCGGGCCAGGAGGGCGGCGAACTCGTCGCTCCGACTCTCGAGGCCGTCGGCGATGCGCCCGAGGCACGCGGCGCGCTCGTAGGCCGGGAGCCGGCGGCAGGCCTCGGCCGCCGAGACGTTGGCGGCGAGGGCGGCGTTCATGTCGGCGGGTGAGGCGAGGGGGTGGGTGCCGACCTCGGCGCCGTCCCAGGGCGCGCGGATGGAAGCGGTGGCGCTGGTCGTCCGGCGCTGGTTGGCGATCATCATCCTGCTACCATACGGCGGGCCGCGGGGGAACGTCAAACGCGCGGGCCGGCTGAGCGCTGGCCTGTGAGTCCGCGCGGCTACTGCGGCGTCCCGTCCCCCGGAGGGCGCTGCAGGTGCAGCTCGAAGATCGCCGGCCACCGCTTCCCGGTGACCAGGAGGTTCCCAGTGTCCTGGTCGTACGCGATGCCGTTCAGCACGTCGGTGCCCGGCGTCCGCTCGCGCGCCGGCAGGAGACGGGCGAGGTCGAGCCACTCGCGCACCTGCCCCGTGCCGGGATCGATGCGCACGACCCAGTCACTCTGGTAGATGTTGGCGAACAGCTCGCCCCGCACGTACTCGAGCTCGTTGATCCAGAGGAGCGGCGAGCCCCGATCGCGCACGGTGATTTCCCTGCGCACTCGGAAGCTGCCCGGGTCGAGGAAGCGAAGGGTCGCGCTTCCATCGCTCATGATGAGCGACGAGCCGTCGGTCGTCAGGCCCCACCCCTGACCGTGATACGTGAAGGAGTCCACGCGCGCCAGCGTGGTCGCGTCGTACACGTAGCCCACCTGCTCCTTCCACGTGAGCTGGTAGAGTCGCTCACCAAGGAGAGCCAACCCCTCGCCGAAGTGGTCGGCGGGAAGCGAGACTGAGGCGAGTACCCGCCCGGTCGTGAGCTCGACCCGCCGCACTTGCGAATGCCCATACAGGCCGGTGCTCTCAAACAGCACGCCCCCGGAATAGAGCAGCCCCTGCGTGTAGGCGGACGTGTCGTGTGGGAATCGGCTGACCACCGCGAACGTGCTGCCGGTGCGGCGGCCGCAGGTGATGGCCGAGGCCGCGGTCGCCGCAGCGCAGATCCAGCGGCGGCCCGGGAACCGCGTCAGGAAGGCGGGTGCCAAGACCCGGTCACACTCCCGGCGTCGGGTAGCTTGCACCGTTGACGAGCACGTCGGCGATGCGCTCCGCCGTCCGGCCGTCCCAGCGCTCGATGGTGACAGGCCCGCGGTGTTCGCCGGTCCACGCTTCACGTGCGGCCGCGCGGATGGCTTCGCGCTTCGCAGCGACCAGGCGGTTGGTGCCCTGCGTGCAGGTGATGGGACGCTCCGTCGACGGGCGCACCGTGAGGCAGGGTACCCCCAGATACGTCGTCTCCTCCTGCATGCCCCCCGAGTCGGTCAGCACCAGGCCGGCCGACATCTCGAGTCCCAGAAGCTCCAGATAGGGCAATGGCTCGAGCAGCTCGAGGCGCGATCCGGCTGGCGGGGTCCACGACATGCTCTGGATGCGTGCGCGCGTCCTGGGATGCACCGGAAAGAGCACCGGCCCGTCCAGACTCAGCACCGCCAGGGTGTCGAGCAGCTCCCGCAAGGTGTCAGGCGAGTCCACGTTGTTGGGGCGGTGCAGCGTGACCAGCACGTACCGCTGGCCCACGACTCCGTGCCGCCGGGGAGCGTCGAGGCTGCGGGCCGCGTCGAGCGAGGCGATCAGCGAGTCGATCATGACGTTGCCGACGAAGTGGATGCGCTCCGCGGGCACACCCTCCGCACGCAGGTTGTGCGTGGCGTCAGGCGACGGGGCGAAGAGGAGGTCCGAGAGCCGGTCGGTCACTACCCGGTTGATCTCTTCGGGCATGGACCAGTCGCGGCTCCGCAGGCCCGCTTCCACATGCCCCACGCGGATGCCGAGCTTGGCGGCGACGAGGGCGGCCGCCACCGTCGAGTTCACGTCGCCATAGACCAGCACGACGTCTGGCCGGGCGGCCTCGCACACCGGCTCGAAGCGCTGCATGATCGCGGCCGTTTGCGCGGCGTGCGACGCGGAGCCGACCTCGAGGTTGTGCTGGGGCCGCGGGATGCCGAGGTCGCGAAAGAACGTGTCCGACATGCCCGCGTCGTAGTGCTGGCCGGTATGCACGATGATGTGCTCGACTCCCGCGTGCTGCGAGAGCACCCGGGCGAGCGGCGCCAGCTTCATGAAGTTCGGCCGCGCGCCGACGACAGAAAGCAGCGTGCGCTTCGGCAAGGATGCTAGAGGATCTTCACCAGACCGACGATCGCGAGCGGAAGGCTGACCAGGATCTGAAGTATGTAGAGGTAGTTCGCCGTGTTGGATTGTACGGGGATCTCGATCCGGTCCCCCGCCTGCAGGCTGAGCGCGTCCAAGGTACGCCCCTCGGCGATTGCCTGCTGCAGCCGGTCGCCATCCCACAGGGTCTCCCGCCCGCGCAGGACTCGCATCTCCAGCAGCCTGGCGGTACCGGTCGGTCCTCCGGCCTGCATCAGCACGTCGGATACCAATGCCTCGGTGGGGGCTGCGTAGTACCCGGGCCTGGCCACTCCCCCCACCACCGACACCCGGATCAGTGACTTGGTGCGCACGACGGGATCCCGGACGAAGCGGCCGATCTGGGTTGTCAGGTACCCGTTCAGCTCCGAACGCAGCACGCCAGCGAGTGGGATGCTGCCGATGCCCGGAAGGTTGAGCAGCCTGCCTGGGGCTACGGTGAAGGTGTCGGTCAGTGTCGATTCCCTGTCCACGGTGAGGCTTATCCGGTCCCCGATCTGGAAATCCCCCTGTGCCAGGCGCGTGCTGAGTAGCGTCGCCTCAACGCGGGAGCGTGCCCTCATGGACGAGCTGTACGCCGGGGATTCGGACGACTCCTGGAGCTGGCGCAGCAGGTCTTCCAGCTGCTGCCGCGTCACCTGCACGCTCGCTGCGGCCGAATCCGGAGGTTGCTGGGCAGCGCCCGCCCCGGCGCCGAACAGGAGCACTGTGGCCGCGGCGAGCGCCGCTCTCGATGTCTTCATCGCCTGCATGATACGGTTGGCGGAGCCGCGGCGCTACTCCACCGTCACGCTCTTGGCGAGATTGCGGGGCCGGTCCACGTCGCAGCCGCGGAGCACCGCGATGTGGTACGCCAGGAGTTGGAGTGGGATCACCGTGATGACCGGCGAGAGGAGCGGATGGGTGGCCGGGACCTTGAGCTGACGCTCGACCAGGTTGCCGAGGTTCTCCGCCCCCTCGCTGGTGAGCGCGATGATCCTCCCCCCGCGGGCCTTCACCTCCTGCATGTTGGATCGGACCTTCTGGAATACGTCGTCGTCCGGCGCCACGAAGAGTACCGGCATCTTCTCGTCAATCAGGGCGATGGGCCCGTGCTTCATCTCGGCGGCCGGATACCCTTCCGCGTGGATGTAGCTGATTTCCTTGAGCTTCAGCGCGCCTTCCAGGGCGACGGGGAAGTTCACCCCTCTGCCCAGATAGAGCGCGTTGGGCGCTGACGCGTAGGTCTGGGCCAGCTCCTTGATGCACGGCTCGAGCGCGAGTGTGGCCCGCACCTTGGACGGCAGCTCGGCCAGTTGCGCGACGAGATCCTGACCCTCCTCGAGGGTGAGGCGGCCGCGCTGGCGTCCAATGTGGAGGGCCAGCAGGAGGAGGGCGACCACCTGGGAGGTGAACGCTTTGGTCGAGGCGACGCCGATCTCCGGCCCCGCGTGCAGGTAGATTCCGCCGTCCGTCTCGCGTGCGATGGTGCTGCCCACCACGTTGACGATGCCGACGACCCGTGAGCCCGCGTTGCGCGCGGCGCGGATGGCCTCGAGCGTGTCGGCGGTCTCGCCGGACTGGGATATCGCGATCGTCAGCGTGCCGGGAATCTTGAGTTGGCGGCCGTAGCGGTACTCCGAGGCGTACTCCACCTGCACCGGAAGCCCGGTCAGCTCCTCGAGGACGTGCCGGCCCACCAGGCCGGCATGCCACGATGTCCCGCAGGCGACGATCACGATGCGCGAGATCTGCCGGCACTCGTCGGATGGCAGTCCGAGGCCACCGAGCCGCGCCGTGCCCTCCTCGAAGAGGAGGCGCCCGCGCAGCGTGCTGTGGACGGTCTCGGGCTGCTCGCAGATCTCCTTGAGCATGAAGTGGGGATAGCCGTTGAGCTCGATGGCCTCGAGGTCCCACTCGATGTCGTCCACGGCGCGAGTCAGCTCGCGTGCGTCGCTGTCAATGACGCGATAGCCGTCCGGCGTGAGGACGCCGATATCCCCGTCGTTGAGGAACACCACCGAGCGCGTGTGCCCGAGCACGGCCGACGCATCCGAGGCGACGAAGTACTCGTTGTCTCCGACGCCGATCAGGAGCGGCGAGCCCCGGCGGGCCGCGACGACCTTGTGCGGCTCGGCGGAGCACATCACGGCCAGGCCATAGGTGCCCTCCACGTGGGTCAACGCCGATATGACCCGCTCCTCCAGCGTCGAGCCCGGCGCGTCCTCAATGAGGTGCGCCAGGGTTTCGGTGTCGGTCTCCGACGTGAAGACATGGCCGTCGCGCTCCAGGCGCGTCCGTAGCGCGTCAGCGTTCTCAATGATGCCGTTGTGGACCAGCGCGAGCTCGGCGTCGCAGTCCAGGTGCGGGTGGGCGTTTCGCTCCGTGGGCGCGCCGTGGGTCGCCCACCGGGTGTGCGCGATGCCGCTGGCCCCGACGACCGGCTCCGCCTGCAACCGGTCGCGCAACTTCGCAACCCGGCCGGCGAGCTTGTTCACGATGAGCCCGCTGCCGTTCTGAATCGCCACGCCCGCCGAGTCGTAGCCGCGGTACTCGAGCCGCAGCAACCCCTGGAGGAGCACTGGGGCCGCCTGGCGCCTTCCGGTGTAACCGACGATGCCACACATTCGCTCAGTTCTCCGCGCGGGAGGGTTCGGAGAGAAGGCGCCCGTTGGACGTGAGGCTGAACTGGGCCAGCTGCTTCAGCTTCTCGAGGAACAGGGCGGCTGACTCCCTGGTCGGGAGCGCCACACCACAGAGGTTGCAGGCGAGAGCGTCCGGGTCCTGCGCCACGATCACCCGGATCGCCGATCGCGGGTCCGCGTCGGAGCGTCCATCGCCGGACTCGGATCCACAGAGCCTGCAACCCATAGCCGCCTCCGCCCCCTGCTACCGGTTTCCGAGCCGCCTTCTTGCGGTCCGGGCATCCTGGGGGTACCGTATTCAAGATCGGGGCCGAGAGTGGTGCGACACCCAAGGGCTAGAACTCCATTTGCGCCGTCGACAACGACTTACGGCCAGCCTGCGATGCAGCAGATCAGCCCCCCAGCCAGGCTTGCGCGTTGCGTGGTTGCGTCAGAATCGGGCCTCTTGTTGACGGCGCGCAGCGATTCTGCGCACTTCGACTGATGGTAAGTTGTTGACAGACAATACGATGGGCGGTCTGCTGTTGGCGCACGACTCGTGCAGAGAAGTGCTGCGCTGCGGCGGACCTCCGACGGGTCGCCGCCGCAGTTGCCGCGTGTCTTCGTGTGGAAGTTGAAAGGCGGGACGAGCAATGGCCGATCTTACCTCGCGTAGCCATCCGCCACTGGTTCTGATCGCGAATGGCCAGGAGTGGCATGCGCGATCGCTGGAGAGCGTCTTGGGGCCGCATGGCTATGCGGTCGTCCGGGCCTACACGGGAAAGCAGGCGCTCGAGCGGGGGAGGAGTGCCCGGCCCGACCTGATCATCATTGACGCCGACCTGCCGGATCACGGCGGCCTCGAGGTGTGTCGCGTGCTTCGGGAAGACCCGCAGATCAGCGCCAGCACGCCGATCCTCGTCACAGGTCCGCACCCGAACCGCGAGCGGCGCCTGGCAGCGCTGCGTGCCGGGGCGTGGGACTACCTGACGGTGCCGATCGATGGTGAGGAGCTACAGCTGCGCCTGGACGCGTACATTCGGGCCAAGTTCGAGTCCGACCGCGCGCGGGAGGAGAGCCTCCTCGACGGGCTGACCGGGCTATACAACATCCAAGGCCTGGCGCGCCGGGCCCGGGAGCTCGGCTCGCAGGCGTTCCGGCATCATGACCCGTTCGCATGCATCGTGCTGGCCCCGTACGTGGAAGGACCGGACGCTCCGGGGTCCGAGGAGGCCCTCACCGCGGCCGTGAGCTATGTCGCCAGGAAGCTGCGGGACAATGGCCGCGTGGGGGACGCCATCGGCCGTCTGGGGCCGACCGAGTTCGCGGTGGTGGCGCACGGGACCGACGCCGAGGCGGCCGTGAAGCTCGTGCAGCGGCTCGCCCAGGTTCTAGAGGCGGAGGGGCAGGAGTCCGGGGACGAGGTGCCGCGATTCAAGGTGCGGGCCGGGTACGAGGCGGTAGAGAACTACCACGACGCCCCGATCGAGCCCGAGGACATGCTGGTGCGCGCCACCATCGCGATGCGGACGTCGCAAGGCGAGCCGAAGGACTTCAGCAACTAGCTAGACAGACTCTTCCGCTGCGCCATCCTGGCCGCCGCCGAGCTGCTGCACCTCTGCAGTAGCCGGCTCGGCGTCTTCGTCCTTCGATTCGTAGCCCGGCAGATAATACGACGAGTAGTAGTAGCGGTAGGCGGCGTCCGCGCGGACGTCGTTGAGCACCGCGCCGAGGAGCCGGATGGGGAGCCGGTAGAGGTGGTCGAGCTTCACCTGCGCCAACTCCCGGTCGGTCACGCCCGTCCTCAGCACCAGCATGATGCTCCCGGCCAGGGTGCCGAGCATCAACGCGTCCACGCCTGCCCCCAACGGCGGGCTGTCCACGATGATTACGCTGTAAGCCGATCGCAGGCTAGTCAGGAGCTGCGACATCGTGCTCGAGGCCAGGAGCTCGGGCCCGCCCGACTTCCGGGTGCCAGACCCGATGAAGTCCACCGAGGACGTGGGCGCTCGCTGCACGATCTCCTCGCGCGTCGCCCGGCCCGAGAGGTGATCCAGCAGGCCCGGCTTCCGCTGGAGGTTGAGCACCCGGTGGAGCATGCCGCGGCGGGTGTCCCCGTCTATCAGCAGCGTGCGGTGCCCCATGTCGGCGAACGCGTTGGCCAGGTTCGAAGCGATGAAGGACTTGCCGTCGCCGGCGCCCGGGCTCGTGATCGTGACGACGAGCGGGCCGGCCGATCCGTACGCGTGAACGAGATTCAGGCGGACGGTCCGCAGGGCCTCCAGGACCTGCGCAGCGTCTTCGCCACCCATGCCCTTGCCGCCCTTGACGCGGGGGACTACCCCGAGGATGGCGAGCCCCATATCGCGGGTCACCTGCTCCGGGTAGCGGATTCGGCGATCGAAGCGATCGAGCATGAGGGCCAGGACCACTGCGAGGCTCAGGCCCGCCGCCAGCCCACCGAGCAGCAACACGCGGGTAACGCTGGTCACGGGCTGCTCAGGCGTCACCGCGGCGTCCAGGATCCGCACGTCGGGAATGCTGCTGACCTCCGTGAGCCGCGCCTCCTCGTACCGTCCCTGCAAGTTCGTGTAGAGGTTCTCCGCGATTGACACGTCTCGGCTCAGCCGCGCCTCTTCGATGGTGCGCGCCGGTATCTGCCGCAGGTCGCGCGACGCCGACCCGATCCGGCTGTCCAGCTCCTGCTCCCGCCCCTGGATTCCCGCCACGAGGCTCCGCGCCAGGGCCGGGACCGTCTGCCGCTTCAGAACGGCAACATCGGCGGCCAGTCGCTGGACCGGCACGTAGTCGTCGGTGTAACGGTTGCGCAGCGCGCGAAGCTCGGCCTGCTTTTGCGTGAGATCTGTGAGCGAGCCCATCAGCTCGGTGGCGTTCCGCACGGCAGGGATTGCCTCGAGCGAAACCACCAGGTTGGCGGTGTCTGTCGAGCTGGTGAGCACCGACACGATGGCCTCGCGGTCGCGGCGCAGCCCCTCCTGCTCGACCTTCATCGCGAAGAAGTTCTGGAACACGGGGTCGCGCGTCTGAGCCAGGCCGGGCGCGACCGGGCTGGCCCGGTCCGACGGCAGGGTGATCGTCGCGACCCGGAACCCCTCCAGGGAGGCCTCCCTGCGGCGGAGGTCCTCCTCCGCCGACCTCAGCTGCTGCCCCAGGATGCGCGTCAGCTCGTCGAGCTTCTCGGTCTTGAGCTGCGCCGCGACTTGGACGAATTGCTGCGCCACGGCGTTCAAGGTGGCGGCCGTGAGCGACGCATTCGTGCCGGTCAGCGTGAGGCGGAGGAAGTTCCCCTGGGCAGGTATCGAGGCTTGCAGCCGGTTCGACAGCTGCACGGCGGCATCCCGAGGGGTCGAGACCGTGAACGTGATAGTGCGCCGCGCGCGGAGCACCGACGCGTCCGGCGCCCATGCGAAGCCGAGGCTCTGTCCGATGGAGTCGCCCACGGCGCCATGCTGGATTTCCACGCCGCCGCGCACCGCAACAAGCGAGAACTGCCGCCCGCTTGCGTCCACCGTCAGCCGGTATAGGCCCGGGCGAAACCGCTGCCCCAGGCGCAGCGTGGCCAGCGCGGCGGAGTCGCCCGGGGACTGCGGCTGGAGGAACAGGTGCATGCGCCGGACGACCTCGTCGAGCACCACATACGACCTCAAGAGATCGGTCCAGGCGGTGGATCCGAACAGTTGGGCTTGCTGGATGGGGCCCTGCGACTGCGCGCCCTGCTGCTGGCCACTGGATTGCAGCCAGATGGTCGCCTGGGCCTGGTACTGCGGCTTCTGGCTCCTCTTCAGCCCATAGCCGAGGGCGAGCCCCAGTACACCGCCCAACACCACGAGCCAGCGGTAACGGAGAACGGCGGCCAGATAGCGCCGGTAGTCCGCCGCTGGCTCCTCTTCGAGCCCTCGGGGAGCCGGGTAGGCCAGTCTCTCCGGCGTGAGGGGGACAAGTGCGGCGTCCCGGCGATCCTCGTCGGGCGCGACGGGCAGATTGGTGGACATGGCCATCTTGAATATAGCCAGCAAGCTCGATACCGCGCCTGCCGGGACGGCGCAACTCGCTGCGCCGCAAGCCCCGCGCGCCTTGGGCGCTTACCGCGAGGCCTGCCACTGGAAAAAAACACCTTCAGGCACTAGGTATGTGGTAGATGTGGTGTTGCAGGGGCGCCACATGCGTGGAGGTGGGACGGTCCACCTGTCGCAGAGATACCACGAGCCACTCAGGATACATCTCGGAGTACATGGCGCGCCCTCCCAGCGCCCAAGTGAGCACTCGAGGACTGCAGGATGGCTTCGTCGCTCAACACTCCGCAGGGCCGGGCCCGAGTTGGACGGGTCTCGCCTCCGCCCGTGGCTGAGGATCTCGCGATCACGGCTGAGGACCGGGCGAGCGCCCGGATCCTAGTCATCGACGACGATCGGACGCTGCGCGAGAGCTGCAAGAGCGTGCTCGAGCTCGATGGGTACCGCATCGAGGTCTGCGGTCGGGGCGGCGAGGCGCTGGAGCTGGTGCGCCGCCGGACCTTCGACATCGTCCTGACCGATCTTTACATGACCGAGGTTTCGGGCATGGAGCTGCTTGAGGCGACACTGGCAGCCCGCCCCGGAACCATCGTCATCATGATGACCGGCAACCCCAGCGTCGCGTCCAACGTGGAGGCGCTGCGGGCCGGTGCCTGGGATTACATCCCCAAACCGTTCTCGGCGACGCACCTGCAGATCGTCATCGGCCGGGCGATGCACACGATCCTGGTCGCCCGCGAGTCGGGCGCCCAGCGCGAGCAGCTGGAGAAGCGGGACAACACCACCGAGAAGATCACCGTTCTGGGGCTCTCGCCGGCATTTCGGAGCGCGATCGACCTGGCCCGCAAGGTCGCCCCGACCGATGCGTCCGTCTTCATCACTGGCGACAGCGGAACGGGGAAGGAGCTGGTCGCACAGTTCATCCACCAGCACAGCCGCCGGAGCAGCCGGGCCATGGTGGCGGTGAACTGCGCCGCGCTGCCTGAGGGGCTCCTCGAGTCGGAGATGTTCGGTCACGTCAAGGGAGCCTTCACCGGCGCCGTGAAGGACAAGGCGGGCCTCCTGGAGGCGGCCAACGGCGGCACGCTCTTCCTGGACGAGCTGATCGACATGCCGAAGTCGGTTCAGGCGAAGCTGCTGCGCGTGATCCAGGACGGAGTCGTGCGTCGGGTCGGCAGCACGACGACCAGCGCCGTGGTGAACGTGCGCTTCATTGCGGCGGCCAATCGGGATCCGGAGCAGGCGACCAAGGACGGGACGCTGCGCGAAGATCTCTACTACCGGCTGCGCGTGGTGCCCGTGCACCTTCCGTCTCTCAGGGAGCGGCTCGAGGATGTGACCCTTCTGGCCAACCACTTCCTGGAGTACTTCTGGCGGCGGCATCGGGACGCGTCGGCGCCGTTGCCGAAGCTCACGGATGCGGCCATACGCGCCCTCTGCATGCATCGGTGGGAGGGGAACGTCCGCGAGCTGCAGAACGTCATCGAGCACGCCGTGGTGCTGCTGGACCCCGGACAGGAGATCCAGCCGGGGGACCTGCCGTTCATCGGCGGCGAGCGGTCGCCCGAGGCGGAGGAGGGCGGGAGCGTCTTCGCGGGCGAGTTCATGCTGGAGGAGAACTACCACGCCGCGCGGGAGCGGGTCATCGCGGCCTTCGAGCGCCGCTATCTGACCTGGCTGGTGAACCGCGTGGGCGGCAACATGTCGAAGGTGGCGCGGGTCGCCGGAGTGGACCGCACCACCCTGTACCGGCTGATGGAGCGGCATGGTCTGCAGCGCGAAACCATAACGGTGCTGCCCGAGTGAGCTCCCGCATCGCCAATCTGCGCCGGCATGACGATGCGGGCCCTGCGCAGGTTCTCCCGGCCCGGCCGCCGGGCCGCGAGCCCGCGGGCGTCCAGGCCGGCCCGGCGCTGCGCGCCGCCGCCGACCGGGTGCTCGCGGCCTGGAGCAACGAGCGCGGCGACGCGATCAACATGGGTGAGGCGGCGGACGCCATGCAGTGGGTTGTCCGCGCGGTTGAATTCGCGTGGGCCGGCGATCCGATCCCTGGCGAGATACCCAAGGCCACGGTCCTGGCCCGACGGCTGGTGCAACTGCTTCGCACGGAGCTGCTTGCGGCGCCGGAGGATGCCGTGATCGGCCCTGCGCCGACTGTCCTACTGGCGATCCTGCGCGCCATCGAGCAGGTGCGCGAGGCGCTCGAGCCGGACTGGTCCGAGTACTTCGCCACGCGGCTATCGGGGCCCGACGGTCTCGAGCTGGTGGTGGACGTCGCGCACGACATGCGCTCGCCCCTCACCTCAGTCCTGTTCCTCGCCGAGACGTTGCAGCGGGGGCAGAGCGGCGAGATCAACGAGGTGCAGCGCCGCCAGCTGGGTCTGATCTACAGTGCCGCCCTCGGCCTGAGCTCGATGGCGGCCGATGTGATCGAACTGGCCCGCGGCAGCGACCAGCTGGTCGAGAAGGAGCCGGCCCCGTTCTCGGTGACGGCGATCATGGAATCGGTGCGCGACATCGTCCGGCCCATCGCCGAGGAAAAGGGGCTGACGATCTCCCTCGTCCCACCGGCGTCGGACAACCGCACGGGGCGTTCCCAGGCGTTGAGTCGCGTGCTCCTCAACCTCACGACCAACGCGCTTAAATTCACGGACGAGGGGTATGTGGAGCTGGCGGCCCGGCTGAGCGGCCTCGCCCGGATGGAGTTCTCGGTGAAGGACACCGGGCATGGGATCAGCGCCGAGGCGATGAGCAACCTGTTTCAGCCCTTCAGGAGAACGCAGGCCCGTAGCGGGCGCAGCGGGTACTACTTCTCGGGAACGGGTCTCGGGCTGGCCATGTGTCGGAAGCTCGTCGAAGCGTTGGGCTCGGAGCTGAAGTTCGAAACGCGTCCCGACCGCGGGACCCGGTTCTTCTTCGAGCTGGATCTCCCGCCCGCCAGCAACCTGTAGCTGTGGCACCGCGCCAACACCAGCCGAACCTCCGCTACAGCCAAACTCACAAAGCCTGAAGCCGAAAACTCGCTAATCTCGTAGTAGGCAATCTATTAGCAGCATCGTGCCCGGCGGCCGGCACCGCGCACGGTCCTTGCCCCACCGTCGTTGCCGATGACCTCCCTCAGGATTTACGATGTGCTGCCGGGGTTGCGGCGGGGGCGTGCAACTTTGGCGTCCGGCCAGAATCCCTCCAGTCACGCGGTCGAGGACCGCGCGCGGCGGGCACTGAACGTTGCGGTCGCTGGTCTGGGCCTGGTGCTGTCCACGCCACTGATGCTGGCCATCGGCGCCCTGATTAGGCTCAACTCGAAAGGCCCGGTCTTCTACCGGCAGACTCGGGTGGGCCTCGACCGCCGCACCGCCGGCAGCGACGGCGACAACCGGCGCCGGAGGACCGACCTCGGTGGCAGGCCGTTCACCATCTACAAGTTCCGGACAATGCGCGTCAGCCCCGACGCCTGCGAGCGTCAGGTGTGGGCGTCGCCGGACGATCCGCGGGTGACCGGAGTGGGCCGGGTGCTGCGCAAGCTGCGGCTGGACGAGCTTCCTCAGCTGTTCAACGTGCTCCGGGGCGACATGAACGTGGTCGGTCCGCGGCCGGAGCAGCCCAGGATCTTCGCCGATCTGCGGACCCAGGTGCACAGGTATGCGGAGCGCCAGCGCGTGCGGCCGGGCATCACGGGGTGGGCGCAGGTCAACCATCACTACGACGAAACGGTCGAGGACGTCCGGCGGAAGGTGGTGTACGACCTCGACTACATTTCGCGCCAGTCGCTCGCCGAAGACCTGAAGATCATGCTCCTCACGGCCCCAACGGTGATGCTGGGCAAGGGCGCCCGATGATCTGATCGGCCTGGCGTTGGTTCTGCCGCGCACTCGCCTGGCCGAGCGGAGGGCGCCGGCCCCGGATTCAGCAGCGGGGTCGGCGTTCTTCGTTTCGGGCACACCCGCGGCCCTGTCGCGCGCGGGCGCTTCCGAGTTCATCCGGGTCGGCGTGCGCCGGATTCCCCGCGTCGCGTGGGCTCCCAGACGGGGTGCAGCTCTCCGCTCAGCGCCCTGGTCCACGCGACGATGGCGGCCAGCATGCCGGAGACGAAGTAGGCGCACACGGCCGCGAAGCGCGGAGCGGGCCGGCCCTCCGGCCACCGCCAGCCGACGGCCGCCAGGGCGAGGACGAGCAGGCCCGCGCCGAGCGCCAGCGCGGCCCAGGTCTCCCGGGGCGCCAGGAGCAGCAGGGCGATGCAGGCGGCCACCAGAGCCCACGGCACCAGCCAACGCACGAGCTTGTGGCTGAGAAGCGACCAGGCGAAGAGCCCGTGCCGGAACGGATTCATGAGGCGGCGCTTGAACCACAGCGTCCCCCGACCGCGCGTCATCGTACGGACTTTGCGGCGGTACTCACGGCGGATGCTCGCGATGCGCGGGACGAAGCACACCGCGTCGGACAC
>Ga0153915_10001760_pt1 | contig 19923 bp, 14 predicted proteins | sample Opewatmetagenome_2_FD_107003 | JGI IMG/M metagenome (GOLD analysis project Ga0153915, IMG submission 107003) | Freshwater wetland microbial communities from Ohio, USA - Open water 3 Core 3 Depth 3 metaG | ecosystem: Environmental > Aquatic > Freshwater > Wetlands | place: USA: Ohio, Lake Erie...
GGTTCGCCGGGGTTCGGGGTTCGTCGAGGTTCGACCAGCGTCAGGTTCCAGGCAGGCTGGAGCCGGCTGACGTTGTCAGCGTTGATCTGTTTCAGGGGGGAAAACTTGGTGCCGGCGAGGTCGCGGGCATACATCGGCCAGTCGCCGTCGGCCGTCTTCTGGGCCTGGCCCACGACGCCCGCCACGGCGGTCAGGGCGGCCATTCCCGCAAACAGAAGGATCGAACGAAGATGCACGGCGTTTCCCTCCGGGGCCGGATTATACTGTCAACGCGCAGTAGGAAATTGGCGAGGAGGCCTGCATGAAAGCGTTCCTGACGGTCGTCACGGGTGCCCTGACGGTGGTTGTAAGCGCTGCGCCGGTCTCGGCGCAAAGCGCTTCGCCGACCTTCTACAAAGACGTCCTGCCGATTCTCCAGAACAACTGCCAGACCTGCCATCGGCCCGGCGAAGTCGCGCCGATGTCGCTCATTTCCTACGAAGAGGCGCGTCCGTGGGCGCGCTCGATCAAGACCAAGACCATGGCGAAGCAGATGCCGCCGTGGTTCGCCGACCCCGATTACGGTCTCTTCTCCAACGAACGCAAGCTGAGCTCGCACGACATCGCGACGCTCTCGGCGTGGGCCGACGCCGGCGCGCCGGCCGGCAATCCGAAGGACGCGCCTCCGGCCAGGCATTTCGAAAACGGCTGGAACATCAAGCCCGACGTCGTCGTCGAGATGCCCAAAGCCTTCGAGCTTCCGGCGACCGGCACCATCAACTACAAGTACATCGTCGTCAAGACGAACTTCAAAGAAGACATGTGGGTGGTCGCAGCGGAGATGCGGCCGGGCAACGCGGCGGTGCTCCATCACGGCAAAGTGTGGGTGCGGCCCCCGGGGTCCAACTGGATGAAGGACGCGATTCCCGGCGAGGCGTACGAGAACGAAACGCAGCGCGACATCATCGGGCGCAATTCGGCGGAGGAAGGCAACGACATCCTCGGCAAGTTCAATCCGGGTCTCGGCGCGCAGCGGTTTGACCAGGAAGGCGCGGCGAAGTTCGTGCCGAAGGGATCGGATCTCGTCTACGAGATGCACTACACCGCGGTCGGCAAGCCGACGTCCGATGTCTCGAAGCTGGGCCTGGTGCTCGCGAAAGAGCCGCCGAAAAAGCGCTACTACTTCCACGCCGGCCCGACCGCGAGCAACCTCGCGATTCCCGCCGGCGACGGCAACGCCGAAGTCGTCAGCGAAGTGACGCTGGCCGAACCCGGACGTCTCGTCTACGCGCAGCCGCACATGCACCTGCGCGGCAAGGACTTCGAGATGCGCGTGATCCTCCCTGGCGGCGAGTCGAAGACCGTGCTCAAGGGCAACTTCGACTTCGAGTGGCAGATGGGCTATCAGTACGCGGAGCCGGTGCAACTGCCCAGAGGAGCGAAGCTGCGGTTCATCACGCACTTCGACAACTCGCCGGCGAACCGCTTCAACCCGGATCCGGCGAAGAAGGTCGTGTGGGGTCCCCAGAACTGGGACGAGATGAGCAACTGCTTCATCGGCGTCCTCTTCGATCGCAGCGTGAACGTCGCCAAAGCGTTCGTGCGCACGGGCGCGAGCACGCTCCCGCGCGGCGAGTCAGGCCCGACGCTCGCCGCGGCCGAAGGCGTGGGCGACAAGGCCGTGGCGCCCGCGTTCAACGCGAGCGGCGACACATTCGACAAGCAGGGTCAGGGCGGTCAGTAACTCGAACGCCTGTTTATCACGAAGGCACGAAGAACCACGAAGGCCACGAAGAACTCGTGGCCTTTTCTTTTGCACACGCTGCGATCGAGACACGACGATCAACGCAGAGATCGCAGAACTCGCAGAGTCGGTTCGTACGCCGCCATGCGGTGGACCATCGCCCGTTTTGGGATGGACCCGAAAGGTCTCGATAACAACGAAAAGATCAACGACCTGATTAAAACAGCTCTGCCGACATATAGCGATTACATTGACAAGTTCGGCGCCAGCGGATACCACCATCTGCTCGAAGCCTTGGAAGAGAAGCTGCTCGAAGAGATGCGCATGATGATGTCCGGCGCTGAGTACGACAAAGCCAGTATTGACCAAGCGGCGGAATTCGAACGTTCGGGCTCAGAGGCCTGAGAACACCGCTAAAGCCGCCGATTTCTATCGTTTGCTAGATCCGACACCCCGGCTCGCGACTGGACACCAAGTGGCACGAAGAACCCTCTCCCAACAGAGTTCTTCGTGCGTCTTCGTGACTTTCGTGGCTTCGTGATGGACAGGCCGGCGACTTGATCTGGCGATCAGCCGATTCGGCGATTTGGTGATCGATGGGCACGATTGCACCATCAGGTCGCCAAATCACCCGATCGCCGAATTGATCGATCCCCTAGGGCAGCGCGAAGACGACGACCTGGTTCGTCGCGACAATCGCGACGTACTGCTTGCCGTTCTTCGCCTGATACGTCATCGGGTTCGCGTTGCCGACGTTGTCGAGCTTCGAGACCCAGAGTTCCTTACCGGTCTTCGAATCGAACGCGCGGAAGCGGCGGTCGTCGGTCGCGCCGACGAAGACCAGGCCGCCGGCGGTGACCGTTGGACCTGCGCTGCCGCTGCCGCCGACGTTCTGCCTTCCTGCCGGCAGGAAGTCGTTCACACCGAGCGTCGTCTCCCACGCGATCTCGCCGGTGTTCGCGTTGACGGCGACGAGCCGCGACCATGGCGGACGCTGACACGGCAGGATGATGTCGCGCCCGGCCGCGTCCTTCCCCGCCGACGCGGAGAACGTATGGAACGGACCGACGCCGTCAATCGACGCGCGATCGTAGGGAAGCGGCGAGCCCACGGTGTCGAACGAGTACGTGACGCCGGGCTTCTTCTTCTCCACCCACCCGACAAGCGACGTGTCGTGCGAGTTCATGTAAATGAAACCTGTCCGCGGATCGGTGGCCGTGCCGCCCCAGTTGATCCCGCCGGTGCCGCCCGGGAATGAGATGGTGGACTTCGGCGGCGCGCCGTCCTCGTGGAAGATGAACGGCGTGAACGGGCCTTCATTGACGAACCCGCCGCTCTTGTCCCACAGCGCCTGACAGTTGGCGACGTGCTCCGCGTTGGTGTCCGCGGCGGTCACCATGTCGTCTTTCTTGAAACCTGTCTTCGCCAGCGCCGGCGGCTTCACCGGGAACGGCTGCGTCGGCGAATACCATTCGCCCGGCACGTTGCCCTTCGGCACGGGACGCTCCTCGACGCCGAACACGGGCTTGCCGGTCGTGCGATCGAGGATGAACATGTAGCCGCCCTTGCCGACGGTCGCGAGCGCGGGAATCGTGCGGCCGCCCTGCTTGATGTCCACCAGGCCCGGCGCGGCGGACATGTCGATGTCCCAGATGTCGTGATGCACGGTCTGGAAGTGCCACTTGTATTTGCCGGTCGCGATGTCCACGGCGACGACCGAGTTGCCGAACAGGTTGTTGCCGGGACGATCGCCGCCGTAGTAGTTCGACGCGGGACCGGCGATCGGCAGATACGCGATGCCGCGCGCTTCGTCGACGGTTTCTGAAAAGCCCCACGTGTTCGTGCCCGAACGGTTTTCCCAGCCGTTGTCGAGCCACGTCTCGTGGCCGGCTTCGCCCGGCCGCGGCACCGTGTGGAAATCCCAGAGCTTCTTTCCGGTGATCGCGTCAAACGCGCGCGTGTCTCCAGGTGGGCCAAGCGGCTGTTCGTTCACGCTCGCGCCGACCATGATGACGTTCTTGTAGATCGTCGGCGTGCCCCCGTAGCCGACCACCATGTCGACTTCGCCGTTCGTGCCGAAGCCCTCGGACGGTTTTCCCGTCGCCGCGTCGAACGACAACAGGCGCCGTCCCGCGGTGACGATGATGCGTTCAGGCGTGTTGCGGTCGCCGGGCCAGAAGCCGACACCGCGTCGTGATACCGCGCCCGCCTGCGGCCCGCCGGGGACGTCGTGCTGCCAGATCACTTTGCCTGTGTCGGCCTCGAGCGCGACGACGCTGTTGCCGACGGGGAGATACATGACCCCGCCGACGACGATCGGCACGGCTTCGGATGCGGCGCCGAGGCCGCCGCCGCGTCCGCCCCCGGGCGGCGCGGGAAACTGATACGACCACGCCTTGGCGAGCTTCGCGACGTTGCCGGTATTGATTTCCGTCAGCGGCGAGAAGCGCGTGCCGGCGAGATCGTGGTTGTAGGTCTGCCATTCCTGCGCAGGCGTCGCGGGCTTCTTCTGTTGAGCGACGAGGGCGACGGCGCACACGGAGACTGACAGGAGCGAAGCAATCAGCAGCTTTTTCATGGCCTACCTGCGATGTCCGCGACCCTGAAAGGGTCGCTCTACTTTGGCCAGCAGGGCGTCGGATCCCACCCTGTGGCGTCCGCCACCTTCTTAAAGGTGTACGTGCGGATGAATTGTCCGGTGAGATAGGCCGGATCGTCAACAAATGCGGTGAGGGCGATGTAGCTGTCGTTCTGCTGTCCGGGCAGCAGGGTGAAGTACTCCGTCAGCACGGCCTTGTCGCTGTACGGCACGCCGTTCTTCCGGATATACCCGGGCTTCATATTCGTCGTCGTGACCTTGAGCTGCCCGCCGCGCGTCGCGCCCTGGACGCGATTGATCGGCACGAAGCCCGTGCCGCCGGTGTCGATGAGCGGCCGGCCGTTCACCTGCCACACGGCCGTCGAGTTGCCCTGCCACGTCGGCTCGCCTGCCGCTGCGACTTGCCCTGAGCTTGTCGAAGGGCCGCCAAAGCGCAGCGTACGCGTCTGCGTGCCGGCGTCGGTTTCGATCCTGAGCGCGTTGTCGCCGTCCCACGTGACGTGCAGACGGCCGGGCCGCTGCATGACGCCGACGGCGCCGTACGCCTTGCACGCATTGCCGTTCGCCTGGTCTTTGTCCGGATCCCAGGCGTTCGCGATCTGCCGCGCCTGCGCGTTGAGCGGCAGGTAGACGATGTCGCCTTTCTGCGGCGTGACGCGGAAGCGCCATTCGTCGACGATGAGCGAGACCCAGTAGCCGGTGAGATCGATGGGCGCCTGCTGCCGCGCGGTCTGCGGCGGGCCGGCCTGCGCGCCGCCGCGTCCGCCTCGGCCTTGTGCGCGCGCAAACGCCGCCGAGACCAGCGCGACGACGAAAACAATGACGAGAATCCTGCGCGCCATCACTTCTTGTCCGTCCGGCTCAAGCCGGACGCTACGGGCGTGGACAGGCCTACGGGCGTGGACAGGCCCTTGTAGATGGCCTCGACGAACATGTCCGGCGTCCACGACTTGTCCTTGCCGAGACGGCCGTCCCAGTCTTCGGTCGGGCGCGCGGCCTTGATCTGTTCGAGCGTGCGGCCCTTCTTCATCAGATCCTGGATCCGGTCGCGGATGATCGTCGTCATGTCGCGGTAGTACGTCATGTCGGCGATGTCGCCGACGCGGCCGTGCGCGGGGATGAAGAACGTGCCGCCTTCGGAGCGGAACTCGGGCACCGCGATCTCGACCATCCGATTGAGCCCCGCGAGGAGGCCCTGGATGCTGCCGCCCTTCGCGATGTCGATCATCGGATAGCGGGTGAAGTCGAAGATTTCCCCCGTCGCGATGATGTCCGAGCCGCGGAAATGGACGACGCTGTCGCCGTCGGTGACAGCCGCGGGGACGCTGAGCAGCTCGACGCCTTCGCCGTTGAAGAAGTACGCAAGCTTGAGTGTCTTGCCGAAGTACGTGTCGGTCGGCAGCCCGGCCGACGGCGTTGTCTTTGCCTGGGCGTCGCCGAGCCGCGCAAGCACGTTTTCGTGCGAGAGGATGGCCGCCTTCTCGCCTTCGCCGCCGATTTCACCCGTCACGTTGCCGCCGGTGAACGTCTTGCCCGCCAAAGCAATCTTCTCGTTGCCGCCGGTGTGATCGGCGAGCGCGCTCGTGTTCGCGATGTAGCGAATCGGCTTGGGCGGCGCCAGCGTGCGATAGAAGGGCTCGAGGTTGGTCGCCACCGCGGTTTCAGCGCCGGCGCGCGGCGCGGCAGGCAGCGCGAGCTGCAGACGCGCCTGCAACGCTTTGATTGCCGCAATCACCTTGTCGGCATTCGCGGCCGTGCCGCTGTCGACGAGAAAAACGCCGTCCGGTCCGGCGGAGACGGTGATGTTGCTGCCTGCGCCGCCTATCAGATAAATGTGGCCGCGGACGGGGATCGCTTCGATTGCCGGCGCCTGTGCGCCGAGCGTTGCGATTACAACTGCCGTCACGAAAACCGCGGCGCACGCCATCCATGTCCGCGGCCCTGAAAGGGCCGCTCTACTTGACATTGTTCACTTGCCGCTCGAGCTTGCGGGCCGCCTCCGGATACATGCTCGCGGGCCCGCCGAGCGTCACCTCGGTCGGAAGCCGGTACTTCTCGCCGAATTCCTTCAGGAACGGGTTCTGTCCGGGCAGATAGTGCGGGACGACGCCATTCGGCCGATCGATTTCTTCGACCGGCGTGCACGGGTAGGCCGGAATCTGCTGGTTGGGCGCCCAGCGGTACTCGCTGCTGCGAATCATCGGCTCCGCCAGATACAGCGGGTCGTACGCGATCGTCACCCACGTGAGGATGTCGCCGCGGCGAATCCAGTACTGCGTCAGCGTCGCCTCGTCGCTCGACGGCACGCCGTTGCGCCGGTAGTAGTCCTCTTTCAGATGCGTCGTGCTGATCTTCAGCATGTCGCCGACGAATTCGGCCGTGGAAAATCCCATCCACGAATGCGGCGCCAGCGCCGGCGGACGCGACCGTCCATCCATGTAGAGGGGGTTGTCCACCGACCGCAGCCACTCGGCGTGATACGCCGTGATCGCGCGCGAGTTGGGATCGATCTCCTTCCAGATGCGCACCTGCGACGGACCGCGCGAGATGTACATCGCGCCGTGCGGCCGGCACTGCCATTCCGGCAGCGTGTAGAGCGACGCGTTCCACGCCTGCGCGCGGAGCGAGCCCGCCCGGCTCATCGGGATGCCGAGGAATTCGCCGACGTAGGGGTTGCCGGTGTTGTCTTCGTCCTGCACCGGCGCCCATTCGCCCGAGAAATCCATCTGCGCGAACACCGGCCTGCTGGCGACGAGCATCGCCAGCAGACCAATCGCAATGACATGCGTACGCATTGTTCTAGAACGTGAACTTCGCCGCGAGCTGAACCACGCGAGGAGACAGCGCGGACGTGATCTGGCCGAAGGTCGGCGCCGACAACGCCGTGTTCGGCTGGCCCCATTCGAACCAGTTCATCGCGTTGAACGCTTCGCCGCGGATTTCGACGGTCCGCGATCCGCCGAGGTTGAACACCCGCGTGAGCGCCATGTCGAGATTTTTGCTGTCAGGCCCGCGAATCAGGTTGCGGCCCATGTTGCCAAACGTGCCGAGCGCCGGCTGCGCGAACGCGGCCGGATCGAGGTACCGGATGCCGCCGTTGGCCGGGTTGACCGACTGATTGGCCATCACGTTGTCCGAGATCTGGTTGACGCGCTGCGTGGCCGCCTGGCCGTTGAGCATGCGATCGAAGCCGCTCGTGATCGTCAGCCACGGTCCCGTGGTCGCGCGGAAGCTGCCGACGAGCCGCCAGCCCGACGCGACGGCATTCCACACGTGGCTGTCCAGGCGCGGCGACTCGACGCTCGCGATGAGCGTGAAGTTGTGCAGCCGGTCGGCCGTGCAGTTGCCGTCGTCGTAGCCCGGGTTGCTCGGGATGTTGTAGCCGACCGAGAGGTTCGTCGTGCCTCCGCCGTTCCCATCAGGCGATCCGTAGCAGTGCGACAGGGCGTAGTTTGCGGTGAGGCTGGTGCGCGCCGAGGTGCGGCGCAGCGTCATCAGCAGCCCGCGATAGCTCTGCCTGCCGTCGGTCACGTACAAATCGACCGGCCCGTAGTACTTGCCGTTTGCCGGATCCTGCAGCGTGAACGGACGGCGCGCGTTGATGTTGGCCGTGCTCGGCGCGGCCCCGCCCACATTCTGGAAGACGGCGTTGTTGAGCGGCGTCGATTCCCAGATGTTGCTCGTCTTACTGCCGAGGTAGCCGGCCGACGCGAACCAGACCGATGTCAGCTGCCTCTCGATGGTGACGTTCCACTGATCGACGTGCGTCGCCTGCATGTCGTTGCTCAGGCTCAGGAACGGCCCGTTCAGCGAGAACGGCGCGTTCTGGTCGAACGTGACCGGAAAGATGTTCGTCTGGCCGGCGCTGTTGATGAACGGGTTGTCGAGGCCGCCCGACGGGCTGTTGATGCGGACCTCGGAACCCCAGGGCGGCGCCACCGAGGTGTTCAGGTGGAACTGCGCGTTGACGAACTCGAACGAGCGGCCGTATGACGCGCGAACCGACGTCTTGCCGTCGCCCTTCGGATCCCACGCGATGCCCACGCGCGGGCCCACGTTGCCCCACTGCGTGTTCATGCCGGCCTTGGTCGGGAAGCCCGGATCGCCCGGGAAATACAGCCCGGCCGGAGCGTTCGGGAAGACCGTGCTCTTGACGTTCGCGTTGAACCGGCCCTGGTCGAACTGATAGACGGCGCCGTTCAGCAGCTGCTGCGGGAAGAACGGCTCCCAGCGGACGCCGGCATTGATCGTCACCTTCGGTCCCACGCGCCACGTGTCCTGCGCGTAGAGGCCGAGATAGGTCTGCGCCATGTCGAGCGTGTTCGGCGCGGCCTGAACCAGCGCGTTGACACCCATGCGGCCGACCATGAAGTCGGCCAGGCCGAGGCCCGTCTGCGTGCCGTCGATCGTCAACTGACCCGGCGACCGTACGTTGGCGAGCGACAGCGACTTCCAGTGCGCGACGTTGCCGCCGAAGGCGAACTGGTGGGAGCCGCGCACGAGCGTCAGGTCGTCGCTGAATTGAAACGCGTTCGTGTGGAACGTCGACAGGCTCTCGGTGCCGCCGCCAAGCTGGAACCCGTTGGTGATGGTCAGCAGCATGTAGTGCGGCATGTAGCTGTACATGTTGATGCCCACTTCCGGCGCCGAGAAGAAGTCGGTGCTCGTCCGCGAGATCGCCGTACGGTTGAACGCGAACCGCATGCTGTTCAGCGTGCTCGTCGTGATGACGTAGTCCTCGCCGAGCGTGACCGCCTGCGCGAGGTTGTCGCGGCCGCCGATGCGCGTGACGAGCAGGTTCGACTGCGCCTCCGGCAGACTGAACGGCGGCGGCGTGAACTGACTGGTCGCGATGTAGCGGCCGAACAGCCGGTGCTTGTTGCTGATCTGGTAGTCGACCTTGCTCACCTGCTGCCACTCGTCGGTCGAGCTCGGCAGGCCATACTGCACCAGGCCGCACGGATCGCTCGTCGTCGGCAGCTTGGCCGCGATGTTGAGCGCCGCCCTGCTGAATTGCGCCGGGTTGATCCGGTTGCCGACAAACGGCGCGCCCAACGTGATTTGCCGGCCGGCGTTGCAGGCCGGCGACGTGAACGCCGTGAAGTCGCCCGCGAGCATCGCGGCCGTCGGCACGAACGAACGGTTGTCCGTCGGGTTCACGCGCGTGTTCGTGCCCTGGTAACCGGCGAAAAAGAACAGCCGATCCTTCATCAGCGGGCCGCCGATCGTGCCGCCGAACTGATTACGCTTCAGCCCGTCGTCCTTGCGGTTGCCCGCGGCGTCCTTCGCGGCGAACGGGTCGGTGGCGTTCATGCTGTGGTGGCGGAAGAACTCGAAGGCGTCGCCGCGGAACGAATTGCTGCCCGACTTGGTGACGAGGTTGATCGCGCCGCCCGAGTGCATGCCGTTCTGCGCGGTGAGCGCGCTCGTCTCGGCCTTGAACTCGCCCAGAGCGTCCGGAAATGGCAGCGGCAGGTTCAGGTTGTCGTAAGGGTTGTTGTGCATCGCGCCGTCGAGGACGTAGGAGACGCCGAATGACGCGCCGCCCGCGAGCGAGTAGGCAATGCCGCCGTTGCTGCCGCCCATGCTGCGGCTCGTCGCGTTGTTCTGCGGCTGCGGAATGGCTGCCGGCAGGTACGCCAGGAGGTCGGCCGGGTTGCGGCCATTCAGCGGCAGGTCGAGAATGCGCTTGTTGTCCATCACCTGGCCGACGCCGATGTTCTTCGTCTCGACGAGCGAGGCGTTGGCCTGAACGGTGATCGTCTCGGCGACCTGGCCGATGGACATCGTCACGTTGATGACCGGCGAGGCGCCGACCTGCAGCACGATGCCGGTCTGCTGAAACGTCCGGAAGCCCTGCAGCGTCGCTTCGACGCGATATGGCCCGGGCGGCAGGTTCAGAATCGTGTACGCCCCGTCGACCTCGGTCGTCGCGTTGCGCTTCAGCCCCGTATCAGTTTGCGTCGCAGTGACGTCGACACCCGGCAGCACTCCGCCGCTCGAGTCCTTGACGACCCCGCTGATTTGCGCGGTAGCACCCGCCTGCGCCCATACGTTGGCGCTGGCGAGAAGAAGGATGAATACGCAACAGACGAAGCTCCACACCCGCTTCATTCGAGCCTCCTCGAGTTCCAGTCCGATTGGCGCCGGTTGCAGACGAAGAGAAATGTCAGTCCGGCGGCCGGAGTATAGCAGGGGGCATCATGAAGTCAACATTCTGAAAGCACGCCAGTTAGCGCATTTTTTCGACCGGCGGCCCCGCTATCCAAAGCGCCGGATCCGTATGCTCGTGTTATGGTGTCTGCCGCATGCGCTACGCGACGTTTTCACTCAAATCCGATCCCACAGAACGGCTGGGCGCCGTCCTGCGCGGCAATACCGACGTCATCTACGACATCCACGTGCTTCTGGGCGCGCCGTCAGGCTCACTGCCTCGCACGCTGCCCGAGTTGATCCGTGAAGGCCGCGATGCCTGGGGGCGGCTCGCCGCGAGGATCGCGCAGGCGGCAGCCGGCGACGTACCCGCACCCGCCAGGTACGCCGCCGACGTCGTCCGCTGGCACGCGCCCATCAGCCGCCCGGCGAAAAACATCATCTGCCTTGGCCTCAACTACTCGAGCCACGTGAAAGAAAGCGCCCAGGCGCGCGGCCGCGAAGTCAAGATCCCGGAGCACCCGGTCTTCTTCACCAAGACGCCCACGACAGTGAATGGACCGTTCGATCCGATTCCGTGGGATCCGACGATCACGGAGCAGGTCGACTACGAAGTCGAGCTGGGCGTCGTCATCGGCGTCGGCGGAAAAAACATCACGCGATCGAAGGCGCTCGATCACGTCTTTGGCTACACGGTGATTAACGACGTCTCCGCGCGCGACCTGCAGATGCGGCACCTCCAGTGGTTCAAAGGGAAAAGCCTCGACGGCTTCTGCCCCATGGGCCCCGTCGTCGTAACGGCCGATGAATTCGGCGATCCGCAGGCGAAGAAGATCGGCACGCGCGTCAACGGCGTCCAGAAGCAGAACTCGACGACGGCCAACATGATTTTTCCGGTCGACGTGATCATCGAGGTGCTGTCGAAAGGCATGACGCTCGAGCCTGGCGACGTCATCGCGACGGGAACGCCCGAAGGCGTCGGCCTGGGACGGACGCCTCAGGAGTTTCTGAAAGACGGCGACCTGGTCGAAACCGAAGTCGAAGGCATCGGCACGCTGAGGAATCAAATTGTCCGCGTCTGATTCCGCCGCGATCCGGGAGTGCGTCGAAAACTGGGTCGTCTGGCGCGACGCCGGCGACTGGGATCGCTTCGCGACCGTCTGGCATCCGGACGGCTGGATGACGGCGACGTGGTTTCAGGGCCCCGCGACTGAATTCATCCGGGTCAGCAAGGAAGGCTTCGATCGGGGCGTCAACATCCTGCACGCGCTCAACGGCTGGTCGTGCGACATCAGCGGCACGCGCGCCATCTCGCAGGTGAAGATGAACATCTTCCAGCGGGCGCCGCTCGACGGCGTGACGGTCGACGTCACCTGCTGGGGCCGCTTCTACGATTTCCTCGAGAAGCGCGACGGCAAGTGGGCCATCGTGCGCCGCCAGCCGATCTACGAGAAGGATCGGCTCGACCTGGTCGATCCGTCAGCGACGCTGACGCTCGACGCCGCCCTGCTCGCGACGTTCCCCGAAGGGTACCGGCATCTCGGCTACCTGCAGCACAGGAACGGCTTCACGGTGAAAATCGGCCTCCCCGGCCTTCGCGGTCCGGAGGTCCAGAAGCTGTACGCCGAAGGCAAAGCCTGGCTGGCCGGCGCCCCGAAGCCCGGCGAACCCGTTTAGCCGCCGGTTTTCCGACGCACAATCTGGTGCGCGCTATGCACCGCTGACTCTCAGGAGTGGTTCGCCATGCGGCTGCTGTCGCTTTTCCGGGTCACCGCCATCGCGCTTCTCGGCATCGCACCTCAGGTGCACGCGCAACGCGCACCCGCCATCCCCGGTGTGACCGGCACCATCGTCACGGAAGAAACCGCCAAGGGCGAGAAGAAAGCCGCCGACAAGGCCGCCGTCGCGGTCAAGGATCTGGTCACCCGCGAAGACAAAGGTCCGCTGTCGGATCTCACGCCGGGCACCACGGTCGTCATCCGCCACGGATCGGACGTGACCGAAGCCATCGTCTCCAAGATCGAGCGCGCGACAAACGAAATCACCGTGCGCTACGAGAACAAGAGGGTTGAGAAGCTGGTGCTCGCGAATCGGGCGGACCCGGACGCGCGCACGGTGGAGTATTCAGACGAGGCGCATCACAAGGTGACGCATTACTTCAAGCCGAAGAGCTGAGCCGCGTTCGTCCGTCCAATCTGCTCGCGTTCGCCCTCGGCAATCTCGCACGCGTCGAACCACGACGCGCCGTCCGCACATTCCTCGAACGGATAATCGACCGAGAACAACACCCGGTCGACGCCAAGCTCGGCGATCGCCTGCTTCAGCGTCGACGTGTGGAAGTTGCCGCTCGTCGTGACGTAGAAGTTCGAGCGCAGGTACTCGGCGAACGTCTTGTTTGCCGGAATCTCGCGCGGACGCTTCGTGACGCGGTGGTCGAACCGCCAGATGCAGTACGGCAGCATCTCGCCGAGGTGGCCGAGAATCGCCGTCAGCGCCGGATGCGTGTCGAAGATGCCGCTCGCCATCAGCCGCAGCGCGTGCGTGGCGGTTTCGACGCCGAAGGCCCACGACGCGCCGCGCAGCCATGGATGGCCGTCATAAAACGTCGTGCGCTCCGGCAGCGGATCGCGGGGATGCAGGTAGAACGGGACACCAAGCTCGGCGACGGTCGCCCAGAACGGCCGGTAGCGCGGGTCGTCGTAATAGATGATCGCGCGCTCGTCGCCAATCTGCGAGAAGCCGTTGACCATCACGCCCTTGAACTTGAGCTCCTTGACGGCGCGTGTCAGTTCCCGGCACGCCGCGTCGGGATCCTGCATGGCGACGGCGGCAAAGCCGGCGTACCGATCCGGATGCCTGGCGACACCGGCGGCCAGCGCGTCGTTCGCGCGCTTCGCGTAGTCGACGGCCTTTTTCGCATCGAACATCGACTGCACGCCCGGCGCGTTGAGCGACAGAATCGCGAAGCCGATGCCGTGCCTGTCCATCTCGTCAAGCCGCTCCTTGTCGAGATCGATCAGCCGCCGCTCGAGGACGTTCCACTGCCCCGGCACCGCATATTCCGCCGACTCCCGCAGCGAGTCTTCGATCGCGAAGTGCTCTTCGAGCGCAATCTTGTTCTTCATGAGACGACTGGCGCCCTTACAGGGCCGCCCCGCTGGAGAATTCCTGGCGCTTGAGGCCGTACTCGAGGCTGTCGACGAGCGCCTGCAGGCTCGCTTCGATGATGTTCGAGTTGACGCCAATCGTCGTCCACGACGAGGTGCCGTCGCCGCTCTCGATGAGCACGCGCGTTACCGCGGCCGTGCCGGACGAGGGATTGACGATGCGGACTTTGTAGTCGGTGAGGCGGACCGATGCGAGATCCGGGTAGAACTTCAGCAGCGCCGAGCGAAGCGCGCCGTCGAGCGCGTTGACCGGCCCATCGCCTTCCGCGACGGTATGCGCGTGGTCGTCGCCGACGACGACCTTCACGGTCGCCTCGCAGACCGAGCTCTTTCCGCCCGAGCGCATCGACACGTGATACGCGTCCACCGTGAACGGCTTGGTCTCGTGGCGCAGCGCGCGCTGGATCAGCAGCGCCAGCGAGCCGTCCGCCGCTTCGAACTCGTAGCCATCGTGCTCGAGCTGCTTCACCTTCTTGAGCATCGCGTTGAGCTCCGGCGTCTCCTTGCTGACGTCGAAGCCCAGCTCGCGTGCTTTCATGATGATGTTGCTCTTGCCGGCCAGCTCGCTCATCAGCACGTGGCGGCTGTTGCCGACGAGCGCCGGATCGATGTGCTCGTAGCTCCGGAGCAGCTTCTGGACGGCGTTCACGTGCTGCCCGCCCTTGTGCGAGAACGCCGCCGCGCCCACCCACGGCATCCGCGGGTTGGGGCGCATGTTGGCGATCTCGTCGACAAACTGCGACATCTCTTTCAGCGTCGCCAGCGACTCCTGCGGAATCGAGTCGCGCTTGTACTTGAACGCGAGGTTCGGGATGACCGACGTCAGGTTGCAGTTGCCGGTGCGCTCGCCGATGCCGTTGATCGTCCCCTGCACGTGCGTCGCGCCGGCTTCGAGCGCCGCCAGCGCGTTCGCCACGCCGAGGCCGATGTCGTCGTGCGTGTGGATGCCGATGATCGTCTTCAGCCGGCCGCTGATCGTGCGCGTGATCGCCGCGACTTCGTTCGGGATCGATCCGCCGTTGGTGTCGCACAGCACGATGACGTCCGCCCCGCCGCGCTCGGCGGCTTCGAGCGTCGCCAGCGCATACTCGGGTTCGTCCTTGTAGCCGTCGAAGGAATGCTCGGCGTCGTAGACCACGAACCGGCCGTGACGCTTCAGATGCCGGACCGTGTCCTCGATCATCGCGAGGTTCTCGTCGGCCGTGGTCTGCAGGACTTCTTTCACGTGCAGCAGCCACGTCTTGCCGACGATCGTCACAACCGGCGTCTCGGCGTCGATGAGCAGGCGCACCTGCTCGTCGCCCGCGGCGGTCACGCCCTTGCGGCGCGTCGCGCCGAACGCCGCGAGACGCGCGTTCCTGAACGTCTTCCGCTTCGCCTCGTCGAAGAACTCGATGTCCTTGGGATTGCTGCCCGGCCAGCCGCCCTCGATGTAGTGGACGCCGAACTGATCGAGCCGCTCGGCGATCCGGAGCTTGTCGAGCACGGAAAACGAGATGCCGAGGCCCTGGCTGCCGTCGCGAAGCGTGGTGTCGTAGATCTCTACGCGGTTACTCATGATCACAAGCAGGCCTGAAGGCCTGCACTACCTTTGAACGTCAATACCTTTGAACGTCAATATCTTTGAACGTCACGACAAGAACATCCCGATACGCCGGCGCGGCGGCATCGATGGCCTTGACCGGCGTCACGCCGTGCGCCACGCGCGAGTCGTCCACGAGCGCCGCGTCGAGCGGAGACGTCAGCGTGAAGCGGCCCAGCTCGCGGCCGTCGGGCGCGTGAATCGACGTCGTGCCGCTCGCGATGTTCGCCCGGTTCACGAGGAGCACCAGCACGAAATCCACGCCGTCGCGGTGCATGCCCTCGGGCGTCGGCAGCCCTTCGCTGCCCGGCTGGGCCTCGATCCGGAACTGATGCACCTCGATCTTCCAGTGCGGCGTCCGCGGCGTCCCTCGACTCTCGCTCGGGGCGCCCTGAGCAGCGTCGAAGGGCGCCAGGCGGCTGAACAGCGCGCGGCTGAACTCGAGGATCGTCGGCAGCGAGTGTCCGCTGCCGATGTCCGGCGTAATCGCCGCGAACCATCGCGCGACGCCGCCGTTCAGCGGGTTGTAGTCGAGCCCCTGGTAATGCGGCTGGTGCGGCTGGCGCTCGATGGCGCCGTCGGGGCCCGCGGCGAACACGCCGTGACGCCGGCGCCGGTAGCGCCCGCCGTCGGCCATGTGCTCGTCGAGCTCGAGGCGGTTCCAGCTGTCGGCGAACGCCGGCCAGTCGTCGAGCGACCCGAACGGCTCGAGCGCGCGGCGCATCGCCTCGGCGCGCACGAACACAAACCCGTCGTGCGACAGCGACTCCTGCAGCGACCGATCCGGCAGAATGGCCGTGGGACTCACGCTATTGATCCTATCAGAACGAGTGCGGTCACCTGGGTAACGCGGTAAGCTGGCGCATGCGCTTTCCTGCCGCCGCCGTTGTGGTCGCGCTGCTGGCCGCAGGCCTGGCAGTACGCGCGCAGCAGCCGCCGCCGGGTCGCGACACGCACACCTTCCGCTCGGGCGTCGACGTCACCGGCATCACCGTCTCAGTGCGCGACGCCGACGGCCACCTCGTCACCGGCCTGTCCCGTGACGACTTCGACATCTACGAGGACGGCGAAAAGCAGGAGCTGACGCAGTTCACCCGCGAGCGCGTGCCGATCAGCCTCGGCGTGCTCCTCGACATCAGCGACAGCATGTTCGGCCGCCGCATCGCCGATGCGCGCGCCGCCGTCGACCGGTTTCTCTTCGAGGAGCTCGACCACGACGATGAGTTCTTCGTTCTCGCGTTCAACCACAAGCCGCACGTCCTGACGCAGTGGACGCAGACGCCGACGGTCGTCCGCGACGCGCTCGACAGCCTCAAACCGACCGGCGGCACGGCCGTCTACGACGCGGTGATGGAAAGCATGCCGATGGTCGCCAAGCGCAACCGCGAGCGCGGCGCGCTGCTGATCGTCTCCGACGGCGCCGACACGGCCAGCACCGCGATGCTCAAGGACGTGCGCTTCGCGCTGCGCCGGAGCCAGGCGTTCGTCTATGCGATTGCCATCAATCCGCCCGACCAGCGCGCCATCAACGGCGCGGTGAACCCGACGACCCTGCGGGAGATCACGGACGAGAGCGGGGGCCGGACCGAGGTCGTCGCGACCAGCGCCGAGATCGCCGCGGCGTCAGCGCGAATTGCCGAAGAGCTGAATCAGCAGTACGTCATGGGGTTCACGCCCGCGCACGGCGCCGACGGCAAGTACCACTCGCTCCGCGTCCGCACGCACAACGCCACGTACAAAGTTCGCGCCCGCAGCGGCTACGTCGCGGAACCCTCGAAAAGTTAGTTCGAAGAGGTTCGAAGAGGTTCGAAGGGGTTCGAAGGGTTCGAAGGGTTCGAAGGGTTCGAAGGGTTCGAAGGGTTCGAAGGGTTCGAAGGGTTCGAGGGGTTCGAAGGGGTTCGAAGAGGTTCACAGGGTTCGCGGCCGGCGGGGACGCGGTGGCAGCGAGTCAAGATATCGAATCAGCCCGGTGGTCGCTTTCCCGGAGCGCGTTGCGAGCCGCTGCATTCTGTCCGTATCTTGAGGCGTGAAGTAACCGCGATCGAGACCAGTCCCGGCGCTGTTGTGTGTTTCCGTCAGAGAGCCACGTGCGATGGTCAGAAAGTGCGAAAAGTCCGAAGGCCAATACCGGCCGAACCCTTCCGCCATGTTTCGCGTCGCGGATGCGGAGGAATCTCTGATCTGATCGCGGAATTTGAAATCCCTGGAAGCGGGTCCTGTCGCAGTTAGTTCAAACACAATCTGCTCGAGTTCGTGTGCAAGTTGCCAGCAGATAAGATCTTGGTAGCGATACGCGATTGCCATGCAATTCGCGCAGAGCAGAACTCATGCCACGAACCTCGAACCTCTTCGAACCTCTTCGAACCTCTTCGAACCTCTTCGAACCCCACGAACCTCAAATCCGCACAAGCACCGCCGACACCGGCGCGCTCGTGGCGCGCGCGATGGCTGACGCGTAAAGCGTGAGCTGCCGGCGGTATTGCTCTTCCCCGCCTGCGGCAATTTCCCGGTCCGTCTTGTAGTCGACCACCGTCCACGCGCCGTCTTCCTCGAACGCAAGATCAACGACGCCTTCGACAAGCGTCCCGTCGTCGAGCGTCAGCGTCACCGGCGTCTCGCGGCGGCAGGCGCCGCGTGCGGCCGCGCGCCTCGCGCGGCCCAGCAGTTCGTGCGCGAGCACGCGCTCGACCACGGCGGCCGCCGCCGACGCATCCGCGTCGTCCATCGCCAGCAGCCGCGCTTCGGCGGCCGCGATGTCGTCGAGCTCCGTCCGCGCCGCCTCGAACGGCGCCCGCGCGAGCACGGCATGAACGAGCGAGCCAAACGCCGCACCCGACGGACGACTGCGATCCTGATCACGTACGGGCCACAGAGGCACAGAGATCACGGAGATTTCGTTTTGCAAACCAAGACTCCGTGTCCTCTGTGCCTCCGTGGCTCGGTACGTAGATTCGTTCGCGGCGTATTCACGTACGGTGCACACCTGCAGCGCGGGCACCGACCCTTTTTCTCTCGCGGTAATCCGCGCAAGCTTCCACGTGTCGTACTTCGTCCGCCCATCCGCCACGACATTCCGGGCGACGTCCTTGACGATCAAATCATCCCGTCTCACGCCCATCGTCGGCTTCAACCCGAGCGTCAGCGCGCTCGGATCCCACCAGACGACCGAGTAGCCGTCGAAGTCATGTTGTCCCGGACAGACGGTGTTGGCGGTCGCGGTCTCCTCGTTGGGCCGCTGCAGCACCGTGTCTTTCGACTTGAATGCCGGACACTTGGGCCCGCGCTTCGCGTTTCTTCGATCAGCGGCCGGCGGATACAGCGCGTCGTTCAGCGGACTCAGCCAGCCGCCCTCCCACGGCTCATCGCCGACGGCGGGAACGACCAGCAGATCGCGGGCGCGCGTCGCCGCGACATAGGCGAGCCGGATGCCTTCCGCTTCGTCGCGCGCGACTTCCTCGGCCTCGTGATCATGCAGTTCGTGCGGCGCCCAGCCGCCGAGCCTGATCGCGCACAGGCCCCGCGCGGGATCGAGATAGCGGCTCGCGTCGCTCCGGTTCATACGGCACGTCAGATCCGCGAGGATGACGACGGGGAATTCGAGGCCCTTCGCTTTGTGGACGGTCATCAGCCGGACGCCCTCGCTCCCCTCCTCGAGAATCGGCGCCTCCGCCGCTTCCGTGGACTGCGCGGCTCGCTGCAGCTCGTCGATGAATCCGCGGAACGAGATGCCGCCGGCCGCTTCGTACTGACGCGCCAGCTCGGCGACGTGGAGGACGTTGGCGAGCGCCTGCTCGCCCGCCGGCCGGAGAATGAACCCGACATGCGCGCGCGTCGCTTCGAGCAGCCGCCCGATGGTGTCCGCGACGGGCCGGTAGTTGCGCCCCCGATGGAGCTGCTGGAGCAGCCGCATCGCGTCGGCAATCGCGACAAGGTGTCTGGTCGGTTCGCCGGCGAGCGCGAGTTCCTGCCCCGAATTGCCTCCCAGTTCGAGCGGCACGCGGAACGGATGAAATACGCCGTACCGCGATCGGAATTCGAACAGGTGCTCGTCGTCGATGGCGAAGAGCGGACCTTTCAGCGTCGCAAACACCGACAGCCCATCGTCCGGCCATTCGATGGCCGCCAGCGCCGCGCGAATGGCTTCCACTTCCTCGCGGCCGTGAAACGCCTTGCCGCCGACCAGCAGATGCGGAATGCCGCGCGCTTCGATCGCGTTGATGTAGGGACGGGTGATGTCTTCTCCGAAGCTGGTGAACCGTCGAAACAGCACGGCGATGTGGCGCGGCTCGAGCCGCACCCGCTGCTCGCGGCCCTCCGCGTCCCGCTCCGCCACCGTCCAGCCGCGATCCTCTTCGGTGAGCCACGCGATGAACGCGGCAACCGCATCCGGCATCGACTCGTCGATCGCTTTCGCCGACGCCTTCAGCCCGCCAAACCCTCTGCGCCCGTACGGCTTCGGCACCGGCAGCGCCACGACCGACGGCTGCGTCGTGTCCTCGTCGCGCGATTTCGCCAGCGGGACGTAATCGGCCTGCAGCGTGTCGCGGTTGGCGATCATGTGCCGGCCGAACGCCGCGTTCACGAACTGCTGAATCGAGGGCACGCTGCGATAACTCGTCGTGAGCTGCAGCGTCCGGCCGCCCTGTTTCTCGAGCTCGTCGCGGACGCGCCAGTACGTGCCGACATCGGTGCCGCGGAA
>Ga0153915_10001761_pt1 | contig 19923 bp, 20 predicted proteins | sample Opewatmetagenome_2_FD_107003 | JGI IMG/M metagenome (GOLD analysis project Ga0153915, IMG submission 107003) | Freshwater wetland microbial communities from Ohio, USA - Open water 3 Core 3 Depth 3 metaG | ecosystem: Environmental > Aquatic > Freshwater > Wetlands | place: USA: Ohio, Lake Erie...
CGCAGCGGGCGTCGACATGGGCCGCAACATCTTCCAGAGCGACTCACCGCTGGCGATGCTGCAGGCGGTGAGGAAGGTCGTCCACGAGGGTTTCCGGCCGGCCGATGCGCTCGAGGTCTACGACTCCCTGAAGCGGGATCTCGCCTCCCCGGTTGCCGGCGCCTGAAGCGTGAGCACCCCGTCCGTCGGGGGCCGCCCGACCCTCGAACGCCTGCTGACGCACGGTCCCCGGGTGAGCGTGGGGATGCTGACCGCCGACCTGCTCACGCTTGGCAAGGAGATGGACCTCCTCGTCGGCGCCGGTGTCGAGCTCGTGCATATCGACGTGATGGACGGAGTCTTCTGTCCGCAGATCACGGTCGGCCCACCGGTCGTGAGCGCGCTTAAGACGCCGCTGCTCAGGGACGTCCACCTCATGATCGACGATCCACTGACCAAGGTGGATGCCTTCATCCGGGCGGGCGCCGACATGGTCACATTCCACCTCGAAGGAGCCTCACAGCCGCACCGCGTCCTGCAGGCCCTCAAGACGGCGGTCAACGCCAACGAGGCCGAGCGCGGCCTGATCCGCGGGGTGGGGCTCAACCCGAGCACCCCCGTTGACGCGGTCGAGCCGCTCCTCGACGAGATGGACTATCTCCTGGTCGTGGCCATCAACCCGGGCTGGAGCGGGCAGTCTTTCCTTCCCGCAACCGAGCGACGTCTCGAGGAGGCGCGACGCCTCATCGAGGAGTCCGGTCGGCCGATCCTGCTCGGCGTGGACGGAGGCGTGACGCGCGAGAACATCCGTCGCGTGGCCGCCATGGGGGCCGACATCATCGTGAGCGGCAGCGCGATCTTCGACGGCGGCGATGCGGCCGCCAACGCGGCGTGGATCCTCAGCGCCGTCCAAGGAGACCTCAGAAGATTGCGATCGGGTTCCAGGGTGAGCCGGTCCCGCCCGGCAGGCGCAGCGGAAGGCCAACGACCATGAATTCGAATCGGCCCTCCTCCTCGCATGCCCGAGCGAGGTCCTCGAACTGCAGGCTGTCGGCGGTGAGCATCCCCATCGCGACGATCTGCAGCGGGTGGATGGGGTAGGTCATCCCCTCCACGCAGCTCGGGATGGCCTCACCGTCGCCATCGGGCAGGAAGGCTGCGATGCCGCGCTCGTGCATCCACGGGATGGTGTCGACGTGGAGGCCGGCCTTGCCTTCACCATCCGGACCGTTGTCCCACGGTCCGAGCTCCAGGCGGCGGCGGTGATGGCCGGTCCGATAGACAAAGATGTCGCCCTCACCAAGGTGGACGCCCTGGGCGTCCTCACAGGCCTCGAGCTCGACGCGCGTCACCGCCTCGCCCGGCTCGAGCCACTTCACGCCGCGGAAGCGGGGGAGGTCGAGGAGCACGCCGCGGCCGACCACCCCGTCGCCGATATTCGCGATGTCGAGCGAGGTCGCGCCCACGCTGGTGAGCACCTCTTCGGCGCGACCCCCGTTGTAGGTCAGCCCGTTGTACGAGATGTGGCAGAGCGCGTCGACATGGGAATGGCAGTCGCCATGGCAGGCCATCCCGAGAAAGTCGAGCCCGAACCGCAGACCGCCGGAGCCGATGTCGATGTCGTGCCCCTGGCTGACGAAATGGATCGCCGGGTTCGGGTTGTCGGGGCCCGCCACCTTGTTGATCGGGATCTGCAGCGACACCCGGCGACCCGAACGGACCAGGCCCGCGGCAGCGCGGACCCTGTCGGGGGTGATCAGATTCAACGTGCCCAACTGATCGTTCGGGCCCCAGCGTCCCCAGTTCTTGACCGACTCGAAGAGCCGATCGAATTCCTCCAGGCTGACCTTCGCGCCCGGTGCCGCCGACTGCGTCATCGTCCCTCTCTCCATGTCTGCCCTTGATTGCTCATCGCGCGGTCGCCTCCACCCGCGTCTCCTCTTCCGGCCACTTGCGGAGCGCCGCCGCGAGCTCCGGATGGGCCTTCGCGGCCTCCGCGAGAGGCTCGCCCCGGAGGGAGGCGTCAATCGCCTGGCGGATCGCGCGGGCGCCTGCTGCGACGCCCATCGGATGGCCATGCACCGCACCGCCGGCCGCCATCGCCCAGTCGATGCCGAGGTCTTCGACGATTCGCGGAACGACCCCCGCGTGCATGCCACCGCCAGCCACCGGAAGCGAGCGCCGCAGCGAGTGAAGCGGCTCGGTCAAGGCTCCGGTCAGGCGACGCGCCTGCAGGCGTGAGAACGGAAGCGTGCCGCCCGGACTCGGATAGATGACCACGTCCGCCCCGGCCAGCCGGGGAAGCGTGCCCAGCACGAGGTGCGAGCTCAAGCCGGACCACGCGGAGCCGTAGATGGCACCCGCGAAGGCGAGGTGAGCCATGATCGGGACGGAGACGCCTGGGTCATCGGCCAGCATCGACAGGGTCGATATGCCGACCGTCAGGAAATCCACCATCAATGCGGACGCCCCGGCCTCGATGGCTCGATGCGCGTTCGCCACGAGGCGATCGGGGCGGTCGGTGATATTGACGAAATAGAGCGTGCGGTGGCCGGTCTCCTCATAAGCCATGCGGGCCGCTCGCTCATGCTCGCGGATGCGATCGAGGTAGTGGCTCCATGGGTGGGAGACGAGCTTCTCGTCGTCCTTGACCGCGTCGGAGCCCCCGATGGCCGCCTGGTAGAAGACGTCCGCGCTCTCCTTGGGGGTCAGCCCAATGGCCGGCTTCACGATCGTGATCAACAGCGGCCGATCGGTCGCGCCGACCAGGCCTCTGACTCCCGCCACTCCAAACCGAGGTCCCTCGAATCCGCCGACGAACGAGTCGGGCAGCTCCAGGTCGATGAGCTTGAGATCGCGCCACGAGGCGCATTCGCCGTAGACCGTGGCCAGCAGGAGCGGGATCTGGGCCCCGATGTTGTGCGTCGGGTAGGCGATCCGGATGTCCCAGCTGCGAGCGTCCGGACCGTCCGGGACGTCAAGCTCGTCGCTTGGAGCCTGCCACGTGTCGATCACGCGAGCGGCATGCCGCTCGCGGATCGCCTCCGTCTCGCCCGCCAGTTCGACCCACGTGCCCGTCGATTGCAGGTCTGCTAGGCGCTGAGCCTCGTGCTTTACGTCCGCCCCCGTCCGGACCCGGTAGCGGTAGGTTGCAACGACGGATTGCGGTTCGCCGATGCCGTCAGCGGCAGCCTCGCCGGTGCGGTCCATTCAGCGCCCCGCCTCGAGCGACTGGAGCAGGCCCCCATGCAGCGGACCACGCGGCATGATCGGCCAGATATCGACCACGCGACCGTCCTCAACCACGTGATAGGCGTCGAAGTAGTTGACGGCGAACGGCGTGTAGCCCAGGTGGAAGTCGACCACGTCGCCAACCTTCAGCGGACAGCTCGCGTCCGCCTCGTAGGTGGCGTGCTCCTCGTCGAAGCGGTACGGCTTGAGCCCCTCCTGCCCGACAATTCGAGGATAGGCGGGGATGTTGCCGACGTCGGCTGCCCCGAACGTCTTCTTCCCGAGGTTCAGGACGATCCGATCCTTTCGCCGGCTGATGACAGTCACCACGGCTGACGTCGCCTTCTTGAAGCGGGGCTCCATCAGGAAATGGTAGTCGTCCATGGCGGCGTAGGACCCGAGCTGGAGCTCGGTGATCCGCGGGTTGGCCCCGGTCCAGAAAGCCGTCGCGGTACCGGCGGCGGACAGGATCGGGCACGGGATACCGTTCGCCTCGAGGAGGTCCGCGACGTCGACGAAGTAGCGAATCGCCAGCTCCTGCTTCCGGTGGCGCTGCTCCTCGTCCATCTCCAGGGAGCAGTGACCCTCGTAGCCGGACAGCCCATCCATGCGGAGGCCCGGCAGATCCTGGACCGTGCGGGCAACCGCGAGCGCCTCATCGGGAGAGTCGACGCCCGCGCGGTGCATTCCGGTGTCGACCTCGACCAGGATCCCGAGCGTGCTGCCGGCCTTCACCGCGGCGGCGGAAAGCGCCTCCGCATCCCCGATGTCATCGACGTTGACGATGACGTTCGCTTCGCGCGCAAGGAGCGCCGCGGCCCGGCGCTTGTGCGGGTCGACCAGTTGGTTGGAGATGAGGACGTCGTCCGCTCCTGCGCGGACCATCACGATCGCCTCCCAGATCGTCGCCGCGCAGATCCCGAACGCACCGTGCTCGACCTGCAGCCGCGCGATGTGCGGGCTCTTGTGGTTCTTGACGTGGCCTCGTAGGCGAGCGTGGAGCTCGGGCAGGCGTGACTGCATGTAGGCGAGGTTCGCGATCAGCACGTCGCGATCGATGACGAGGGCAGGGGTCACGACGTCGTACTTGCTCTGCCCGATGGCGGATCCGTACAGCTCACGAACGCGACCGTGAGCCTCGGTGATGATCGGCGCTGGGTCTCGCAATCCGAGTTCCTTTCGATCCTCTCGGGGACGGTCGTGACTATTCGCCACGCTCGAGCATGTCGAGCAGCCAGCGTGACTCCGGGCCGCGAGGCATGATTGGCCAGACGTCCGCCGTCTTCCCGTGCTCCATGACGTGGTATGCCTCGAAGTAGCCAATCGCGAAGGGCGTGTAGTTGCAGAGGATCTCGACCTTGTCCCCGGTCGCGAGGGGACAGGACTCGTCCGCGAGAAAGATCGAATGCTCCTCGTCAAAGCGGTAGGTCTCGAGGTCCCAGTCCTTCAGCACCCCGCGTGATGCGCCGACCGTCTTGCTCCCGGCATCGAGGATGATCCGGTCGGATCGCCGGCTGATGACCGAGGAGAGAACGGTGACCGCCCATCCGAAGCGTGGATCAAGTCCGCGGTGATGTCCGTCCATGGTCGCATACGAGCCCGGCTGAATCTCGGTCACTCCCGGATACCGCGACGTAACCTCCCAGGTTCCCGTCCCGGCGGCCGATACGATCTGCGAGGGGTACCCATTATCGGCGAGGTGGCTGGAGACTCCGGTCAGGAACGCCATGGCCTCGCCGGCCAACGCGTGCCGCTTGGTCTCGTCGAACTCCAGCGAGCAATGGCCCTCATAGCCGGTCAGGCCGAGGAACTCGAGGCCCGGCGCATCCGCGATGCGGCGGGCAAGGACGAGGGCCTCGTCGGCCGAGGCGACGCCGCAGCGGTGCATGCCCTCGTCGACGTCGATCAAGACGCCGATGCTGCTCCCCGCCGCGACCGCGGCGCGAGAGAGCTCGCCGATCTGCACCATGTCATCGACGGCGGTCTTGACTCTGGCCTCGCGAGCAAGGAGCGCGAGGGCGCGCGTCTTCTCGGCTCCGACCACCTCGTTGATCACGAACACGTCGCCGATCCCCGCGCGGGCCATGACGATCGCCTCCCAGACCGTGGCGCAGCCGACCCCGATCGCGCCGTGCTCGATCTGCATGCGGGCGATGTGCGGGCTCTTATGCACCTTCACATGCGCCCGGAGCGTGGTGGGAACGCCGCGCATGCCGGCAGCCATGATGTCGAGGTTGGCACGAAGGGCATCCAGGTCGAGGAGGAGCGCGGGAGTGGTCAGGTCGTCTCGCGACCGACCGATCTCGGGGCCGTAGAGCGACCGGACACGGTCATGGGCCTGTGTGATGAGTGGCATCGGGTCTCGCATCGTCAGCCCTCCTGGGCGCCTGGTTCGTGGCGGATTGGCACGGCTACTGGGAGCTCCCGCGTGCGCTGATAGGCCAGCGATCGACGAGTCGTCCCCCTCGGCTCACCCACACGTAGTCGTGCAGGTTGAATGTGGTCCGGATCTGGCCCGGCGCCAGGTCGAGCTGAGACCCGAGCGGAGGCAGCGGATCTGCCATCTCGATCGTCGCGTGCTCGTCGCTGATGGCGATGCGCGAGGCGACAAACCCGATGGGCACCGGCGGTCCGTACTCCATGCCGACGACGCGACGGCCAAGATCCAGCACGATGCGACCGGGGTGGCGGCTGATGACCGTCCCCCTGATCGAGACTGCGCATCGAAAGGGGAGCCCGAGGTTCAGCAGCTCCGGCTCCATCAGGGCGTACACGCCGGCCTGGACTTCGGTGATCACCGGATCCGCCAGCGCCTCGGGGAGCGTCGACGTGCCGGCGGAGGAAACGACCTCGACTGGGAAGCCGGCTTCGACAAGAGCCGAGCGAACGCCCGCCAGCGTGGCGTACGCCTGGGCGATCTTGGCGGATCGGTTCTTCTCGCTCAGCCGAACCCGTCCTTCGTAGCCCATGATGCCCCGCAGCCGAAGCCCGGGCCCTCGCTCGATCGCCTCGGCCAACGCGATCGCCTCCTGGGCTGATGCAACCCCGCACCGATGGAGCAGGATGTCGACGTCGATCAGGACATCAACGGTCACGCCAGCCCGGTCGGCCTCGACTGAGAGGGTGGCAATCGGCTGCGGGTCGTCCACGGCGACCGCGATTCGCGCACGCCGCCCGAGGGCCACCAGGCGACCGATCTTCCGCGGATCGACCACCTCGTTGGCGACGAAGACATCGTCGATCCCGACCTCGACCATCGCCTCGGCCTCGCCGACCGTGGCGCAGGTGATGCCGACCGCCGAGCCGCCAAGCTGACGCCGGGCAAGCTCAGGCGTGCGATGGGTCTTCACATGGGGTCGAACCGTCTTGCCGGTGCCGCGGAGCAGTGTCGCCATCGCGGCAACGTTCGCCTCGAACACGTCGAGATCGACCACCAGGGCCGGGGTGGAGAAGGATGCGACGGGCGCGGGCAAGGAAGCCATGGCGGTCTTTGCCATTAGACCGATCCCATCAGCTCGCGCTCAGCCGTCGGCGGACGTCGGCATACAGCGCACCCCGCTCTACGTCGGGCTCGAACCGTCGAGAGACACCGACGAGCTCTGCCACGGCCTTCGAAACCGATTCGTAGACGCCCGCTCCGACCCCGGCCAGGATCGCGGCGCCGAAGGCGCCCGGCTCGTCCTGGGCCACGACCTCCACCGGGACGCCGGTGAGGTCCGCCATCAGCTGCAGCCACCAGGCGTTCTTCGACCCACCACCGGTGGCCCGCACGAGTCGAGCTTCGATTCCCCGCCGGCGGAGAAGGTCGAGGGTCAGGGAGAAGTCACAGGCGATCCCCTCGAGCAGGGCTCGCACGACGTCAACCGCCGTCGCCGCCAGGGTCACGCCGGTGAAGGTGCCGCCGAAATCGGGCGTCGCCGCGACATGCGGGAGCGGCGTGAAGGCAGCGTCTGCGAAGATGCGGTCAGGGCCGGGCCCGGCAGTCGCAAGTCCCGCTTCCAGGTCGACGATGGAGAGATGGAGCAGGTTGCGCGCCCAGTCGACCACAGCCATGCCGTTCGGGTTCGTAACCAGCAGCCCGAAGCCGGTCGGGCCCGGATGCGGGTAGACGCCGATCCCGTCGTGGACCAGCTCCTCCGGCCAACCCGGCGTGACCGGCATGTTGAACGAGTTCCATGTGCCGCAGGCGAGCGAGACGATGCCAGGGTCGACTGCCGCCGACCCGACCGACGCGGCGTACGTGTCGAATGCGCCGGTCACGATGAGCGTGTCGGTGGGAAGACCGTACTCCGCCGCCACCGGCGGCAGAATGCGACCGATTGGCGTGCCGTTGGGCTGGATCTCGGGCAGCCAGCCGGGATCGATGCCGGTCTCGGCGATTCGCTCGGCCGACCAGCTTCCGGTCGCGACGTCATAGGTGGCCCATGTCCCCGCATCGCTCCAGTCGATGACCGGCCGACCGCTGAGCAGCAGGGAGTAATACTCGTGCCAGTTCATGAACCAGCGCGTCTTTGCCACCGTCGCGGGGTCGTTCCTCCGCCACCACAGGGCTCGATTGACCGGATCCATCCGGCGAGGCACATGCCCTGCGATGCGCTGCCATTCCTCCAGTGAGCGGCGAGAGGCGGTCTCGGCGGCCACCTCGTCGCCCCGCGTGTCGGAGGTCATCAGGCAACGACCCAGCGGAGTGCCGTCAGGGGCGACCGGGAAGACCTCCCGACCGGACGAGCTGAAGGAGATCGCTACCGGGGGATCGTCTTTCAGCCTTGGGTCAGAAGCCACCTCACGCAGGGCGGCTCGGAACGCGTCGCGCGACTCGAACACGTCGACCTCGGAGTGCCCCGGCTCAGGGTGGTAGCCCGGAACCGAGCGATGGGCCGCCGCAAGTGGAGTCCCGTCAAGCGCATACGCGCCGACCTTGATCGCGCTGGTTCCCAGATCGATTCCGATGAGGCTCATCCCTGAAGCTCCTTCGACGCCACGACCCTTGGCCACGCCGTTCGGAGGACGCCCATGGTCCAAGTGACCAGTGTCCGAGCGGTCAGCCCATGCCGGAGATGTCCTCGCCGGGTTGGCCGATGATCCCGATCGTCGAGAGGATCGCCGTCTCGGTGTTGTCCGGCACGAGGATCCGGAGCAGGACTCCTGCGGCGGGGGATTCGACGTCGAGTATGACCTTCTCGGTCTCGACCTCGACGAGTGGCTCCCCCTTCGCGATGGTCTCGCCCTCGGCCTTGTGCCAGTGACGAACGACCCCGCTCTCCAGATCCTGCCCGGCCTGCGGCATGACGACTTTCACTGCCATGGGTTCGGTTCCTTGTGTCAGAGCTCGGCGTTGACGATGAACCCGGCGTCGGTGAGCAGCGTCGCGGAGGTCACGTAGCTGGCGTCGTCGGACAGCAGGAAGGCGATGGTGGCCGCCATCTCCGCAGGCTGGCCCGGTCGATGGATGGCGATGCGCTCCTCGTAGTACTTGACCGCGGCCGGGTCATCGAACATCGGCGCCGACATGTTGGTCACGATCCAGCCCGGCTCGATGGCGTTGACCCGGATGCCGTGGGTGCCGACCACCGACCCCAGAGCCTTGGCCCACATCGAGATGCCGCCCTTGGTCGCGCAATACGCGGTCTGGAACGGCGAACCCACGTGGGCGGATATCGAGCTGACGCAGACGATCGCTCCGCCGTGGCCCTCCTTGACCATCTGCTTGGCGCCCTCGGTAGTCACCACCCAGGTTCCGCGCAGGTTGGTCTCGCACAGAGCGTCGAAGTCCTCGACCGTCGTCTTGTCCCAGGGCATGAACGGGTTGATCGCTGCGTTCGACACGACGTAGTCCAGGCGGCCTCCGCGACGGGCCACCTCCTGGACCATCTCGGCGATCTGCGCCGGGTTGCGCATGTCAGCGACCACCGGGAACCCCTCTCCGCCGACCTCCTTGATCTTGGCCAGCGTCTCGGTGGGATCACCGGTGGGACGCTGGTTCACGCCGACCAGCGCGCCCTCGGCAGCCAGGCGCACGGCGGCCGCCTGACCGATGCCAGTCGTGGCCCCGGTGACGAGCGCCACCTTGCCCGCGAATCGCCTTTCCACGATGTCGACTCCTTTCGGTCCCAGGGATGCGGTGATATCGGCTTACGAAACCGCCTGCGCTTCAAGCTTCTCCACGCGCGCGGCGAAGGCGTCCAGCTGTTCAGCGCCCACCAGCGCGCCCATCTCGAGGTCATAGCGGCGCACCTCAGCGGGCGCCATCTCGATCAGTTCGCCCCGCTCGCGGGCGTCCCAGCGACCGGCATCGCGGTTGGTGCTGGCCTCGATGGCCACTACGTACAGATCCTCGCCCGGCATGCGCCAGGTGGTCTGGTGCGGGAGCTGACGCTTGTTGAACAGCTGATAGACGCCGAGGCCGATGCGCGGATTGATGATGCCGACCGGCACCGTCCCGTCCGCCTCGGTGATCACGTCGTGCTCGAAGCAGCGTTCGGTGTAGTTGGAGATCGGCGCCTCGAGCAGCTTGTAGTTGCCCGCCGGCCGCGGGTCGGTTGGCACGCCGATGCCTGGCACCAGCAAACGGGCTCCCTCTTCCACGATCGGAAATCCGACATTGCAGTGGTATAGGAGCATGTGGGTGGTCATGGTGTGGCCGGTGTTCTCGACCTCGTCGTGGATGCGGAACCACGACTCACCCACCTTGGCCTGCACGCGACGCCGCAGGGTGAGGTTCTCGGCGAAGACGGCCGTCTGATGGACCACGCCCTCGGCCCACAGGATGAGGTCGTCGCCGTCCCACCGTTCGCCGTATCCGGTAAGACGGGCGGGCAGCGTCCAGACCCGGCCCATCATGCCGTAGGTCTCCGTTGGCTTCAGATGCGGCTGGTTGAACTGTGCCGCCGTGTCCTCGCCACCGATCAGGGTGTGGTCCAGCCCGGCGGTTGAGACCAGTCCGCCTGGGAAGCTCCGGAACCATCCCATCCCTTCGGGCTCGGAGAACCACGGCCCGGCAAAGCCGGGCGGTGAGATCCACCCGAACGGGGTCCCGTTCATCTCGCAGCGACCGATGTCGAACGCCCGGTCGACCACGACGTCGAAGACGAAACCGGTGCCCGTCCGGAACTCGAGGAATCGCACCCCCCGCTCGGTCCCGTCCCCCGCGGTCACCAGTCGGACGCCGGCGACCTGCTCCAGCCGGCCGATGCGCCGCATCAGCTCGGTGCGGTCATAGCGAGATCCAAACAACGTTGGCACGGGGCTCCTTTCTCCTGACGAAGCCGATCTCGGGACCGCGGCTGGGCAAGGCCTCCTCCCGCGGGGCCTTCTTCTGGGTTCGATGAACCCGGTGGCCGCGGCAGGTGCCGGGCCACCGGACAGCTTTCGCTAGGTCAGGTCAGACCGACTCGCCGATGGACGCTCCGGCCTTTCTGAGCCACTCCTCGTTCCCGCGGATGTACAGCACCAGCAGGATGACGATCCCGATCACGAGCCAGGCGCCGTTGATGATCGGCGCAAGGTCATACGGCGTCGAAAGCGGGAATGACTTGTAGATCGCGTACAGGAGGACGCCCGTGGACAGAATCGGAAACAGGAAGTGGAGAATCCAGTTGAACTCGTCCTGGTGCTGCCTCCAGTAGTAGAGGAACACGGCCAGGTTGGCCATGATGTAGGCGACCGACACGGCCAGGACCAGCAGCAGGCCGGTGATCAGGTAGAACCCCGTCTGCGGAGTCCAGATCTGGCCGACGTAGAGGCCGGCTGCGAGGTTGAGAATCATCTGGGCGAGGATGGCGTTGGTCGGCGTCTTGTGCTTGGGGTGCACCTTGGCGAGGGCCTTCGGGAACGAGCCGCTCCTGGCCATGCTGTACCACATCCGGGTGCCGACGTTCGCACAGGCGATGCTGACGGCCGCGACGCTGTTCAGGAACGCGAAGAGGACGAGGATCCAGAGGCTGCCCCAGACCCGGTGGGCCAGCGCTAGGGCGGGCAGGACGGGTGCATTGACGACCGCATCCGCGTCGTTGCCGAAGCCGGTGATGACGCCCCAGAAGACGATGACCAGGAAGGACCCGATCAGCACGATTGAGAGCATCACCGAGAGCGGGACATTTCGTTTCGGATTCCGTGTCTCCTCGGCCAGTGGTGCGGAGGCCTCCCACCCGGTGAGACCCTGCACCGTGAACACCACGGCGAGGGCGAACCCCTCGCCAGCAGGGATATAGGCCGGATTGAAGACGTTCAGCGAGATGCCGGAAGAGCCGGCTGGCGGCACCAGGAACCCGGTGACCGCGAGGCCCATCACGAGCAGCATCTCGAGGCCGCCGGTGATCACCATGAACCGGGTCGAGAGCTTGATCCCCTCCCACTGCAGGTAGGCGGTCAGTGGCGCGAAGATGAGCACGGATACCCACCACAGCCAGGGGACGTCGATGCCCCAAGTGGCCTTCAGCTCGCCGGCGACGAGGAAGCCAAAGAAGCCGGCCAGCGGTCCGCCGACGAGGGGGGAGTACAGGATGTACATCCAGGACACCAGGAAGCCCGCCCGGGGGTGGATGGCGCGGCTCACGTAGGTGTAGTACCCGCCGGCAGATGGCATGTGCTTCGCCAGCTGGGAAAGCGTGCTGCCGAGCATCAGGACCAGGATGAACCCGACGAAGTAGGCGAGCGGGGCGGTGATGCCGGCCAGGCTGACGATGAACGGGGTGAACAGGAACCCGGCGATCGCCGGCGCGATGTGAGTGATGGCCTGCATGGTGGCGCCCAGCAGTCCGATCGCATCCGGCTCCAGCTCCGTCTTCAGCGTGGTGGTGGGGTGAGTGGTCTCCATCTCCGCTCCTTCTCGAATGTCCGGCGATCTCCCCGGGTCCGAATCAGGGATGACCGATCAAGCACAAGGCGCTGGCAATGGTTCTCTCAGACTCGACCCTCCCGTTCAGGCGTGGCGGATGGGCTTGTTTTGCGGGCCAGTGTTCAGCGTTTGCGAACACAGAACGACCGGTGCCAAGGCATCATACGGCGGCCTGTCAATGACAGAAAGCGTGCCGGCGCGCGCCCCGATTCCACACACGAGTGAGACGGGAAGATGGCGGAGACGTCAGTACTCCGGAACGACCCGCCCGGCCAGCACGTCGGACTGGATCTCGGCCACGGAAGCGCTCTGGATCGGCGCGATGACGGTGCCCATCACCGCCGCGTCCGCTGCCCTTGATACCAACACTGCCCTCGTCATCCGGTCGCCGATCTTCTCGCGGACGTCGGGCGCCAGCGGTCGATCAAGGATCCCGTCCGGGCGTCCGACCTGCATCTCGTCGGTCGTCCAGACGGCGGCATCGGCCTGTCCGCTGGTGAGCAGGCGGGTGATCTGTGCCGGCATCGCCGGCACCAGGGTGACGTCCTTCCCGGCGAATTCGAGAGAGGTCAGCAGCTGCTGATCGGCCGAGTGCCGATCCACGATCACACGAATCGGATGGGGGTCAGCGCGCGACGCCGGGTAGAAGACCCGGTGACCGGTGTTGTATGAATCGGGCCCGAGCTCGACCACGATGTCGTCCTCCGGGCCGCACAGCTCCTCGGCCGCGAAGCGCGACATGACAGTGAGGTGGCATCGGCCCTCGCGGACGGCCTGCAGGCGCTGTCGCGAGCCGCGCACGAAGATCAGGAACACCTCGAGCCCGGCGTTGGTGAGCAGCTGCTTGATCGCCGTCGCCAGCGCCTCGTACCGCGCCGACGAGGCGAGAGGCAGGCTGATCACCAGGGGGCCGTTCTCGGCGGCTGCCCACAACCGGCCGACGTTTCGCTCCACCAGGAATGCCCCCAGCCGGCCGCGCGTCTCGATCCGGATGGCTCCCGCTTCCTCGAGCCGTCCCATCGCGGCGTGGATGGATGCCAGGCTGGACCGATGGTCGCGGGCAAGCTCGCGGATCGTCGGCAGCCGCAGCGGCGGCTCGGGAGCGGCCAGGAACCGACGCGCAAGCTCCGGGACGATGTCGGTCAGGGCGCGAGCACGGGCACGGCTGGGGCTGGCGATCATCCGCGCAGGATAGTCCTACGTCTGCAGGCAGGACTCCAGATCGGACAGGGTCACCCAATCGCCCGGGCGAGCGGCGCTTCGATTCGCCAGGACGCGCGTCGTCTCACCCCCCGGGTCGCCGAGAGACGTGACGACCAGGATCGCTTCGCTCATGTCCTCGCTCTCGGTGTAGCCGTTGACCGTCACGAGGCACCGCAGGCCCGCCGCGACCGCGGAGAGCAGGCCGTTGCGAGAGTCCTCTATCACCAGGACGGATGCCGGCGGCACCCCGAGCCGCTCGAGGGCAAGCTGGTAGATGTCCGGTGCCGGCTTCTTGCGGGCCACGACGTCCCCAGCCAGCACCAGGTCGAATCTCGCGGCGCGCTCCGGACCGATGGCGTGCTTCAGGATGGCCCGCACGGACGCCTCAGCCGACGTCGAGCAGACCGCCAGCCCCCAGCCGGCGTCCTGCGCCGCTTCGATGATGCGCCTGATTCCGGGGCGCGCCGGCAGCTTGCCTTCGGCCACCATCTCGGTGTAGATCGCGGTCTTGCGCTGGTGCCAGCGGGCAACCTCCGCCGCCTGCCCCGCGAGGTCCGCCGGCAGGCCGGTCGCCGCGACGAAGGTCGGGGTCAGGAGGGTGGCCATCCGCTCCTTGCCGCCGGCGATCTGCAGAAGCCGCCCGTACTCCTCCCCCGACCAATGGACGGGAAGGCCGAGCTCCCGAAAGGTGGCATTGAAGGCGGGCAGGTGCCCGAAACGCTCGGTGTCGGCGAGGACCCCGTCGCAATCGAAGATGAGCGCGCTCACCATGCCTTTCCTGCGCTGCCGAACATCCCGATGTGATCCTTGGCCATCTCGATCACGGCGGCCCGCTGGGCCCGGAAGAGCGCCGGCGGATCGTATTCGCCCGGGTGCGCGGTCATGTAGTCGTAGCCCGATTTCATGAACGTGATCTTGAGTGCGGTGGAGATGTTGACCTTGGCGCAGCCACGAGCGATCAGGTCGCTGAACTGCTCGGGTTTCATGCCGGTCCCGCCGTGCAGCGCGATCGGGATCGGCTCGGCGGCGACGATGTCGCTGACCCGCTGGTTGTCAAGTGTGGGCGTCGTCTTGTACATGCCGTGAGCATTGCCGATGGCCGGCGCGAAGCAGTCGATGCCGGTGGTGCGAATGAAATCGAGCGCCACCTCGAGCGATTGGACCGCGCTCGCCGCGTCGGACCCGATGCCGTCCTCGACGCCCTTGATTCCTTCGATCTCGCCCTCGACGGCAGCTCCATAGCGTCTGGCCTCAGCAACGACATCGATACATTGCCGGCGGTTCTCCTCGACGCTGAGCTTCGAGGCATCGAAGAGCACCGAGTTCCAGCCCCTGGCGAGGCATGACGATATGACCTCGCGCTCAGGGCAATGATCGAGATGGAGGGCGACCGGCACGCTGATGCCGCGGGTCATCTCGACCCACATGGCGTACAGGACGTCCGCACCCTCCATCTTCACGGTCTTGACCGAGGTCTGGACGATGAGCGGGGCGCGAAGCTCCTCGGCGGCGGCGAGCACCGCCTCGAGAGTCAGGTCGTTGACGATGTTGATGGCAGCGACCCCGTAGCGGTCCTTGAAGGCCCGTTGCAGGATCTCCTGGGTTGGGACGACCGGCATCTGGGACCTCCTCAGGTACCTGGCGATTCGGAAGTCGGCTGCGGGATCGCTTCGTTCGGGTCCACGATGATCAGGTCGATGCCCAGGTCGCGAATCTCCGCGGCCTCGGTCGGATCGATCCCTGTGGTCGTGATGATGCGGTGCACCGCGGTGATTGGCGCCACGCGGACGAGCGCCTGGCGACCGAATTTCGAATGGTCGGCGAGGAGGATCACCTCCGACGCTGCCTCGATCATGGCCCGCTTCGCGTCGACCTCCTCGAAGAGAGGGTAGGTCAGCCCGCCTTGGACCGAGACGCTGTGGATGGCCAGGAAGGTCTGGTCGACATGGAGCCCGCGGAGCGTGGCAGCGGCAAGCTGCCCGCTCGCGCCGAACGTGGTCGGGCGAATCACCCCGCCGGTCATGATGACCGTCGTCCCCGGGTTGCCCACGAGCTCTACGGCATTCGTCACTGCCGTCGTGACGACGACCAGGTCATGCTTCCCGTGGAGAGCTCGGGCCAGGCAGAGCGTCGTCGTTCCCGAGTCGAGGATGATCGAGCTCCCATCCGACACGAGCTCCGCCGCCCGCCGTCCGATGGCCACCTTCTCGTTGGCGTGCTCGCGCAGCCTGAAGGCGGTGTCGGTCTCATCGCTCGGACGGAGCGCCACCGCCCCCCCGTGAGCGCGCCGAACCACACCCTGCTCGGCCAGTCGGGCGAGGTCGCGTCGGATGGTCTCGTCGGTGACCCCGAGGACCTCCACGAGGTCGCGGCCACGGACGCTTCCGTGCTCGCGGACGAGGTCCGCGATGACCTGGAGGCGGTCTGCCGGAAGCATCGGGCGAGCCACGGGCATCATTCCTCAGTCGCTGCGGGGCTTTCCCAATATACCACAGAACACCACATGCTTTGACTTGACAGTCGCGCTCGTCGACCCTCATCATCTTGAGCGACGATCCTTCATTCCCACAGAATCCCTCGGAGAACGAACCCTCACATGAGCGAGATCGGCCCGGAGCTCCTGCAGCACATGTACGAGTCTGCCGCGACGATCCGGCGCTTTGAGCAGCGAGCGATCGAGCAGTACCGCATCGGCAACATTCGCGGCTACCTTCACCCGTATCTCGGCCAGGAGGCGATCGCGGTCGGCTCGATTGCGGCGCTCGAGGATGACGACTACATCGTCAGCACCCATCGCGGACATGGCCATGCCATCGCCAAGGGACACGACCCCAGGCAGATGATGGCCGAGCTGTTCGGCAGGGAGACGGGCTACTGCCACGGACGGGGCGGCTCGATGCACGTGGCCAGTCGCTCGGTCCGCAACCTGGGTGCCAACGGGGTCGTGGCGGGCGGCCTGGGGATCGCCACCGGCGCCGCGTTGGCCATCAAGCAGCGAGGCGGATCCGAGCTGGTGGTCGCCTTCTGCAGCGACGGCTCATCGGCCAACGGGATGTGGCACGAGTCGCTCAACCTGGCCGCCATCTGGGACCTGCCGGTCATCTTCGTCCTCGAGAACAACCAGTACGCGGTCTCGACGCCGATCCGTGACAGCGCCCGGGTTGAGCACCTCTCGTCGCGAGCCGCTGGCTACGGGATGCCGGGGCTGACGGTCGACGGCAACGACGCAGCGATTGTGTACGGCGCGATGCAGGAACCAATCCGTCGCGCGCGGGCCGGCGAGGGGCCATCCCTGGTCGAGTGCATGACCTACCGGCACGGCGGTCATCACGTCAATGATCCGGGCCTCTACCTGCCGGCCGATGAGCTGGCCCGCTGGAAGGCGCGCGATCCCCTCATCGTTCTTCGGGACCGGCTGACGCGGGCGGGGGTCGACGAGAGCGCCATCGCCGTCATCGATGCGCGGGTTGAGCAGCTGCTGGAGGAGGCGGTCGAGTTTGCGACGGCCAGCCCCGAGCCATCGGTCGAAGAGCTGCTCGCGGAGGTCACGGCAGGCTGATGGCCAAGATGAAGTATCGCGAAGCCCTGCGGGCCGCCCTCCAGGAGGAGATGGAGCGCGACGAGCGTGTCTTCGTCGTCGGAGAGGGGATCGGCGAACGGGGCGGCTCGTACAAGGTCACCGAGGGCCTGCTGGCGCAGTTCGGCTCGAGCCGCGTGATCGACACGCCGCTCAGCGAGGCTGGCTTCGTGGGGCTTGGCGTCGGGGCTGCCATCGCCGGCCAGCGTCCGGTCGTCGAGATGCTCTTCATCGACTTTCTGATGCTGGCAATGGATCAGGTCGTCAACCAGGCCGCCAAGTACCGCTTCATGTCGGGGGGCGAGGGCCGCGTGCCGCTCGTGATCCGGACCCAGGGAGGGGCGGGCAACTCACTGGCCGGCCAGCATTCCCAGAGCCTGGAGGCGCTCTTCTACCACGTCCCTGGGCTGAAGGTGGTGATGCCGTCCACCCCCCACGACGCGAAGGGCCTGCTGAAGGCCGCGATCAGGGACGACGATCCGGTGATCTTCATTGAGCACAAGCTCCTGTACATGACCGACGGAGAGGTCGCGGATGAACCGTTCGTGATTCCGCTGGGTCAGGCCGAGATCAAGCGGCCCGGATCGGACGTGACGCTGGTCACCTGGTCGCACATGGTGCTCAAGTGCCTCCAGGCAGCGGAGCAGCTGGCCACCGAGGGCATCTCCACCGAGGTGATTGACCTTCGCACCTTGGTCCCCATGGACGTCGACACCGTGCTCGATTCGGTCCGCCGCACCGGCCATCTCGTCATCGCCCAGGAGGCTGTCAAGCGCGGCGGGGTGGGCAGCGACGTGGCGGCGATGGTGGCCGAGCGCGCCTTCGAGAGCCTCCGGGCGCCGATTGTTCGCGTGGCGGGCATGAACACGGTCATCCCATTCAACCTCGCCCTCGAGAAGGCGATGGTCCCGCAGGTCGCCGACATCGTGGCAGGCGTCCGGTCGGCCCTGGGTCGATCCGCAGAGGTCACCGGCGTGACCGTCAGCTAGCTAGTGCATGCCTCGCCCGCCGGCCACGAGGTGCAGCTCGCCGGTGACGAACGACGAGTCGTCTGACGCGAGATAGACGGCGGCCGAGGCGATGTCGCCTGGCGTTCCCCAGCGCCTGAGGGCCGTCTCGTCGAGGATCCGCTGGTGGACCGCCTCGTCGATGTCCTCCATCATGTCCGTCCGGATCCAGCCGGGGCAGATGGCGTTGACGCGGATCTGCGGCCCGAAGGCCAGGGCCATCGCCTTGGTCAGCCCGTTGAGGCCGGCCTTCGAAACGACGTACTCGGCGAAGCGCATGGCCGACGGGTGGTAGAGGCCGGAGTTCGACGACATGTTGACGATCGCGCCGGCGCCCTGGCGGATCATGATCGGGGCAACCGCCTTCGAGCACAGGTAGGGGCCCTTGAGGTTGACGTCGATCGTCTGGTCCCACTCGGCCTCGGACGTCTCGAGCATCGGCTTGGTGAACATGACCCCGGCGTTGTTGACGAGGATGTCGATCCGCCCGAAGCGCTCCATCGTCGCGTCGACGAGCTTCTTCACGTCGTCGGCCTTCGACACGTCGGCCTGGACGGCGATCGCATCCCCGCCGCGCCCGATGATGCCGTCGACGACGGCATTCGCGCCCGCCGCGCCGGCCACGTAGTTGACGACGACGCGGGCGCCCTCCGCGGCGAACCGCTCCGCGATGGCCCGGCCAATGCCCCGCGACGCGCCCGTCACGATGGCGACCTTGCCGCCCAGGTGCCGCTCGCTCATCGGTCCGCACCTCCACGCCTTGACGCCCGGACAGGCCCACTTCTACAATCGGTTTTGTTCCGTCCGCGCGAACAGACAGAGCATACGATCAGCCCAGGCCGAATGCCAACAGGCTTCAGCGAGCCTGAATCCCGGCCCACCACCCATCACGGAGCGAGGCCCATGCGCACGCCACGCGAGGTCGCCGAATCCTACTGGGCCGCCGAGTGCCGGCGCGACATCGACGCGGTCATGGCCCACTATCAGCCGGACGCGACGTACCAGGACGCGGGTGGTCTGCTCCGCGGCCACGCCGAGATCCGGGGCTTCTACGAGCAATCTGCCCGCGACTATCCCGGGCTCGCGGTGACCATCCTCCGGGAGTTCGTCGGGTCGCCGGACTCGTCCGCCCTCGAGGTCCACGCCGTGCTCACCGACCACGAAGGCCGTCGGTTCGAAATCCGCGGCCTCAATGCGTTGACCGTGCGGGACGGGAGGATCGCCTCGCTGCGCTGCTACGAGGACCCAATGTCGCCCGAGCCACCAGGAGGTCAGTCAGCCCCATGACGAACACGCGACCCATCGAGGGAACGCTCGTCAGGTCGTACAGCACGCGCTTCGAGCGAGACGAGGAGCCGATCTCGGAGGGCGGCATGTGGCTCAATGGCCGCAAGGACGGGATCGACTGGTGCAACGTCCTGACCAAGGATGGGCACGCCTACGGCGAGGTCAGCCGGATGAACTCGGCCGAGCGACGGGCCGAGCAGGCCTTCGGCGGCAGTGCTGCGGGCGGCGGGGCCCAGGAGGGAGACTATGACGATCCGGCCGCGGTGCTGACCGGCAGGTGGGGCCGGAACCAGGCCGTGCGCGCGACGGTCTTCAGCCGGAACCCGACCGATGACTACTTCCAGGAGGTTGAGATCCGGCTAAGGAGCTCGATCTCGCCGCACAACTGTGACGGCTACGAGGTCTTCTGGCGCTGCTCCAAGTCGGAGGCTGCCTACGCCGAGATCGTCCGCTGGAACGGGAAGGTCGCCGACTTCACTTCGCTGGCGCGCAGTGTGGGTCCGGAATGCGGAGTCAAGCACGGCGACATCGTCGAGGCGACGATCGTCGGCAGCGTGATCCGGAGCTACATCAACGGCGTCGAGGTCCTGTCGGTCACCGATGACGTGTTCCCCGAGGGGAGCCCCGGGATCGGCTTCAACTTCTTCGTCGGCAACACAAACGTCGACCACGGTTTCTCTTCCTTCGAGGTCGACACCTACGACGGCTGAGTCCGGGGAGCGAGAGCTGGCGCGCCGGACAGGATTCGAACCTGCGACCTTCGGCTCCGGAGGCCGACGCTCTATCCACTGAGCTACCGGCGC
>Ga0153915_10001762_pt1 | contig 19915 bp, 16 predicted proteins | sample Opewatmetagenome_2_FD_107003 | JGI IMG/M metagenome (GOLD analysis project Ga0153915, IMG submission 107003) | Freshwater wetland microbial communities from Ohio, USA - Open water 3 Core 3 Depth 3 metaG | ecosystem: Environmental > Aquatic > Freshwater > Wetlands | place: USA: Ohio, Lake Erie...
TCCTGCGGCTGGGGATCAACTATCTGGCAGGGGTCCCTTCCGTGATCTTCGGGCTGTTCGGGCTTTCATTGTTCGTTGTCTGGATGCACCTGGGGGTGAGCATCATCTCAGGGTGTCTTACCCTTGCCGCCATGACCCTGCCTGTGATTATAGGGACCGCCGAGGAGGCCCTCAGGACCGTGCCCAATACATATCGGGAGGCATCCCTGGGATTAGGGGCCACCAAGTGGCAGACCATATACCGTGTGGTTCTGCCTGCCGCGCTTCCAGGCATGCTCACCGGTGCGATACTGGGTGTCAGCAGGGCCGCAGGGGAAACGGCGCCGATCATGTTTACTGCGGCGGTATTCTATACGCCATCGCTGCCGTCTTCCTTTACCGATAAGATAATGGCGCTTCCTTATCATATATACGTCCTTGCCACAGCAGGAACGGATATACAGACAACCAGACCGCTGCAATACGGGACCGCGCTTGTGTTAATAGCCCTTGTCCTGGGCTTGAATCTAATTGCTATGATATATCGTGCCCGCCTGAGGAGGCGGAGATAAAGGGATTGAAAATGAACAACGGCTTAAAAATGTCTGCAAAAGATCTGAATTTCTACTATGGGCAGGCACAGGCGCTCCATGGGATATCCATGGAATTTTATGACAATCAGGTAACAGCCCTGATAGGTCCTTCAGGATGCGGAAAGAGCACACTTTTGAGATGCCTGAACAGGATGAATGACCTCATCCCGTACAGCATGGTAGAAGGAAAGGTATTCCTGGATGACGAGGATATCTATGCACCTGATATAGACGTGGTAACCTTAAGAAGCAGGATAGGCATGGTGTTCCAGAAGCCGAATCCCTTTCCAAAGAGCATCTTCGAAAACGTGGCCTATGGCCTGCGTGTAAAAGGGGTTAAGGACAGGGCGTTTATTGAAGAAAGGGTCGAGACAAGCATAAAGCGCGCGGCATTGTGGGAAGAGGTAAAGGAAAGGCTGAATGAATCGGCACTAGGATTATCAGGGGGGCAACAGCAGAGGCTCTGCATTGCAAGGGCGATGGCTGTTGAGCCTGAAGTCCTCCTTATGGACGAGCCGGCATCCGCCCTTGATCCAATAGCCACGCAAAAGATAGAGGAACTTATCACTGAACTTAAGAACCGCTATACAATCATCATTGTCACTCATAACATGCAGCAGGCGGCGCGCATATCAGATGTAACGGCCTTCTTCTATCTTGGAAAACTGATCGAGGTCGGTGAAACGGAGAAGATATTTACAAGGCCGGGATTAAAACAGACCTCTGATTATATAACGGGAAGGTTCGGTTAACGCAACCGGATGTCAGCGTTCAGCTGTCAGCATACCTTTATATTGTTTAATCAGGGACATGATGAAATTATGGCAATTTCGATTATAAATGGGGGATAACATTATGCCTGCGCGTTTACAGAAAGAACTGGATCGACTTAAAAAACACATCCTGTTTCTCGGCGCTATGGTTGAGGAACATGTTGACATGGCCATCAGGTCCGTTGATAAAAAGGATGCCGTCCTTGCGGAGGAGGTCATCAAGGCGGATATCAAGGTGGATGAGCTTGAGGTCGAGATAGAAGAGGAATGCCTGAAACTCCTTGCCCTTTATCAGCCTGTCGCTGCGGACCTGCGTTTTATCATAGCCGTGATCAAGATAAACCGCGACCTTGAGAGGATAGGGGATGAGGCCGTAAATATTGCAGAGAGGATGGTCTATATATCAACCAGGACGCCGGTCCCTGTCTCCTTTGATTATAAACTAATGTCGGAAAAGGCAAGGGCGATGCTGAAGAGCAGCCTGGATGCCCTGGTGAACATGGATGAGGACCTGGCCAATCTGGTGCGGTCAAAGGATGACGAAGTGGATCAGATAAACAGGGAGATATATGACCATGTAAAACAGTCTATCCTGGAAAATCCCGACAGGGGAGGTTACCTGATCAATCTGTTCTCCATCGCAAGGAATCTTGAAAGGATAGCGGATCATGCCACCAACATCGCAGAAGAGGTGATTTACCTGATAGAAGGAATCATACAGAGGCACAGGTTCAAGAAAGAATAGGGTTTGAGTTCCTTCCCGAGACACGGTCAATTACAGTAACAGGTTCAGGAGGTGACATATCCCCGCTTCCTTCTCCGTCATTTGCAATATAATGGTGATGAACCAGCATGGTGGAAAGGATGGCCACTATGCGCATATTGTCGGTATTGCTCATGCCGATCCCTTTTATCCTGCGACATTTTTCAGCAAAGCGCACAACCGAACCGGATGAGAATATGGAGGCCTTTTTTAACTGGTCCTCACTGAGCAAGTCATCCACCCAATCACAACTTCCTGAATTAAAAAAACTGGCTGCATCCGGGGCCCTGTAGGGCTGCTTGGGTCTCTGCAATATGGACTGGGGGACAAGATCGGCAAACGAGATCTTCAACAGGTGTTTTTCATCCAGGGCAAGAAGCTTGTGTCTTGCAGGGAGTTGATTTGCAAATTCTACAAAACGATAATCCAGAAAAGGAAAACGGCCTTCCACTGAATTTGCCATCAACATCCTGTCTCCCTGGGCGGACAGGATATAGCCGGAGAGCAGGGTAACCATCTCCAGCCATTGAGCCAGACACAGTGGGTCCCATTCCTTATGACTGACCGGCAGACGAGACAGGAGATCTTCCTCAACATTAACGTCCTCCATCTCTCTGTTAAAATCTCCATCCAGGAGCTGCCTTATTGCCGATGTTGCCCCCCATCTTGGCCTGTGGGAGATACCAGGGTCTGCAAGATCAAGGTCTTTTCCAAAAAAAGATTGGGCAAAGGCAGGAAATCTTGAAGGTGTCCTTACCATCCATGGATAAAGACTGAGCAGGATATTGGCCCTCTTCGTTGATTGGCGATTGCGGGCCATGAATAGCCGGACCCTGGCCTCCCTGAATATGTCATAGCCGGCCATTACCTCATCCGCCCCCTCTCCGGTGACAACCACCTTGAATCCGGATTCGCGCACCAGTTTGGAAAGGAGATAAAGGGGCGCCGGTGCAGTCCGAAGGACGGGCCGCTCTGTATGCCATATGACCTCGGGAAAGACCCTGCCTATGTCTTCATTGGAGACGTTCACATCGCGATGATCTGCCCCCAGTTTTTTAACCATGTCACTTTGAAAAGGGCCTTCATCAAATTCCTTATCCACAAAGCGGATCGAATAGGTCTTAAGGGGGGATTTTGTGTATTTTGAAACGATTGCAGAGGTTATGGATGAATCAATGCCCCCTGATAAATAGGCCCCGACCGGCACATCGCTTCGGGTAAAACGCAATTGAGAGGAGTCAATGAGGAGTTCCCTCAGGGATTCTGCATTTTTTTCCTCGCTCTGACATTCCTCTTCCCCTGACCTGGGAAATCGGATCGACCAGTAGGAATGTGTTTCAAAGGAACCGTTCTTCAAGATTCCGAAGTGACCAGGTTGCAGCTCATAGATGTCCCTGAATGCGGTTTTTGGTGCGACCGGGCTCCAGAATGAAAAGATCTCGGCCATCCCTGCGGGATCGAGAGAACGCAGGACTCCATGATCCGCGAAGATAGACTTAATCTCAGAGGCAAAGAGCATCCTCTGATTGCAGAAGGCATAATAAAGCGGCCGTATCCCGAGACGATCGCGAGACAGGACAACCCTTTTCTCCCTTGAGTCCCATAAGGCCAGCGCCCATTGACCGTTAAACCTCTCAAAGCAGTCTGTCCCCCATTGCTCATAGGCATGGACGATTATCTCCGTATCGCTCCTGGTGCGAAATTTGTGGCCATAACCGGAAAGCTCTTTTCCGAGTTCGATATAGTTGAAGATCTCTCCGTTAAAGGTGATCCAGATGGTCTCATCCTCGTTGCTCAGGGGCTGGGAACCCATCTCCAGATCTATAATCGAAAGCCGTGTATGCCCAAGGCCAACATGATTGTCGCGGTAGTAGCCGCTGGAGTCAGGACCGCGATGACGGAGTCGCCCCATCATCTTCAAGAGGAGGGTCTCATCTGGTGGATTGCCGTTATTCAGGTTGATTATTCCGCATATCCCGCACATGATTAAATGCTCTCACATTTATTAATAAGAAATGACTCCATTGCCTGATGTGTACCAAGATTTTTTTCGCATATTTCATCGTCGCTGAGAAAAAGCCCGAATACATCCTCGAGGAACAGGGCAGCCTCCAGGAGTCTGGGTTCATCGCTTCCTGCATCAGGTCTCATCTTCCGAAATTCTTCCAGCCTGTCGATAATGTCTTGTGGTTGCAAGGGATACCCTTTCTAAATATGGAGATTTAATTATTTAATTTATATTCATAAATCCCTTTTTTTACAAATGCTTTTTTTGTGCTCATGCAAATTTTTTATCCCAGATAGATAGCGGTTATTTTATCCGAAATCTAAAGGGGTCGCAAAAGGAAGTTTGCTTATATCTTGAATGGGTTCAGATTCAAGGAGTGATCGAAACATCAACACAACACGGCAAGAATATGCGTGATTGTTTTTTGTAGAAAAGGCGGGGGCATGCCCCGCCTTTCCGGTTTATTCTGGTGATGGCAAGCTTAAAGTAGACCCTAAAATCTTACCAGATACCGATCAGAAAACGCCTGTTGTATTCATCTCTCGCTTGAACAAAGAGACTGCGATTTGCCACAGTGAAGCCAAGGGAGTCGTCGACTGTCAGTGTTTTTGTAGTAGTTGTTTCGCTGACATCTTCTTCGTAAACTGCCGAATTGGTCTGGTCAGAATTGGACAATACCAATTCGAGCCAATGGGAACTGAGCCCTGTGGGGGTCGTCCATGTGACGGTCAAGCTTCCGCTGGAAAAGACCTCCAGGTCGGCAACCGACGGGGCAGTGACCGTCGGGAATGAGGCGCTGGAAAGGGAACTCAACTTTACAGGGCCTTTGAGAACAGTCTCCGTATAGGTATCCAGGAGATTGCCGGCACCATCCGCATCATCATAGAGACTGATAGTGTACTCTGAATTTTCAATGATTTCGTCGATCGTATTCTCGTCCGTTATGGAATAGAGGTTTTCCTCTGTGCCTGATAAGGCGAACCAGTCATAATTATCCTGTTTGTTGAGAACAACGCCGTCCGTAGGCAGGCCAGGCCCGCTGACAACAGCCGATTGAACCTCTGTCCCGGCCGGATTGTTTGCCTCAATAGTAATGTTAAGGCCTGTTCTGATCTGTGTATCTGTATTATACGGGAAATATTGGGCCTCAGATCTTATCCTTACATGTGCAATACGCTGATTTCCTGCATAGCGCCATGTCCCGTCTGTTTGCTTAATCATCCTGCATACGCCCGAGCCCTCATCTGTTGTGCCGTCAGAATTAACTATATTAAATGAAACATCTGCAGTGCCTGCCTCGGTGTCCAAAGAGATCAAGACAAAATTGCTGAAACTGGTTCCGATCATTGAGCTGTCGGATGTTATTTCGGTAAGCCATTGAGTCAAACCAACTCCGTCGTCAAGAAAATTGTCTTCATCAAATAACGCGACCAACTGGGCATTATCATAGGCCGGCACGCTTGTGGCAAAGAGGGCTGTAAATGTATTCCATACGCTGACCATAGCCTGCAGGTCTGTTATGCCAGCGGTCACCCCTGTTGAGTCAAAGGTGTCTGCGGATGTACCGCCATCTGCAATATCCACTACAACCGTTTCATTATTTAAGATATTTGTAAGGGTTGCCTCCACCGTATCCGGATCAATCGTGACCTTGACCACATCAATGACGGCATCCAGGCCGGTATGATCGGTATCAAAGGATGTCCGTAAGAGATCAATGGCATCTTCCAGGCCTATCGCTGTGAGAATGGGCTGTAATTTAGCCTGCAAGGCCGCTTCAGCTGCCTCCAACTCGGAGGCTGTCATATTTGCAAATTCACTGTTATCATAATAATTCGCAGCTATCTCACCGGCCATATTGGCGATGATCAGGTCCGTGAAGGGGGTGATATTAATCGTTCCGTTGAGATCTGCTGAAAGTGCGGCAGAATATAGATGATACTCCGAACCTCCGACATAACCGTCCGCACGAAGGGCAAAGGGTGCGGTTAAATCCGATACGTCAATGGAATATGATCCGTCTGCTTCAATGGTGGTTACTTTCTCTGTGCCTGTGCTGTCCTTAATGGTTACGGTGCCGATGATCGGCGCTCCGGCTGCCGCAACCCCTGAAATGGTATATGTAGCAGATGATGAAGGTGAGTCGTCGTCTTGATCGTCTCCTCCTCCACAACCTGCGAATGTTAAGATGATGCTGATAAATAGAAGTAGAGATGTCACATGAAGTCTATTCAAAGTATATTTGCCATTTCTTTTCATAACTCGCGCTCCTCAAATTTAATTTTAAATGTAGGATTGATAAATATATTTAATATTGTCAGGAATAATTGTTATGTGGGCAACTTATAAATTGATCGGACCATCTCTGAAAAAAATAAATATAACAGTTCGGTTACATAAAAAAAACATAATCTGGTTTTTGTCCATACAAATCCTAACACACTTCTAACCTGTTCTTCATTTAATGCAAACACGGTCAGATGAAAATTACTCAAAAGTAAGATGATTCATCCTGAGCGGGTGCGCGCGGATCCGTCAGGGATAAAAAGCAGATGTCCTAAGAAAATTATTTAAAAAGGAGAAACACAATATGAAAAAGAAATTTCTTGTATTTGCCCTGATCATGACTCTGGCACTCATCGGTCTTAACACACGGTCGGGAAGGGCAGGAGAGGCAGATATCCTTGTAAACAAACTGGTGGAGAAGAAGATCTTAACCCAGGATGAGGCCGCACAGATGATAACCGATATGTTGAAGGAAGGGCCAAGGCAGAACGAGGAGATCAAGACGCTTGTTGCAGAGAGTGCAAAGGAAGAGGCAAAGAACAACAAACAGGTCCTGCCTTCATGGGTTCAAAATATGACCCTGAGCGGCGATATAAGGGTGCGGTATCAGACAGAGGATGTCAACAATGACACGAATCCCCGGAGGGACAGATGGCGTATAAGGCTCAGGACAGGGGTGACATCCAGGATAAATGACCAGTGGGGTGCAGCATTCGGCCTTGCTACCGGCGGGGGCACAGACGGCACAGACCCTATCTCCAGGAATCAGACCCTTACGGATGAGTTTCAGGCACCGGGCGCCAGGATCGATTATGTCTATATCAAGTATACGCCTGTAAAGGATATGACATTCATGGCAGGCAAGATTAAAAACCCCCTGTGGATAACCAAGGATATGATCTGGGACCATGATGCAATGCCGGACGGTTTAGGAGGAAACCTTAATTTCAAGGCCTCCGACAGCATAACCTTTTTTGTAAATCCCGGCTATTTCGTTCTGAAAGAGATCAAAGAGACCACAAAGGACCCGGCCATGCTCGCAATACAACCGGGGATGAACTGGAAGATCAGTGACAGTCTAAATTTTAAGGTCGCAGGGGCGTATTACAACTTTATAAACGTGCAGGGCACGGACATGTCCGTGCACAGCGATGGGGGGAACTCAAGGGACGCGGTTAATAAATGGCTGTATAAGATGAATTCAACGGCCTTTGATGCGGAGCTGGGGCTTAAGATGTCCAACTTTCTTAAGAATATCTCAGTATTCGGAGAGTATGTGAAATCAGACGCAGACGCCGACAATACCGGCTGGGATGCAGGGATCAAACTGGGCGAGTCTGTAAGCGAAAAGGGGCAGTGGCAGTTGGTATATAACTACAGGAATCTTGAAAAAGACGCGTGGGTTGACTGGCTTCCGGACAGTGATTTTATGGGAGGCGCAACAGGGGTTAAAGGAAGCGAGTTTGAATTTTCCTGCGGTCTGAACAAGAATGTATCCTTTGGACTTGATTACTATATGAACAACCAGCCAATTGATAATCCGACAGACAAGAAACAGAACCTCCTGCAGGTTGACCTGCTCGTTAAATTCTAATCATATTTCCTGGTCAATCGAATGCCCGTCCTGTAGAAAGGGATGGGCATTCTTATTAAAAAGCTCAAGACCTTGCTTTTAAAGGAATACTATAACGGCATATTAACAAGAGATGTGATCAGGAGATATCCCATAAGGCAGACCCGGAAATATGAAATTGCCGCACATTATATTATGAGCAACCTGACCTCGTTGTTCAGTGTGAAAAATCTGTCGGCGCTTTTCATTTAAATATCCATACCCTTGAAGAATACATAGGCTTTCTTGAAGATGTATATCTCGTCTTCTGTATCGATCATTTTTCATACGGCTTGAAGAAACAGATAACATATCCCAGAAAGGCGTACTGCGTTGATAACGGGTTCATCAATGCCGCTTCATTCAAGTTCTCGGATGATGCAGGAAGACTCCTTGAGAATACTGTCCACAGTGAGATTAAAAGAAAAGGAACAGAATGTTATTACTGGAAGGGAAAGAAGGAGTGTGATTTCATTTTAAAAAAAAACGCTGTCAGAGGGGCCATACAGGTCACCTATTCCATGAAAGACGGCGCTACACTAAAAAGAGAAATCGAGGGGGCTGCTTGAGGCATTGCGAGAATTCAATTTGAAAAAAGGCGTTGTCATAACCAATGATGAATCGGATGTTGGGGTGTCTGATGGAAAAGAAGATGGCAACGCCTGAATACTATCCCCTGACGCTGAATGCCCTTGTGAATGCCTGCAACCAGAAATCGAATCGTGATCCCTCTTGATGAAGTGACCGATACGCCGGAGACCTTGATCACCCTGGGTCTTGTTGTAAGGATGTCGCTGCAGCCGGGTCAGAAGGAGGCGCGTTACAGCCATCTTATGTGCGTGCCCCCGGATGAGACGAACAACGCTGTTACGGTTTCACAGGCCCCTTCACCTCAGGATGATGTTTCTCAAGCAGAGAGGATAGCTGCACTTGAAGAAAAGGTCTCAGCGTTGTGCCTTGAACTGGACGATCTGAAACGGACCATTCAAGATTTCAGACGACAGTTCGAATAAATAGAGAGACGTGATATTGTCGGCTGGATTGAGAAGCTATGAGTCATTTATTAGCATGTCATGTATGTGATGCTGACTCAAAGAATACCAATATAGGACTAAGGAGGAGGCGACATGAAATTATCACGCAGATATTTTCTTAAGGGTCTTGCGGCAAGTGCAGTTGGTGCTGCATCCGGCAGTATCTCGGATCACCATTGTTCCAGCTTCAATGTCTTCCACTTCCCACGGTGAAAGCGTTGGGCCATGAGCAGGCCTTGCACCGTCATAGAGGTTATCATCGCGACCCAGACCCCTGCGGCCCCATATCCTGCCACCAGGGCGAGGAGTGCAGCCAGGGGCAGGCGGATGAACCACATGCAGATGATAATAACCCACATATTACCCCTGGTATCGCCGGCCCCCTGGAGGCAGCCGCCCAGGATGAGGCTAAGGGCCATGAAGGGCTCGGAGAACATGGTGATCTTGAGATATCTGGTTGTCTCTGCAAGAACGGAAGGGTCTCCGGTTAAAAAGGAGGCGAGGTGTTCTGCCCAGATAAAGATGCAGGCGGAGATGGCGCTTATGAGAATCACACCTGCCCAGGCAATCTTCCACCCCACTGCGGCGGCCCGATCGAGGTTTCCAGCCCCTAGGTTTTGCCCTACAAGTACAGCGGCGGCCATGTTGAAGGCAAAAGGGGGGAGAAAGATAATGGCCTCTATCCTGAGTCCGTTGGTGAGCGAGGCGAGGGCCGCGATGTTCCCGTCTCCCAACCGTCCGAGGATGTTGAAGAGGACGATGCTCCCGGCGTTCCATGCAACCTGCTGCATGCCCATTGGCCAGCCCAGGCTGACGATTGTCTTTATGGCACGGGGCGAGACGCCCCATGGTCTGCGATACAGGACCCTCCAACGAGGGAGGGAGAAAAAGGAGAAGTTGATTCCCATGCCGATAGTCGCCGCAATGGCCGTGGACAGGGCGATGCCCTGATAACCGAGACTGGGAAAAGGGGGGATGCCGAAGACAAGGGCGAAATCCCCAAGGACATTGATTGCGCTGAACACGAACATCGTCAGGAGGGGCTTTTTAACCTCACCGCTGGCGCGGAATATGGCATTGGAGATGATAAGGAGGTAGTTCGGTCCCAGGGCAAAGGCGAAGATCCGCAGGAAGGTCTCGCCTATAACCTTGATCTCAGGCGGAAGGCCTGCGGCGGCGATGATCTCATGGGAAAAGGCGACGCCGGCGACGGTCAGGGTCACGGCGACGATCAATCCGAAGATTAAAGACTGCTTGGCATTCGCCTGTGCCCTGGCGAGGTCTCCTGCCCCTATATTCCGGGAGACCATGGCGACCGTCCCGATGCTGATGGCATTGGCAACGATGATGAGCAGAAAGTAGAGCTGGTTGACAAAGCCTATTGCGGCCTGGACCTGAGGGTTGATGAGCCCGGCAACGTAGATGTCGGTGAACCCCACCATGAAGTTGAAGAGCATGATGAGGAGCATGGGCCAGGAGAGTCGCCAGATATGGACCCAGAGGTTTCCTGCGGTCAGGTCGGCCGCGTGATTTTTAAGGGCTGAATTATCCATGCCAATAAGGGTATGATTATTCCCATTAACCGTCAACAGTAAAGGGGAGGGTAATACACCTCGTGCCCGGAAAATAATCTGAAAAAACTTTTATGGGCGATTATATGGAATTTTTGTTTTCTAAAATGGTCATATTTGTCTATACTGGAGGCGATCAGGATACACAGACCTGAAGTCAAAAATCCCTTTAATGATAAAAGGTGAAACATGAAATATATCGGCGCACATGTCAGCACTGCAGGGGGAGTTGAAAAGGCCCCTGAAAACGCAGGCAGTATCGGCGCAAAGGCCTTTGCCCTGTTTACAAGCAACCAGAGACAATGGAAGTCAAGACCCCTGTCCGAACAAAACATTATAAGGTTCAGGGAAAACTGCCTGACCATGGGGTATGACCCCGCACAGATACTCCCCCATGACGGTTATCTGATCAATCTGGGCCACCCGGCAAAAGAGGCGCTTGAAAGGTCACGGGATGCATTTTTTGATGAGATGCGCCGATGCGAACAGCTCGGCCTTCAATATCTGAACTTCCACCCAGGAAGCCACCTTGGCAAAATCGATCCTGAGCTGTGCCTGTACAGGATAGCCGAGTCTGTCAACCTGGCCCTGGACAGGACAGCCGGCGTCACCGCAGTAATTGAAAATACCGCCGGCCAGGGGACCAATATGGGACATCAATTTGAAGACCTGACCCGGATCATCGAAAACGTCAGGGACAGGGGTCGCGTAGGCATCTGCCTGGACACCTGTCATCTCTATGCCGCAGGATATGATATCAAGACAGGAGGGGCCTTTGAAGAGACCCTCAGGATCTTTGACAGGGTTGTGGGGATCAAATACCTGAAGGCCGTGCATTTAAACGATTCGAAAAAGGGCCTGGGGAGCCGGGTGGACAGACATGAAAGCCTCGGGAAAGGCAGCCTCGGGCTTGAGCCGTTCAGATTCATAATGAATGATCCGCGCTTCGACGATATCCCGATGGTCCTTGAGACACCGGACCCGGACATATGGGGGGAGGAGATAAAGCTCCTTTATGGACTTATTAAATAGCCTCATACTCATTTATACACGGAGCAGTCTTAATACATCGGATGGCTCTTCCGCTGAAAGCGCCTTCCTCCGCCATTGATCATTCCGCGCCATCCTGCTTATTATTGCAAGCATCTCCACATGGATTGACGGAGGATCAACGGGGGACAGAAGGAGTATCATGATCTTAAAACTGCGGTTTGAATCTTTATCATGAATCCCTGCCCTTCCTATTCCGAGGGCTGCCATGGGCCGTGGAAGGGCCTTAACCCTCACATGGGGGATTGCGATATCTTCACCTACATAGGTTCCGCCCTCCTGTTCGCGCATCATGAGCGATTCCCATATTGAATCCTTTAGGGATTTATCGGCATTCTTAAGACATGCATCCAGGAGTTCCTTCATTGCAGCCTCTTTGCCTATAATATTATTCCAGAAGACAATGCCTTCGCTTGAGAAAAACGTTTCTTTAACAACAGGGAGTGTCTTCTTCGCTTGAGCATCGCTGATGGATTCATCGTAAACTTCTGTAACGGGGGCAGGTCTTTCCCTTTCTACTATGGTCCTGGTATCAAGGACAACAATAGTATGCCCTTTTCCTTCATTTATAAGCCGTTCAGCAACTCCATCCATGCCCGATAATCTCTTCCAGAAGCCTGTTTTTTTGCCTGGAGCACCTAGGATTATATGACCTACGCGATATTCTTTTGCGAATTGCAGGATAGCCTTGACTATATCCTCCCCTTTATAGGTAAAGACAGTCGCGCCCAATTGTTTGGCCAGGGTCAGATTATTCGAGAGCATGCGCTGTATACCCGCATCAATTCTGGAAGGATTTTCTTTGGACGACTGTACATAAAGGGCATACCAGTTCCTGTTCAATCGTCCGGCAAGTCTGGAGGCATAACGCAGGAGGGACTCTGTTTTAGGTCCGCCTGAACTGAGACAGACCATGACCTGATCAGGGCTTGTTGTCGTCTCATCTGAGGACTGGTCGCGTCTGCGGGAATCTATATGTGCGGCCAGTTCCCTTAGCGTGAGTTCTCTGAGTTGTTCCAGGTTTACGGGTTTGAAGAAATTGGTGAGTGCGGCGTTTGCAAATTCCCTTGTATATACTTTACCCTCCTGAAGCCTGCGACGCAGGTCTTCCGCCGTTATATCCACATTTACGATCTGGTCCGCCTCCGCCAGGATGCGATCCGGGACTCGCTCGCGGACCAGTACTCCCGTGACTCCTTCGACTGTTTCATATAGACTCTCCAGGTGCTGGACATTCATTGTCGAAATGACATGTATTCCTGCCGACAGGATTTCTTCTATGTCCTCATATCTTTTATCATTTTTGCTGCCGGGGACATTGGTATGCGCCAGTTCGTCTACTAATACAACCTCAGGCCTCAGTTTTATTATGGCTTCCAGATCCATTTCCCCTATCTCAATACCTCGATAGGCAAACTTTTTTTTCGGAATCGTATCCAGACCGTTAAGCAAAAGCTCCGTTTCTACCCTTCCATGGGTTTCTACAACGCCTGCCATAACCCTGATGCCGTCTTCCTTTATCCGTCGCGCTTCAAGCAGCATCTGATAAGTCTTTCCGACTCCTGCGGCATAGCCCAGGTATATCTTGAGTCTGCCGCGTTGAGAGCGGCGAATCAATCTCAGGAAGTCATCTGCTCTTTCATTGGACATGTTAAGTTACCTTTTAATTAACATTAATATTCCTTTAGTTTCATTTGTTTTTATCAAGATCCATATTGAGCAACAGGACATTTATCCTCTTTTCTCCAAGGAAACCCAGGTCACGGTTTTCCCTATGATGATTGATCATATTTATCACCAGGTCCTCTTTGATCCCGCGATATTTTGCCACACGAGGCGCCTGAAGCAGGGCATTTGCAATGCTGATGTGAGGGTCAAGACCGCTGGCCGAGGTTGTTACAGCATCCGCCGGAATTAATACTGAAGAGGCAAGACTGTTTTCCGCACGATAGGCGGCAATACGCTCTTTTACCTGTACTATGAGCTTTTGCGACGTTGGTCCAAGATTGCTTCCGCCTGAACCGGCAGCATCATAACCGCTTCCTGCTGCAGATGGACGGGGATGGAAGTATCCGGGACCGTCAAATCTTTGTGCCAGCAGGGATGATCCTATTATATCGCCCTTCATTGAAGTCAGAGAGCCGTCGGCCTTTTCAGGGAAGAAACCCTGCGCCAGCATCCACACTGTAAGAGGATAGACACCGCACAGCAGTAATGCCAGAGATACTGTTGCAATTAAAGAGATGCGCAATTCGTTAAGGATAATTTTTAGCATTTTTATTCCTCCTTATCCCCAGGGGAGCAGGCCAATGATCATATCGATTATTTTAATACCCGCAAAGGGGGTGATGAGCCCCCCCAGCCCGTATATCATAAGATTTCGTTTTAACAGAGAGACAGCGCTTACCGGCTTGAATCTGACTCCGCGCAGGGCAAGAGGGATCAGGACCACTATGATGACGGCATTAAAAATAACCGCTGAGAGAATAGCGCTGTCAGGTGATCTCAATCTCATGATATTCAAAGGCGCAACCTCGGGAAAGATGCCGATCAACATTGCCGGGATGATGGCAAAATATTTCGCCACGTCGTTTGCAATACTGAAGGTCGTGAGCGCTCCTCTGGTAATAAGCATCTGCTTTCCGATCTCCACGACCTCTATTAACTTCGTCGGGTTGGAATCCAGGTCCACCATGTTCCCCGCCTCCTTGGCTGCCTGGGTTCCTGTGTTCATGGCAACGCCCACATCCGCCTGAGCAAGGGCCGGTGCATCATTTGTACCGTCTCCGGTCATGGCAACAAGATGGCCCGCAGCCTGTTCTTTCCGGATTAGCGCGAGCTTATCCTCAGGCCGGGCCTCGGCAAGATAATCATCCACTCCGGCCTCGGTTGCAATGGCTTCGGCAGTCAGTCTGTTATCGCCGGTGATCATAATCGTCTTGATGCCCATAGCGCGGAATCGTGCAAAACGGTCCTTCAGGCCTCCCTTTACGATGTCTTTCAGATGGATAACTCCCAGAACCCTTTCTTTTTCAGCAACCACCAGCGATGTGCCGCCCGACCGGGAAATTGACTCAACCGACTCAATTACAGGCTTCGGAAAATCTCTACCTATGAATTCCTTGACAGCATCAGGTGCGCCTTTTCTGATCTGTCGTCCGTCAATATCAACTCCGCTCATACGGGTCTGTGCCGTGAAATTGATAAACACAGCATGGGGCATCTCTGTGATTGAGCGGCCCCTCAGACCATATTGCTTGGCGAGGACCACTATGCTTCTTCCTTCAGGCGTTTCATCGGCCAGGGACGCCAGCTGGGAGGCGTCGGCCAGCTCCTGTTGTGACAGGCCTGGAGCGGGGATGAATTCCGTTGCCTGACGGTTGCCCAGCGTTATGGTTCCGGTTTTATCCAGCAGGAGCACATCTATATCTCCGGCCGCCTCGACCGCCCGTCCGCTCATGGCAAGCACATTCTTCTGAACCAGCCGGTCGATGCCAGCTATCCCGATGGCGCTCAGGAGTCCGCCTATAGTAGTAGGAATGAGACAGACTAAAAGTGCGACCAGTACAGTTATGGTAAATGATATGCCGGAATACACCCCGAAGCTTTTCATGGTCATTATGACGACAAGAAAAATGATGGTAAGTGCGGAAAGGAGAATGATCAATGCAATCTCGTTAGGGGTCTTCCGGCGTTCTGCGCCTTCGACAAGGCCGATCATCTTGTCCAGAAAGCTTTCTCCTGCATCGGCAGTTACTAATACCCTGATCTGATCAGAAAGGACCCTGGTGCCGCCGGTTACTGCGCTTCGGTCACCACCGGACTCGCGGATAACCGGAGCCGATTCTCCTGTAATGGCGGATTCATCGACTGAGGCCACACCTTCTATGACTTCCCCGTCTGAAGGAATAAGCTCTCCTGCCGAGACAATAACCATATCCCCTCTGCGCAACATCTCCGCTGAGATCTTTTCTACAACACCTGAGGCTAGCAGACGATTGGCAATGGTGTTGGTTCTGGTCTTTCGCAGGGTATCCGCCTGGGCCTTGCCTCGGCCCTCAGCCATGGCCTCGGCAAAGTTGGCAAAAAGAACGGTAAACCACAACCATATTGCCACCTGGATGCCGAAGCCGAAAGACTCACCCGGCACCCTGAAAAAAAGATTGATGGTGACAATCAATGCGCCTATCTCCGTGACAAACATGACAGGATTTTTCATCATGGAAAGAGGATGCAGCTTCTTAAATGATGAGGGCAACGCCGTTTTAATTATTTTACGATCAAACAGAGATAGTTTTTTTGCAGTCATAATTTTTCGCTTTTACATCGCTTAATTTACTCTAAAATACATTATGATATTTATATAAGTGCTCATTTCAGAAGAGCGTTCCCGAACCTGTCATAATGAAATGCTCAACAACAGGACCCATGGCCAGGGCCGGGAAGAATGTCAGGGCGCCTACAATTAATATTGTGCCTATCAACAGTATGACGAAGGTCAAGCCTGTAACAGGAAAGCTCCCGGCGCTTTCTGACACAAGTTTCTTGCCTGCAAGGTTTCCCGCCAGGGCAAGAACCGGGATAATGAACAGGAAGCGTCCGCATAGCATCGCGATAGCCATGGTCGTGTTCACCCACGGTGTGTTGGCGTTGAACCCTGCCAAGGCGCTGCCGTTATTGCCTGCGGCAGATGAATAGGCATAGAGCAGCTCAGAGAAACCGTGGGGCCCTGCATTGTTCAGGCCTGAGAGGCCCCAGTTCCGGACTGAGGCCCAGGCAGAAAATCCCAGAATAGTAAGACAGAGCACAAGGATGGCCAGGACGCTGACCTTGACATCATATGCCTCTATCTTTTTCCCGAGATATTCGGGGGTGCGCCCGACCATAAGTCCTGCCAGGAATACAGTGAGTATGACAAAGAGCAGCATGCCGTATAGCCCTGCGCCCACACCGCCGAAGACAACCTCTCCAAGTTGGATGTTGATCAGGGGTATGAGGCCCCCCAGTGGTGTAAAAGAGTCATGCATTGAATTCACTGCGCCGCATGATGCGTCGGTTGTAACGGTTGCAAACAAAGAGGAATTGAAGATTCCGAAACGGACATCTTTGCCTTCCATATTGCCTCCGGTGTCGTCAACGCCGAGTAATGTGAGACGGGGATTTCCCATCGACTCGGCAGACCAGCAGACCAGGACTCCGGCAAAAAATAGTATTGCCATGGCCCCCCATACAGCCCAACCGTGACGGGTGTTTCTTACCATCCTGCCAAGATAGTATGTCAGCCCGCTTGGGATGAGAAATATGGATAGCATCTGAATAAAGTTGGAGAGCGGTGTCGGATTTTCATAGGGGTGGGCGGCATTGGCGTTTGTGAATCCTCCTCCGTTAGTACCGAGCATTTTGATCGCCACCTGTGATGCCATGGGACCCTGGGCTATGGTTTGAGTCTTGACAATCAGTTCTTTTTTAATAGTATTGCCCAACTCGTCCTTTATCTCCTGCCCCGATGCATCCTTCTTAACGACCTGAATCTTGTAAGGTTCAATAACTTTTACCGTGTCATATGCCTTGAAATTCTGAATCATCCCCTGAGATACCAGGAAGATTGAGTAGATCAGGCACAGGGGCAGAAGGAGATATAGATTCACTCGCACCAGGTCAACCCAGAAATTGCCTATGGTACCGGCAGTATGCCGGGCAATGCCCCGAACAAGGGCGGCTGCAACGGCGATTCCCACAGCGGCGGAAACAAAGTTATGATATGCGAGTCCTGCCATCTGGGAGAAATAGGACATGGTGGATTCGCCGGCATAGCTCTGCCAGTTAGTATTTGTCGTAAAACTTGCCGCTGTGTTAAAGGCCAGGTGGGGGCGGAGGGGGCCAAATCCCTGCGGATTCAGGGGCAACAGATGTTGTGTTCTCAGGATAACATACGTAAAGATAAAACCGATGAAACTGAAGATCAACATGGAGACCGTATATTGCATCCAGTCCTGTTCCCCGTTTTTATCAATGCCCAATATCCTGTAAAACAGGGATTCCACCGGCTTGAATACAGGATCAAAAAAAGTGCGTCCTCCTCTGTCCATTACTCGAAGAAGATAAAGCCCAACCGGTTTTGTAAGGAGCAGAAGTAGACTGATAAAGGCAATAAGCTGAATCCATCCAAATAGATCTCTCATGGGCACCTCCTTTAAAATAATTCCGGTTTGATGACCGAGATCAAAAGATAGATAATCAGGATTACACCTGTTACGCCAACAATTATATCCGGCATGATTATAGCCTCCTGCATGCCTCGGCAAACAAAACGCAAAGGCCGAAAAATATTATGGCACCAATAATATAAAAGATATCTGCTGACATGTTTGACTATCCTTTTGCAAATCGACAACCTTTCATTTCTTTTTAAGCAGGGGCCGTTTTAGCTAAGAGGCCGCAATTTTTATGCATTCATCTCGAAGTTTTTGTTGCCAACGGCAGGCTGAAATAAAAGGTCGAACCCTTGCCGGGCTCGCTTTTAACACCAACCTCACCTCCATGGGCGCGGACGATCTCTCTGACAATCGCCAGGCCCAGACCTATGCCGGAATCTTCATCCTGTCCAGGCACACGGTAGAATTGTTCGAATATGTGACCGACATGCTCTGCAGGGATTCCTGTTCCTGTATCCTGGACTGAGAATTGTATATGGTCCTGTTCCTGGATGGCGCTGACAGCTATTGATCCGCCTGGCGCAGTGAACCGGAGGGCGTTTGAAAATAGATTTGAAAAGACATGATATATCCTCCTGGAATCCGCTATGACATCAGGCAGATCGGAGGAAACCCTGTTCAATAGGGTTATCCCCTTGCCTCTTGCCTCGATAAACACGGGCTCAATGGCATCCTGTGCAAGCACCCTGGGTGAGAGAGGTTTAAGGGACAGGTTGGACTTCCCGGATTCTATGCGATTCAGATCAAGCAGATCATCGAGGATGCCGACAAGCCTGTCGCAGTCATCCCTTGCCTCCAGCAGGAGTTCCACCTGTTTCTCATTCAAAGTGCCGATCCTTTCCTCAAGCAGCAGATAAACCGACATGCGGAGTGAAGTCAGCGGAGTTTTAAGCTGATGTGAAACGGTCGACACGACGTCCCGTTTTAACTCCATCTGTTCATGAACCTGGGTCATATCTTTTAAAATCAGCGTAAGGCCTGCGGGCTCGCCCTGTCCTGCCTCCGTCAGGATAGGTATGACCATAGGCTGAAAAAAATATTCACGATTATCAAGAAACCTTTGAACATAACCCTGTTTAATGTCATGTTCGATTATACGGTTTTTGTCCGGTGCCTGCCGGATCATCGGAGTAAGCCATTCATAACCAAGATCGGCAGCAAAAATTCCGGGTTTTAGATTGAACTGCTTAACGGCCGTTTCCGTTGAAACCTCTACGCGTCCATCCAGATCAAGGATTGCAATTGCAGTTGGAAGGGACCTGAAGACCTCTTCAGTTGCCTTACGCGTCCTTAACAGGTTTATCCTGTCGGCCTTGCGCACCCGTCTCAGGGCGGACACCATTTCATTAAAGGAATCCGAGAGCCTGCCTATCTCATCCCTTGATCCTGATTCCAGGACCAGGTCCAGATTCCCGTTCCTGATATCATTTGTCGACTCGATCATCCTGTTTATAGGGCGAAGAATCCACCTGTGGGACAGATAGCTGTAGAGTATCGCAACAACGGCGCAGATGATTATCGCTACTAGCATGCTCCGGTGTGCCGAGCGTGCCATGCGTCTGGCGGCATCATTTGCTTCACTCATATTGTTCTGGTTCATGGTGAGGATACCCTGAGCGGTTTTTTTAATATCGAGAAACAGGGGCTGCAGGGTTGTAAAATATTCCGATTGCCTCTGCTCCATGGAATCCCGGTCCCGGGAAATCAGACGGACGGCCTTAATATATCGTTCAAAGAAGGTCTCGATACGCAGAGCCATCTCACGTTCATTTGGAAGTGTGATATTGTGAAGTTCTGACTCAAGGGCCTTTCGGAATTCGGCTGTATATTCTATTATTAATTTGTTCCCCTCCGACTCATTCCCTGCAAGGGTAAACAGTATTCCGCTGTCGATCCTTTCAAGTGATTCCTTCATCTCCTGACATGCCACAACACTGCGATAGTTTTCTCTGAGTATGACATCAATAGCCTGCCCAAGATCTCCAAGCTGTATCATAGTAAGCACGCCGATGACCGCCACAATCCCCAGCA
>Ga0153915_10001764_pt1 | contig 19902 bp, 12 predicted proteins | sample Opewatmetagenome_2_FD_107003 | JGI IMG/M metagenome (GOLD analysis project Ga0153915, IMG submission 107003) | Freshwater wetland microbial communities from Ohio, USA - Open water 3 Core 3 Depth 3 metaG | ecosystem: Environmental > Aquatic > Freshwater > Wetlands | place: USA: Ohio, Lake Erie...
AGCGATAAACTTCTCCTTGAAGTTACCGGAGTAATAAAAAATCCCCCGGCTAATTCAACAATCCGGGGGGATTTATTTGTTTCCTTCAGCAGTCTTGAAAACTGGCTTGGAAAAGATATCGGCGGCAGTTGGCAGAATAATATGTGCGCTGCCTACATAATGCTTAAAGATAATATTTCTTCGGTCGGAATTGAGAAAAGCGCTTCAACATTTATAAATAAACATTATTCCTTGCAAAGCAATATTAAAAATATACGTCTCCAGCCTCTGGAAAAAATTCATCTCTATTCAAAAAGCGATTATAACATATCCTCGGACGGAGATATAGTATATATTTACGCGCTTACGATAATAGCGGCGTTCATATTATTAATAGCCTCATTTAATTATCTTAATTTAAGAATATCGCAGGCATTGAAGCGTTATAAGGAAATAGGGGTAAGAAAAGCCATCGGCGCTTCGGTAAACCAGCTTGGTATTCAATTATTTATCGAAGGAGTATTCTATGCAATATTTTCCTTGGTCATTGCTTCAGTAATAACCGCAGCGGCGCTTCCATATCTAAATGATTTTACAGGAATTAATGATAAAGCGGAATATCTTAAGAACTGGAGACTCTTTCTTTGGCCGGCTCTCATATCATTTTCCGGGGTTGTTATGACCGGAAGTTATCCGCTGGTTTTCTTGAAGAAAATTGAATTTGTAAAGAGAAAGGCGCATCGGTTAAAAATAGGAAGTATTAATCTGAATCCTGAAAAGCTGATGATTGCCGTTCAGTTTGCCCTTACGAGTTTTCTTATTGCCGGAAGCCTTGTAATTTACACCCAGCTTGAATATATGCACAATAAAAATCTCGGGCTTGCCGGCGATCAGGTTATGATAGTCCCGATAAGAAGCGAAGAACTAAGAGCAAATCAAAGCGCTATGAAGGAAAGACTGGAGCAAATAAAAGGAATAAGGGGAAGCGCATTTTCGGCGCTGCTGCCGGGGGGGCCGGTGGGCAAAGCGCAATTCGGAGCCGGCGGCGCTCAGGTTAAAGAAACAATGGCTATGCTTTGGGTCGATCATAATTTTAATAAAACTCTCGGCATTCAAATGCTCGCAGGAAGGGACTTCTCGCCTGAATATTCCACAGATGCAGCGGAGGCTTTTATTATAAATGAAGCGGCTGCCGGAAAACTCGGATTCACCCATCCGGCGGATGCAGTTAATAAGCAATTTGAAATTTCCGGAGGAAAAAAAGGAAAAATTATCGGGGTAGCGCATAATTTTCATTTCGCTTCAATGCAGAATAAAATTGAACCTCTTGTAATGCATATCTGGCCATGGATGAATTATATGCTTATAAGGATTGACCCGCGGAACACAGCCGCAGTAATTAATGAGGTGAAAACTTTAATGAGCGGATTTGAACCGGGAAATCCTTTTGAATATAAGTTTCTAAGCGATAATTTTAGTAAATATTATGAAAAAGAAGAAAGATTAATTAAAGCAGCCGGGGCGTTTACAATAATAGCTTTTATATTGGCGGGTTTCGGGCTGTTCAGCCTTTCAGCTAATATACTGGAAAGGAAAATAAAGGAAATTACAATACGTAAAGTGCTCGGCGCTTCAACGCAGGGAATATTTTACAGGCAAATAGCAGAACCGGCGGTTATTATCGGCGCCGCTCTTGCCGCGGCATTACCCGCTGTTTACTGGGTTATGTCCGGCTGGCTTGCCAATTATGCTTATCATGCGGCAATAGGAGCTGAAATTTTTATAACGGTTATAATAATCTCCTTTGCGGTTCTGTTTTTAATGGCGGGTTATCATGCATTTAAGGCGGCAAAAGTAAATCCCGCTGAACGGTTGAGATATGAATAATTTAAAAATAAACGAGGTATAAAATGTTAAAAACAAATGCGCTTAAAAAAGTTTTCACCACAGAAGAAGTTGAAACAACTGCTCTGGATAATATTAATATCGAAATTGAAAAAGGGGAGTTTGTTTCAATTATGGGGCCTTCCGGATGCGGGAAATCGACTCTTCTAAATATCATTGGGCTTCTCGATAACCCTACAGAAGGGGAATATTTTTTCCTCGATAAGGATGTTGCTAAATATACCGAACGTCAGCGTGCGAACCTGCGTAAAGAAAATATCGGTTTTGTATTCCAGAGTTTTAACCTTATTGATGAGCTTACCGTTTTTGAGAATGTTGAACTTCCCCTCCTTTATCTTAAAATTCCTGTTACCGAACGAAAGAAAAAAGTAACCGAAGTCCTTGAAAAAATGGAGATAATGCACCGCAAAAATCATTTCCCGCAGCAGCTTTCGGGAGGCCAGCAGCAGCGTGTTGCCGTAGCGCGCGCTATTGTAAGCAGGCCAAAATTGATACTTGCAGATGAACCCACCGGCAACCTTGATTCTTCGCATGGCGATGAAGTTATGGATATGCTTGTAAAACTGAATGAAGAAGGCACCACTATTGTTATGGTTACACACTCCCCATCTTATGCTGAATACGGGAACAGGATAATTCATTTGTTCGACGGGCACGTTGTTACTGAAAACTATAAAGAAAAATTCAGAGTATAAAAGGGTTAAATAAAATGATAAAATTAATAAATATTGAGAAGTATTATACAAATAAACTTATAAAGACTTATGTCCTAAGGAATATTGAGCTTGAAATAAAAGAAGGGGAGTTTATCTCGGTAATGGGCCCTTCGGGCGCGGGTAAATCGACTTTGCTTAACATTATAGGCATGCTCGATACTCCTTCCAACGGAGAATATTATTTTTATAATGAGCCTGTTCATAAAATGAACGAAAAGAAGCTGAATGAACTGCATAAAAACCATATTGGATTTGTCTTTCAGCAGTATCATCTTATTGATGAGCTTACTGTTTACGAAAATCTTGAAACCCCGCTTCTCTATCAGAAGGTTAAAACAGACCAGAGGAAAGGAAGAATTGCAGAGATACTGGATAGATTCAACATGGTGGCAAAAAAGGACCTTTTCCCGAACCAGCTTTCAGGGGGGCAGCAGCAGCTTGTTGCAGTTGCAAGAGCTATTATTGGCAATCCTAAATTAATTCTTGCCGATGAACCTACAGGGAACCTTCATTCCGGGCAGGGAAGGGAAATTATGCAGATTCTCAAAAAACTGAATGAAGACGGCACTACTATTATTCAGGTTACCCACAACGAAGAGAATGCAAAATACGGCAATAGAATTATAAAACTTGCAGACGGGTGGATTGAGAAATAGCCGAACGGAAAACGGGAAAAAAAAGACGAGAAACGGAGAAGAAGTCTGTTGTTTGACATTTTCCGTTTTACAAACTAAAGGAGAGACGGATGTTTGAAAACTATTTAAAGACAGCATTAAGAAATCTACTTCAGAAAAAGATATTTTCTTTAATAAATATAAGCGGGTTTGCAATAGGAATTTGCGCGGTAGTGTTTATCCTTCATTACGTCCAGTTTAATTTGAGCTATGATGATTATCATCAAAATGCAGACAGGATATTCAGAGTATCGGTGGTTTCTCAAATAAAAGGCTCGGATGATTTTGATTCTCCGGTTTTTACCCCTCCCATCGGGCCTGCAATGCTGAAAGATTTTCCTGAAATTGAAAATTATACAAGATACCGCACAGCCCGCCCTGAAAATCTTATATACAACAATAATACTTATAAAATAGAAGATGTTGCTTTTGCAGAAAATACGTTTTTTAATTTATTCTCGGTTGAATTTATATCCGGCAATCCTTCCTCCTGTTTGTCTGCCCCTAATCAAATTGCACTGTCGAAGTCAACAGCCGGAAAAATATTCGGCAGTGAAAATCCGATAGGTAAAATAATAAGCGCTGAGAATAATGAAAATTATACTGTAACAGGCGTATATGAAGATGCCCCGAAAAATTCAGAACTGCGGTTTAACGGCATTGCCTCCTTTAAAACTCTGTATAAAAATGTTAATGGAAATGCCATGGGGTGGAACGGGGGGCATCAGTATATGACGTATGTTTTATTAAAAAAAGATTCATACAAAAAATCAGTTGAAGAAAAGTTCCCATCGTTTATGTGGAGCAATATTAATAAATATTTTGAAGGCATAGGGGTTAAATATAGCGCATACCTCCAGCCTCTTAAAGATATTCATACCGAATACAGCGAAAATGCCAAAGGGTTAAAAACGAACATAATGATATTCTCAATAATTGCATTGTTCATAATATTATTAGCCTGTATAAATTTCATCAATCTGTTTATGGCCCGTTCAATTAAAAGAAATAAGGAAATAGGCATACGAAAAGTATTAGGCGCCCACAGAAAAGATATACTATACCAGTTTATTACAGAATCGAGCCTTTTAATCGTTGTCTCTGCGGCTGTTGCGGTATTTTTATCCGCTGCGGCTTTGCCTGTTTATAACAGATTTACAGGCCAGGAGTTTACATTTCTTAACTTGTTGAATATTAAACTTATTATATCGGCATTACTTGCAGTAGGCCTGCTCTGTTTATCGGCAGGTTTTTACCCCTCTTTTGTGCTCTCCTCATTTCAGCCTGCACAGATTATTAAGAAACCCCTTTTTAACCGCCCCGGCAAAATTACGCTAAAAGGCGCTCTTGTGGTATTCCAGTTTGCAATATCCATTGCATTAATTATATGCACATTACTGATTAATAATCAGCTTGATTATATAAAGGAAAAAGAACTGGGCTTCGATAAGGAAAACCAGATATGCATTTCTCTTTCAGGGCGCCGGATGAAGGCCGAATACGGAAGCATGAAAGCTGAAATGCTTAAAATAAAAGGGGTTGTAAACGCGGCTGTCTCCAGCGGCATTCCTGTAAACGGATTTACGTCAAACGGGTATTCCCCCGAAGGATTTCAAAACCCCATTATGATTAATGTGGTTGACGCAGAGCCGGACTTTTTAAAAACATATAATATCCCTCTTATTACGGGAAGAAATTTTTTCCCTGAAAGCCTCGCAGATAAGGATGCTTATCTGGTTAATGAGGCTTTTGCAAGGAAAATGAATTGGAAAGACCCGGTAGGCAAAGAAATAGAAAGAAATGGAATACATACAATAATCGGAGTGGTTAAAGACTTTAATTTTGCCTCGCTTCATGACCGCATTGCCCCTTTGATTATTACATGTAACCCTGAAATGGGCGAATATGATTATATGACGGTTAAGATAAAGTCGCCGGAGTTAATCTCGGTAATAAGCTCAATACGCAATGTGTACAACTCTTTTTCAGACGGCATGCCTATGGATTATACCTTTATTGATGAATCGCTGCAGAAAGTATATGAACAGGAAAGCATATTCCGCGAAATATTCACCTGTTTTGCATTTATTGCTGTTGTAATTGCTCTGTTAGGTATTTTAGGGCTTACTCTTTTTGCCGTTGAAAGGAAGAAAAAAGAAATTGCGATCCGCAAAGCGCTAGGCGCAAAAATTGCAGGTATTACGCTGCTTATTTCGAAACAATTCTCTTTATGGATCATATTAGCAAATATAATTGCATGGCCGGCGGCATATTATTTTATAAAAAAATGGCTCGCCGATTATGCTTATACGGCAGAAATTTCTTTTTTGTCATTTATTTTGGCCGCCGCAGGTGTTTTTGTAATTTCACTGATAATTATATGTTTCTACATTATAAGAGCGGCAATAAATAATCCGGTAGAATCTTTAAAATATGAATGATTGGAGTGAAAAACGGGAGATGGAGAATGTAGATTTTTTCTATGTTCTATGTAGAGTGTTTTTATCATATTCTTTGGCCAATTCAATTGAGGAAGAATATAGTATCCGGTTTCCGGCGCCCGGTGAAAAAATCTGTAAGCCAAGTCCAAAGAAAGAGATGGAATAAACACAGAAAATTAATTTGAGGATGATATGCTGTTTACCTTTTTTAAAACTATGCTGCGAAACATCAAAAAGAACCTTATTTTTTCAATTTCAACTCTATTAAGCCTTTCAATCGGGCTGGCGGTGGGGCTCATTTCTTTTTTATGGGTAATGAATCAATTAAGCTATGATTCGTTTCATAAAAACAAAGAACAGATATATAGAATTTTACAGGAGCCACGCGCTGTTAACACCAGCCGAGCCTCGACCTTTCAGTTAGATCTTGCCCTTCGTTTGAAAGAACAATTCCCTGAAATTGTCAATACTGCCGGAATATCTCATCGTCAAAATATTGAATTTTCAAAATCCGCAGACGGAAAGGATATGATTAAGATTATGAGCCTTCCATCTGATAACGGGCTGTTCGCCATATTCAGCGCACAATTTATTAATGGCGCAAAAGAATACTGCCTTGATGCAAATGATAAAGTTGTTATAACCGAATCTCTCGCTAATTCCTTATACCCCGGTGAAAATCCGGTGGGTAAATTTCTTTACGGAAAAATAAAGGGAGCGGAAAATAAAACGGCAATAAAATTATTTGGAATTACCGCGGTTATTAAAGATTACCCTGAAAACTCTTTTTTAGCTGACTGTAAATTGTTCCTCAATTATATGGCAGTATATGAAGAAGATATTATTTCAATAAAAAAAGCTATTCGGTACGGAACTAAATTAATCCCATTCCGTGCTGCTACGGCTTTTGTACAGATAAAAAAGGGAAGTAATCAGAAGAACCTTGAAAATAAAATTTCCGATTTTATTTATACTAATTCGAATTATCATCAATATGACGGTTCAAAAGAAAAATATTCTTTACAAAGCCTTTCAGACATTCATCTCAATTCAGAAGATATAGAAGATGACAATATTAAACATAATGAATCAATTACACACGTATATATAATAGCCGGCATTGGAATGCTTTTCCTTCTCGGCGGTATATTTAATTATTTCAGTTATTCGATTATATTGTACAATAAGAGAATAAAAGAGCTGGGGATAAATAAATTTCTGGGCGCGGGAAATAAAGAATTTGCCCTTAAATTTCTTTCCGAATCCATTGTTTTGCTGGCCGGAGCGACCGCTGTTTCATTCTTAATGGCAGAAGAAGCGGCGCCAGCCGTTATAAATTGGTCTATTAAAAATTCCGCAGTGTTTAAACTTCCTCCTTCTCATATTTTTGACATTCTTGCATTTTATTTTATGGCACTTACTTTGGAGCTTCTGCCGGTTTTGTATTTTATGTTTCTTACGGGCAAAATTAAAACAGCCAATATGATAATGAACAAGACCGTAAACCTTGAGATAAGAAAAAATCTCTGGCGTATTTTTATCGTAGCCCAGACTGCTATTCCTGTATTTCTTATAGCGGCGGGGTTAATTGTAAGAAGCCAGGTATCGTTTCTTGAAAATTATGAGCAGGGTTATTCAAAGAAAAACATTTTACAGTTCGAGTGCAGCATAAAAGGAGATAATCAGGAAAAAGGATTAACGAATTATAAAAGCCGCGCAATATATATGAAATCGGAATTGGAAAAATGCGGCAGTGTTGAGCGCCTTACAAGAACAAACTGGATTCCCGGATTTAATAATCCAAGCATGACGAATACTATTAAGATTAAAGATAAATGGATTCAGTATACTGTGGCTGAAATTGACAGTAATTACTTTAAGATATTTAATATTAAGCTGATTAAAAGCGCCGACATATCAAAAATATCTCCCGGCGCTTTTAATTATATAGCTATTACGGAGCAGACTGCAAAGGAATGGGGAATAGATTATATAAACCAGCAGCTCCCTATTGATTTTGATAACAGCCGGATTGTGGCTATCACAAATAACATTCATTACGGTTCATTTAAAGAGAAAAAGAATGGAATTGTCTTCCGCTTTTCAAATGACGAGTTCAATCATTGGGGCGCGATAGCCGTAAAGTACAAAGAGGGAAAAGAAGCGGATGTTCGAAATTATATCAATAGTAAATGGAAAGAAATAACCGGGAATAAAGATGTTTTTACAGCCCGGAACCTTCTTGCCCCCGCAGATCTTGCATCGGAAGAGATTCTACTAGTAACTGTAAATGTATTCTCATTTATCACAATGTTTATGGCGCTCATTAGTATATTCTCTTCAATTTCTTATAATGTAGAATGCAAGACAAAGGAAATTGGAATTAGAAAAGTTATGGGGGCGTCGTTAGGTTCCCTTTTCTGGCTCATTGTTAAGGAGCTTATGGCGCTTACATTATTGGCTGTTATAACGGCGGCGCCTTTTGTTTATATCGCTCTTAACAAGTGGCTCGAAGATTTCTGCTACAGAATAAATATAGGAGTAGAGGTGTTTATCTTTACTGCCGTAATTACGTCGGTTATAGCGCTGGCTACGCTTAGCTTCACTGTTATCAGGGCTGTATCTGCCAATCCGGTAGAATCTTTAAAATATGAATAGAGATGAAGATATTAATAGTAATGATATAAAAATAAGAAGGATACAATGACAAAATATATTTTTAGTCTGCTTATCAGGCATATTCGAAAACACAAACTTTCGTTTTATGTTAATATACTTGGGCTTTCGTTAGCCTTAACCGCCTCTATGTTTATATTGTATTTTGTGAATGATGAACTAAAATATGACCAGCATTTCCCAAATAAAGAGAAAGTGGTGCGATTTTGCGAACAGGAAAAAAAGACGGGGAAAATATCGGCAATTATGCCGGGCATTTTCCTTACTAAAGTAATGATGTATTCGCCACTGGTTGAAAAAGGGTTTAGAATTGAAGAAGAGGGAGAAACAGCTTTTTTTATTGGGGAGAAGAAATATATCGGCAAATTTTACTATGCTGATAATGAAATATCTGATATGTTATCGCTGACCTTTATAAAGGGGGATAAAAATAATGCCCTCAAAGAGCCTTTTACGATTATTTTAACTGAAGGCGCAGCCCTAAAATATTTCGGGAATAATGACGCGGTCGGCAGGGTTATTAAAACAAAAAACGGCAGGGATTATAAAGTTACCGGAATAATAAAAGATTTACCGGTACAAACACATATCCGCCCTGAAATTATTGCTTCAATAATATCTCAAAATGCAATATCTCCAAGATTATTAAATGATGCTTCGCTATCCGGCTGCTACATATATTTAAAAATCAAAGAATCGGCGTCAGTGCAGGAAACAGAGAAAAGCATGAACGAATTTCTTGAAAAAAGCGATCCGGAAATTGCAAAATATGTGAAACTTGTGCTTGAACCACTTAATAGAATTTACCTTTACTCGGCTGAAACTAAATGGGATATTGCCCAGCATGGCGATTCAGGGCTTGTTAAAAGTTTTATCTTTATTATTATATTGATAATGTTTATGGCCGCTTTCAATTTATCGAATATGCTCACTGCGTTTCTTAAAATGAGGCAGAAAGAAACATCTGTCAAAATTCTGCTTGGAGCAAATAAAAAAAGCCTTGTTTATTATCTTATATGCGAAACAATTGTTTATATAATACTATCATCATCTATATCGGTTATATTTATTGCTCTTGCCCGTAATGCTTTTAATAATCTTACAGGCAAGGAATTTACTATGGCATCGCTGCTTGAACATAATATGATTATTTATATGAATATCTCGGCCTGTCTTATATTATTATTGGCGGCGGCTTATCCTGCGTTTATAATTATAAAATACAGTTCGCTAAAGAGAATTAAAGACGGGGCAGGTTTATTCATTTTTAAAATGGGAAATACGGAGGTCAAATTCAGGCACGTGGTTACATGTTTTCAATATATCGTTACAATTGTATTGCTGGTATCGGCAATTATAGTGTGCCGCCAGCTCGAATATTCGCAGAACAAAAATCTCGGTTTTAAAAAAGAACAGCTTATAGAAATTGCAGGGTTATACAGCGATAAAGCTTATTCAATATATACTAATTATAAAAATGCCTTATTAAAAAATCCCTCTATAGTATCTGTATCAGCGGCTACAAATGTGCCGGGGGAAAATATAAACAATTATACTAATGTATGGATTGCCTCGGGGCAGAAAAGTGAACAGGTGCATTGCGGGCAAATTGCCGTTGATTACGATTTATTTAAAACGTGGGGAACAAATGTTATTATGGCGCGATTTTTTGCAGGCGATGAGTACTGATGATGAGGCGGTGGTTATTAATAAAGAAGCGGCCGATAATCTTAAACTTTCAGACCCGATTGGAGCTAAATTAAATGGAATCAATAATGCCGGCGATAAGCAGGTAGTGATTGGAGTAGTAGATAATATTCATTTCCAGACATCTAAAGAAAAAATTATGCCTGTTATATTTTATTTAAGGTCATGGTGCGCTTCCCGGATTGTAGTAAGATTTAATACTGAAAATACTGCCGGTATTATTTCTTTTCTGGATGAGGAATGGAAGAAGCTTAATACAGATACTCGCTTTGAATACAGGTTTGTTGATGAAAAATTCAGTAGTCTATATAATTCGGAACGTAAAATGGGGGTTTTGATTTCGGTTTTTACTGGAATAGCCATTATTATTGCATCAGTAGGACTGCTGGGGCTTATTTCAATCACTCTCCAGATGAGAACAAAGGATATAGGCATTAGAAAAGTCCTCGGCGCTTCCACGGCAGATGTTACTGCAATGGTCGTGAAAGAATACATTTACATTATTGCATTTGCAGGTTTATTAGCAGTTCCCATAGTATATTATTTTATGGGCGGGTGGCTTGACAAGTTTATCTACAAAGAAGGAATAAGCTTTTGGATGTTTGCTGCGGGAATTGGCATTGTACTTTTTATAGCAATAGCCGCAATTCTGTCGCAAATAATCAGAGCAGCTTCCGTTAATCCTGTTGATTCTTTGAAATACGAATAATTAAAGATTAAAGAAGCCATTGTCGTTAAAAACGATAGTATTTAACTATCGTTTGTTATCGGCAAAATGGAAATTACAAATGATGTTTTGACTCTATGCTGGATAGGGGGATATTATTTATTTGGGGTCAAATGAAATAATAATAGTTACTCTTAAATAAATTTGTTATTTTCAGCCCAATAAAATTATGATGATGCAGAAGATGCTCCCGGCAAAAATAATAGATATAACAGATGAAGGATTAATTAAATCAATCTCTAACGATGACCAGGGGGCTTATAAAGCATTATTCAGCCGCTATTGGAAGAAACTTTATATCTATGCTTATAATATTCTCCGCGATAAAGATGTATGCGAGGATATTGTTCAGGAAGTGTTTTACGATTTATGGACAAGAAGAAACAATCTTAATATTGAAAATACTTCGGCATATTTATATGGAGCCGTCAAGCTTCAGATATTTAAACAATTCAGAAAAAATAAATTCCGCAATGTTCATTCAGATCAATTTTATGAATTTCTATCCGAAAGCGGAATTGCGGAGTCAATTGAATATAACGAACTGCACAATAAAGTTGAACGGCTGATAAATGAACTCCCGGAACAAAGGAAACTCATCTTTTTAATGAGCCGCAATGACGAGCGCTCTAATAAAGAAATAGCTCTCGAACTTAATCTTTCTGTTCAAACGGTAAAAAACCAGATTAGCGCCGCGCTGAAATTTATAAGAAAGTCACTGGGGCTTATTCTGTTTTTTCTATTGAAGTAACCAAAAACTTCCCCTGATTTTATCCTTTTTTTAAAATGAATAGTACTTTTTTAATACTTGGGGTACATATACTCACTAAATAAAAATTTTTAAGCGGAATTTGAAAAAACGGGATAAAGTGAAAAGCAGAGAATTTGCCAAATTAATTGAAAAACATCTTAATGAAGAGTGTTCGCCTGAAGAAGAGTACTTAATTGAAGAATATCTCAACTTTCTTCAATTAAAAAACGGATATTCTGCTGACGCCGACAAAGGGGATGCATCTGACCGGGAAAATAAGATTTATCTTGAAATTATTAAAAAAATGAAGCGTGAGGAGAGAGACATTATTAAAAAAACTGTTTATTCTGCTGTTTTATTGAAAATTGCCGCTTCTATTGCCGCATTGCTCGTTATTGCTTATGCGGTTTATAATTTTACAGGATCATTTAAACCACAGCCCGAATTAATTGCATGGAAAGAAAGAGTTACGGTACCCGGCGAAAGGGCTATCATTACGCTTGGCGATAACTCAAAAGTAACTCTTAACGGCGATAGCCGCCTGAAGTATCCTTCGCGCATGAACGGTAAAACCCGCGAAGTGTATCTTGAAGGAGAAGCGTTTTTTGAGGTGCAGCACGACTCATCCAAACCGTTTCTCGTACATTCAGGCGATATTACGACTACAGTTCTCGGAACTAAGTTTAACGTGGATGCATACAACGCGGATAAGGAAATTTCCGTTTCTCTTGTGGAAGGTGAGGTAAAAATTTCGGATAATAAGGAAACAGGCGCAGAAGACCTTATAATTCTTAAACCGGAACAGCAGCTTGTTTTCGATAAAAATGAGGAAATAAGCAGGGTTGAAATTTTCGACCAGCAAAAAGAAATAGGGTGGAAGGATAATATTCTTAAATTTAATAATGAGCCTATTGAGAAAGTTTTCAAATCCCTCGAAAGGACTTTCGGCGTTAAGTTCGAATTAGTTCTTAAAGAACAGGAAAAACCGAAAATTACTGCAAATTTCAAAAATAATTCTTTTACTACGATAGTAGAGGTAATTAAAAAACTTACTGGTTTGCAGTGCAAGTATGAAAGAGAAAATAATGAAATTAAAAAAGTAAAATTCTTTAAAAAATAATAAGGAGATTCAGGAATGGCTTATAAAAACAAGCCATGACAATGTACGAGATTGCCATGGCTTTAACTAATTAAACAACTAAATATCGTTTAACTAGCACAGGATTAAAGATATGAAAAAAAAACTACTTATGGTACTGAAAATGACAGCGCTGTATTCCTTTACCGGGTTACTTTGTCAAATTATCCTTTTTAACATGCTGCTTGCAAGCCCTCCTTCAAATGCGCAGAATTTAAAGGATGTAAAAATTAATATGCCTGCCAGTAAGATTACTATCGAACGGGCATTCCAAATTATTGAGCAAAAAACCAATTTTAAGTTTAATTATATCAAAGATGAGATTCCTCTTCAGGAGGGCGTGGAAGTTGATTTTGATACCGAATCTCTGTATGATATTCTTGTTGCATTTGCAAAAGAGTACGGGCTTGTTTTTAACAGGATTAATGATCAAATCACAGTTAAAAAAGCTCAAACCCCTTTAGTTGAAATTGAACAAACTATTCTCATTGAGAATGGAACAGTCAAAGGAAAAGTAGTGGATGCCTCCACAAAGGCGGCTATGCCCGGCGCTACAATTCAATTGCAGGGAACAACTTACGGTACATATTCCGATAAAAAAGGAGAATTTGTTCTTCTTAATGTTAAACCGGGAAATTATAAAATTTCCATTTCATTTGTAAGTTATCAGTCCGAAATTAAACAAATTACAGTTGAGCCGGGAAAAATTACCGATGTAATTTCGGAATTATCCGAAGGCACAATCAATCTTGATGAAACAGTAGTTACCGGTACAATAAGCGAGCGCTCTGTAAGAGCTGTTGCAAACCCAATTACTGTTATAACATCGAAAGAAATAGAAAGCAGAAACCTCACAACTCTTACCTCTGTTTTGGAATCTGTGCCGGGTATTGAACTTGCTGGCGGAGCTGAAAGTGTAAACAATCTTACAAGCGGAACCCCCTATACAAGCATCTATATGAGAGGCGGCGCTCCCTTAAGCAATATTATAAGCGAAGCAGGTATTAAATACTTTATTGACGGCGTTGAAGTATCCGATGGCTCTCTTCTCAATAGGCTTAACCCGAACGATATTGAAAAAATGGAAGTCAGCCGAGGCCCTATGTCTTCTACTCTTTACGGCGCCGGTTCTTCAAGCGGTGTTATCCAGATTTTTACGAAGAAAGGATGGATGAACAATTTAAGAGTAAGCTTAAGAAGTATGTTTACATCGCAGGAAAATAAATATCAGGATTCAAATCCGTTGAATCAGAACTATAACCTTAATGTTACGGGCGGTTCGGTCGATTACGGTTATTCGTTCGGAATGGATTATACAAAAACGCCTATTTCCCGTTTTGCTTCAAATAACGGCATCGATTACGAGAATTATGGTTTTAATGCAGGCGCAAGGGCAAGATTATCAACTCTTTCTATCGATCTTAAAGTTAACTATTCAACAATGACAAACGGCACTTATATTAACCGTTGGCTTTATAATTATGCCGTTGAAAACAATTGGCCTCTTCCTCTAAAATATTATTATTCGCTTTCTGATACTAAAACGGTTAACGAAGGTATTAATGTAAGCCTTAATTTAAAACAACTTCTTGCAAGCAACTGGTATCATAATCTCTTAATCGGTTATGCGAAGAATGGGCTTTCGTCAGATACATACTCAAACTCGGGCACTACTTCTTCTCCATATTATATGAGTTATTACAGAGATTTCCGAAAATATAATTTGCGTTATTTTATGAATCTTAATCAATCGATTTTTGAAGGATTCAATGCTGATATTACAGCAGGCGCTGAATATGTCGGCTACAAATTTGTCGATTGGGGAAGCATGTTCACTACATCCCAACAGGATTATATGTCACAGTCATATTATTCCAGTTACGGCGGTTACAGAAGTATATATCCGACAAAGACTATCGGTTTATTTGGTGAAGCAGTTTGGGGTTATAAAAATGTATTATTCTTGACTACCGGTTTAAGAGCCGAAAAGAACAGCGGTTACGGCGATGACCTCGGATGGTACACTATGCCGCGACTCGGACTTTCTTACATACAGGAATTCGGCGATTTCAAGCTTAAGCCAAGATTTTCAATAGGCAAATCTTCTTCTCCTGCAAGCCCTTATTATAAAATGGCTCTTACATCTTCTTATTCTAATCAGCTTGCAAATCCTGAACTTAAACCGCAGCAGCAATCCGGCTGGGAAACTGGAGTTGACATTTATTTCTCAAACTGGATTTCTCTGAATTTTACTTATTACAAACAAAAAATGGAAGACTTGATTGTTGCGGTTTATTATCAGAGAACCACTTACCCGTACACCTTCCAGTATCAGAACGTTGCTAATGCCGATAACGAAGGCGTTGAGTTATCCGCTAAAATTCTGGTTAATCCATTCACATTGGATATCTCATATACTTATGTTTCAAGCAAATACGGCGCAGGGTATACATCAACAACTACAAATGTACGCACCGGATGGAGAATACCCGATATTCCTAACGGCTCATTTTTTGCGCGTTTAAGCTACCACATACCTGCATTCTTCTCTTGGAGCGACAAAGGAGGAAATGTAAGCTTTGAATACAGAAGAAACGGCAACGTATTTTCATTTGATTTAGTTAACTATTACAAAGACCTGAATTATTATAATGCCGGCACCGGTTCCTACCCAAGCTATTATACTTATTATAAAGAGTTCAAAGGGTACGATAAGTTTAATCTTCGCGCCGATTACTCTTTTACAAATGATCTGAGTGTATTTACCGATATCAGCAACCTTTTCAATAATCAGGATATAGTCGGCGGCGCAGCTCCAATGATCGGCCGCACTATCAGTTTCGGATTTAATTTCTCTTATTAATCTTTTTTATAAAAACAACCAAAATGCGGAGAATTAGAAATAATTCTCCGCATAATAAATTGAACTATATTTAAACATAAATCAGGAATAAAATGAAAAGGATTTTAGTGTTTGTTTTAATGTTATGTATGTGCCCTTTTGTAATGTCAAGCGCAGTAAATAAAGATGTGCCATATAAAATTACTCCGGTAAACCCAAAGCCGGGGGAAAAGATTACAATTCAATTTAATCCGTCAAATACCGGCCTGGAAAATAAAGAAGTGTCATATATAATTTACTCTGTAAAAAACGGTTTAATGAATGCTGAAGAGTATCTGATGAAAAAAAACAGCGAAGGATGGGAAGGAACATATCAAATACCCGACAGCTCTCAGGCGATAGGGTTAAAGTTCATCGGACTTAAAAGCAAATTCAGCGAACAGGTAATGCAGACGGCGTATGTAATACAATTATATGGCAAAGACGGCAAACCTCTTAAAGGGACAAAAGCCGCAGCAGCTTATATAGCAGGTTATCAAGGGGTTGTTAATGCCAAAGGGAATAAAGAAGAATCATATAGGCTATTTAAAGAGGAATATAAAATTAATCCCGGTCAGATTGCGAATTATTTGTTCTTGTATTGCGATTGTATAAATTCTTTAGAAAAAGAAAAAGCCGCCGGAGCTATTGAAAAGCTGCTTAATAATCTCTGGAAGAAAAAAGATTCATTGCTCGAAGCGCAGCTTCAGGCAATGGCAAATATTTACCAGCAAATATTGAAGGATAAGGATAAAAGCAAAGAATGCCTTGAATTTGGGAAGAAAAAATACCCCGAAGGGAAAATAGTTGAAGGAGAACTTATCAACCAATTTTATGCTGAAGGTAAAAATCCCGGTAAAGCCGAAGAAATATTCATAAATTATTCGGCAAAATATCCTAAAGCAGACGGGCAGTCATTTGCATCTATGGCTGGGAGGGTCATTAATGGTTACTGCAGCCAGGGTAAATATGAAGAGGCAAAATCATTTCTGTCAAAAATAAAATTCAGCGAGAAAGATAATAAATGGGCGTGGCTCTACAGTTCTCTTTCCCAGTCGGCTTCAATTTGTCTTAATAAAGGCGCAGATAGATCTTTTACGGAATATTTTACGGATATCGCGCTAAAAGCGGCAGAAACATTCATTAATCTGCTCAAGCCGAATCCGAACTGGCTTACAGAAAATCAGTTTATGGAAATGAAAAAAGAATTTACATCGGACATATATTCAACGGTAGCGCGCGTATATGAAAAATATAAAACCCCGAAAGAAGCTCTCGAAATGGCGGAAAAGGGGTACAAAATGAGCGCGTTCAGCAAAGAGCTTGTACAAGTATATATGCGTCTTCTTGTAGAAAACAATAGGGCTGAAGAAGCGATTAAAATACTTGATGAAATGATTATTTCGGGAACCAAGTCGGAAGAGATGCTAAAGACTCATAAGAAAGCCTACGAAAAAGTGAAAGGCTCCGCTGAGGGATATGAAGAATATATAAAAGGATTAAAGGAGAAATCATTATCCCTTTTAATAGAAAAGATAAAAAAATCTATAGTTAAAAAACCGGCTCCACAGTTCACATTAACGGATACGGAAGGAAAGAAAGTCAGTTTGTCTGATTATAAGGGGAAAATAGTAATACTCGATTTTTGGGCAACATGGTGCAGTCCCTGTAAGGCATCTTTTCCCCTTATGAAAAAAGCTCAGGAGAAATATGCCGTTAATCCGGATGTTAAATTCCTTTTCATAAACACATTAGAAAAAGTTGAAAATCCGTTAGAGAACGCTGCAAATTTTATAAAGACGAATAATTATCCGTTCCATGTAGCCGTAGATGCCGAAAGTAAAATATCTGCTGCTTATGAAGTAAACGGCATTCCTTCAAAGATATTTATTGACAGGGAAGGCAATGTAAGATATACAGCGGTGGGTTTTGAAGCTGAAACGATGATGGAAGAAATTGATACGGTTGTGAATCTGATTAAATAAATTCTTAGAATTTTCATGGAAACTCCTTTCTCATAAAAGGCAAGGGAGGCACCCTAAACTTAAGCAAGTTTAAGACGATGCATGTCAGGGTGTCTCCTTGTTTTATCAAAGATCCAATTACATTCCAAATCGCACAAGAGCTCTTGGTTTAGGTTTTAAGGAATATATTTGTTTTTTTACAAAATAATATTTCTTAATATACCACCCATTAATAGAAAAGATTCGCAATCTCATAGAAAAGCATATAAATTTTCGGTATGAAAAAAGAAATTGAAAAAATAGAGGATGGAAAATTATTTGTAAGGATAACGAAAGGGGATGAAAAAGCTCTTAAAGAATTATTCGATAAATATTACTCTAATCTTTGTTATTTTTCTTTCCAATTTCTAAAAAGCAGAGAGCTTGCCCAGGAAGCGGCGGCTGATATATTTTTAAATATCTGGTTAAAAAGAAAATCTATTCTAATAAATGGAAGCATAAAAACATATCTGTACGCATCTGTACGGAATCAATCAATTAATTATCTTAAAAAGAACTCCCCGGAATTTGTTAATACAGAAGAAGGGCAGGGAAGCGCCGTAACTTTTTATCTCAGCGCTTCGCCGGAGGTTGAGCAGAAAGAATTGGAAATCTATATTGAAAAAACTTTGCAGAAACTCCCTGAAAAAAGACAATTAATTTTCCGTATGAGCAGAATTGACGGATTATCTTATGCCGAAATTGCTGAAATATTGAAAATTTCGATTAATACAGTGCAGAATCAAATGGTAAAAGCCGTAAAATTTATGGAAAAACAATATCCCCGCCTTAAAAAACTCTTCCTGTTTTTTTCTTTCTAAAAAAGAATTTCATAGTAGTAGGTAAACCGGCAATTCCCTGTCTAATTAATGTATTGTTCAATTATTCAGGTACACAATGGAAAATGATAAGTTTATAGAATTTGCAATTAAAGACTTAAATGGTGAAATATCCCCGGATGACAAAGCATCGCTGGAAAAATTATTGGGGAACCCGCGCTATAAAGAGCAGTACGAAGAAATAAGAATGAAGTGGGAAAGTTATTCCGCAGATGGAAACTCCGTATCATTCGATAAAGGGGAAGGATGGGATATTTTAATAAAAAAAATTAAAAAGTACGAACCGGAATTTGACGGAAGAAAAGAAAAATATAAGACCTCAATTCTATTGAAAATTGCCGCCTCTATTGTATTCCTGATTATAAGTTCGGGGATACTCCTTTTATCAGGCATATTTGATAAAAAAGGAAACAGCATAAACTGGATTGAAAAATCGGCTATGAGAGGAGAAAAATTAATTATTACTCTTCCCGATAGCTCCCGGATTACCCTTAATGCAGAAAGCAAATTGAAATACCCAGCCGGTTTCCCGGGGAATAACAGGGAAGTATTTCTTGAAGGGGAAGCATTTTTTGAAGTAAAGCACGATTCCTCCAAACCGTTTCTTGCGCGCGCACAAGGGGTAATAACAAAAGTTTTGGGCACCGTTTTTAATGTGTCGGCTTACAGCGAAGAAAACAATGTCAATGTTTCACTTGTATCGGGGAAAATAAGGGTTTCCAGTGAAAACAGCCCCGACGGCATAATGCTTCAGCCTATGCAGAAACTTCAGTTCTCAAAAAATGATGAAACCAGTATTGTTGCAGAATTTGATTTGCAGAAAGAGACCGGATGGAAAAATAATATTTATATATTCGATAATGAACCTCTTGAAAAAGTTCTTAAACAGCTTGAGAGGAACTACGGCGTTAAAATGGAACTGGAGGATAACTCGTCAAAAAATAAAAAAATTAAGGCTAATTTTAAAAATGAATCTCTTGCAACTGTTATTGAGGTCATTAAAAAATCGATGCAGCTTAAAGCGAAAATAGAGAAAAAAGATAATCAGATAAATAAAGTTGTTTTTTATAAAAAATAACAATGGAGGAAAATATTTATACTAAACTTATTTGAAGTTAAAAAGAAAAGCCAAGGCAATGGGTAAGATTGCCCTGGCTTGAATAGCTAAACAACTATTAATAATTGCTTAAACTATATGAGGATCTAAAGATATGAAAAAAAACATTATACGGAAACTCAAAATGGCCGCTTATTATTCATTTCTCGGGGTGATTTTTCAGGGGATTATTCTAAACGTCCTTTTAGCGGCGTCTCCAATGGAAGGGCAGAATCTGAAAGATGTAAAGGTGAGCATTTCATTAAATAATGTTTCCTTTGAACAGGCGCTTCTGCAGATTGAAAAAAGCACCGATTTCAAATTCTTCTATGTTAAAGAAGATATTCCTATAAATGAAAAGGTAACGCT
>Ga0153915_10001765_pt1 | contig 19897 bp, 18 predicted proteins | sample Opewatmetagenome_2_FD_107003 | JGI IMG/M metagenome (GOLD analysis project Ga0153915, IMG submission 107003) | Freshwater wetland microbial communities from Ohio, USA - Open water 3 Core 3 Depth 3 metaG | ecosystem: Environmental > Aquatic > Freshwater > Wetlands | place: USA: Ohio, Lake Erie...
GCATCCGCGTCGAGTCCTACAGGGGGGGCTACCTGCCCAACGAGCGGCGCGAGATCGAGAAGGGCCTGAGGGACGGGACCATCCACGGCGTCGTGTCCACCAACGCCCTGGAGCTGGGCATCGACATCGGGGGCCTGGACGCCTCCGTGCTCGCCGGCTTCCCGGGCTCCATCGCCTCCTCCTGGCAGCAGGCGGGCCGCGCGGGCCGCCGCCGGGGCGTGTCCCTTTCCATCCTGATCGCCTCCGCGGCGCCCACGGACCAGTTCCTTGTGACGCATCCGCAGTACTTCCTGCGCCGCTCCCCGGAATCCGGCTACATCGACCCGGACAACCCGTTCATCCTCACGGACCAGCTGAAATGCGCCGCCTTCGAGCTGCCCTTCGCGGACGGGGAACGCTTCGGGGCGGACACGGAGGACCTGCTCTCCTACCTGGAGGAGCAGGGGGTGGTGCGGCACGCCGAGAAGACCTGGTACTGGGCGGACCGCTCCTATCCCTCGGAGGAGGTGTCGCTGCGCACCTCCACGCCGCACAACATCGTGATCGTCGACTCCACGCGGGGGCGCGACCAGGTGATCGGGGAGATGGACCTGTCCTCGGCCAAGCAGCTCCTGTTCGACGGCGCCGTCTACCTGCACCGCGGGGACCGCTACATCGTGCAGAAGCTGGACCTGGAAAACCAGCGCTGCCACGTGGAGGAGACCGACGCGGACTACTACACGGATTCCGTTCTGAAGACCGACCTCAAGGTCCTCCACCAGGACGAGGAGACGGAGCGCTGCGGCGCGCGACTGGTCCTGGGCGACGTCCTGGTGCGCTCCGAGGTCTCCAAGTTCAAGAAGCTGAAGTTCCGCACGCACGAGAACGTGGGCTTCGGGGACATCCACCTTCCCGAGGACGAGATGCACACCCGGGCCCTGGCCATCTGCTTCCCCCCGGAAACCGCGGCTGGAGCGGTCCTCGGCCGTTTGGGGGAGACGGAGAAGGGGATCGTGCTTTCCCGGCTGGGAAACGCCGTGAAGAGCGTCGCTCCCGTGTTCCTCCTCTGCGATCCGAGGGACATCGGGGTGGCGGAACGGCTCAAGGATCCGCATTTCAACCAGCCATGCCTCTTCGTCTACGATCAGGTGCCCGGCGGCATCGGCCTGGCGGAAGGCTTCCTGGAGAACGTCGACGCCATCCTGAAGGGCAGCCTGGAGGCGGTGGAGCGCTGTCCGTGCGAGAACGGCTGCCCTTCCTGCATCGGCCCTCAGGACGCGCAGGCCGATCCCGGATCTCCCGTGGGAAATCCGAAGCAGGCGTTCCTCGCCTTCTTCAAAGCCTGGCTTTGCGCTTCTGCCGTAGCCGTCCCTGAGGCTACTGCAGTAGCCGTCCCTGAGGGCGGTCGTGGCTGAGCCCGTGTCGCGGACGCGCCAGAGGCTCGCGGCCCTGGGCAGCGGCGCAGCCACGGGGAAACCAAAACCGCCGCAGGCGCCGTCCCGGGCCTCGCTGTTTCCGGATTGGGAACGCCACGGGGAATGGGTCCTCGTCAAACGGCGCTTCGTGGAACTGCCCGACTGCGTCCCGTCGAACCTGCCCCCACCGGGCCTCTTCCTGAAAGGCGCGGAACACGGGACCGGGGACATCCTGTTCTTCGACACGGAAACCACGGGACTGGGCGGCACGGGGGCCTTCATCTTCCTGCTGGGCATCGCGCGTTTCGTCGAAGGCGGCCTGGAGGCGGAACAGATTTTCCTGCTGGATTTCCCCGGAGAACGGGAGTTTCTTTCCCTTGTCAGGGAGCGTTTCTCCGCGTTCCGACTCTTCGTCTCCTACAACGGAAAGACGTTCGACAGCCATATGCTGCGGGGGCGGTTCCTGATGAACCGGATGAGCTTCAGCATGGGGGACCAGATCGATCTCCTGCACCCGGCGCGGCGGATCTGGCGTCCCCTGCTCGGGGACTGCTCGCTGCATTCGATCGAGGAGAACGTGTTGGGAGTGGAGCGCGGCCTGGACATCCCGGGCGCGGAGATTCCCGACGTCTACCACGCGTTTCTGCGTACGGGCCGAACCGGCCGCCTGTCCGATGTCTTCGAGCACAACGCGGAAGACGTGGCTTCCCTGGCCAGGCTCTACCGGCTCATGGGCCGGCTCCTGGCGGGAGACCTGGATGCCGCGCCGTGCGATCGGCGCGCCCTGGGTGCCATGCTGCTGGAACGGGGAAACCCACGCGGCATGGAAGCCCTGGAGAAGGCCTATGGGGAAGGCAATGCCGAGGCCGGAAGGGCCGTCAGCATCCGGCACAAGCGGAACGGCGGCTGGGATAGGGCCCTGGAGATCTGGGAGGGGATGGCGGAGCGAAAGAGCCTGTTCGCCGCCATGGAACTGGCCAAGTACTGGGAGCACAAGGCGCGCGATCCGCAGCGCGCGCTGGCCTGGGTGGCGAGGGCCCTGTCGTGGGGACTGCCTCTGGACCAGGAGACGCGCAGGCAGATCGCCCGCCGACGGGAGCGCCTGGAGGCCCGGATCAGGGATCGGGGGGTACCCCTCAGCGACCGGGGAATACCCCTCAGTGACCGGGGGGAACGCGTCAGATCCCGTAATACGAAATCCTGAAGTCGTCTTTCATCTGGAATCCCAGCCCGTTGTACAGGGCGATCGCCGGCGCGTTGGTCTTCTTCACGAAGAGGCAGACTGCCTCCTTCTCCCTGAACAGTTCCATGAGGAGGGACCGGATGACGGCGCGCGCGATGCCCTTGCCCCGGTCCTCGGGCCGCGTGTAGACCCCCCCGATCTGATCCACGGTATAGCCGCGCGAGTTCGTCTGCGCCTTGGAGACCGCGACGCCCTCCCTTTCGGCATAATGGACGATCTCCTCCTTGAGGCACCGCTTCAGGATGCCGCGGCAATTCAGCTCGTGGAACAGCTCCGGCCTGAGGGCCACCTCTTCGATCTCGTAGCCCTTCTGCAGGGGAAACAGGAGCTCCATGTCCTCGGGCCCGGCCTGCCGGATCGCCCATGAGTCCCCGGCCGGTTCCCGCCCGGCCGCCTTGCGTGCCTCCATGCCCAACTGGAACTCCGGCCGCGTCATGGCCATGAGGTGGTAATCGATCGCCGTGGACGGGGGCATCTCCAGCAGGCCTTCCAGGGCCATGACGCTTCCGGCGGTCCCCATCAGGGACGTGACGCGGCAGGGAAGGTCGGAGAGCAGGCTGCGCAGCGCGGCATCCGCGCGTTCCCGGCTTGCCAGCACGGGGATGACGAGGCCGAACTCGGAGAGGAGCATGGCATCGCGCACCGGACCGCCGTTCGGGCGGTTGACGAAGAAGAGGTGGGATTTCCTCGCCTTGCGGAACCGGGAGCTGAATCCCACGCGGGATGTCTCGTCCAGGAGAAGGAAATCCAGGAGCGGGTCCATGTCCCTGCGGACCGCGCGGCGCCAGGATCCGTTCATTTGGCCTCCGTGGCGGGAGCGGAGAAGTCGACAGGAAGCCTGCCGGCGGCCTGGAAATCCCCGCTCAGGACCGCCAGGCCCGCGCGGAAGGAATCCGCGTTCTGGCCGTACACCGCCACCGCGGTCTCCACCCAGGGGACTTCGGGAAGGTAGATCGGGCTGAGAGCCGAGATCACGAGGACCGGCTTCTTGAGGTCCTTGAGCCGTTTCAGGATGTCGAGGCTGTTGTAGTTGGACAGGCAGAACACGATCGCGTCGCTGCGCCTGGCGGCGGCCAGTACGAGGGCCCGGTCCTCGGGTCGCGACCAGTACACGGGATTCAGCGGGAAGTAGACAGTCTCCGCGCGCGGATAACGCCGCTTCCCTTCATCCAGGAACTCGGTGAACTGGGAGACCAGGAGCACGCGGTCCCTGGGGCCGGGTTCCCAAGGGATCTGGCCGGAGCGGACGGCGGTGGCGGCCCGGCATGCGCTCTGGAAGAAGAAGGCCCTCGCGCCGGGGGCAGGCACCTTCTCCAGGACGCGGGACGCATCCGGAGAGAGCGGGACGAACCTATACGTCGGGGCGTCCGCGTCCTGGGTCGCGGCGGAGACCACGGGGTTGCCCGATCCGGAGGGCGTACCCACCCCAGATGCTGCGGGATCTTTTAGGAGGGACATCTTCACAAGCAGGACCCGGGTCGCCGCCTGGACGACGGCGGACCGGAACGCCGGTTCCTTCCTCATGGTGTCCGCCAGCAGGTTCCATGTGCGGTCCTGGGTTGCCGGCGTATGGGAGACGAGGACCATGTCGTTTCCCGCCTCGATGGCCTTCCGGCAGGCCGTGGGCGTGCCGATCCCGCCGGCCAGAACCCCTTCCATCTCCATGTCGTCGGTGATCACGATCCCCTTGAATCCCAGGGTGTCGCGCAGCAGCGTCTTCAGGAAATACGAGGACAGCGTGGCCGGCATCTCGTAGCCGAGGACCTTGGGGAACGAAAGGTGGCCCGACATGATGGCCCGGATCCCGTCCTTGATGAGCATGCGGAAGGGGACAAGCTCCCGGTTCCACATGACATCGAAATCCACGTTGATGACGGGCAGGCGGCCGTGGGAATCCGCGTCCGCGTCCCCATGGCCCGGATAGTGCTTCGCGGTGCAGAGCACGCCGGCCTTCTCCATGCCGTGCACATAGGCCACAGCCAGGAGTCCCGTGGCGGCCGGATCGGAGCCGAAGGAACGCGGGCCGATGACATTGGCCTCGGGATTGGAGTACACGTCGGCATCCGGGGCGAAGTTCATGTTGATCCCCAGGGCCGCCAGTTCCAGGCCGATGTAATACCCCGAAAGATAGGAGTCCCGGGGCATGCCCACCGCGCCGAGGGCCAGGTTTCCTGCCGTGTCCGAGGTTCCGTATTTCACGTGACGGATCCAGCCTCCCTCCTGGTCCGTGGCCACCAGGAGGGGAATGTGGAACCTGCCCTTCTGGGCCATCTCCTGGGATTGGCCGATCGCCTGGGCGATCTGGGGCAGGGAGCTGACATTGCGCGTGAAGACCTTGATGCCTCCCACGTTCCTTTCCAGGATCCATCGGCGGAGATCCGCGGAGAGGAAATCGCTTTCCCATCCCACCATGAAGACCTGGGCCAGGAGCTCCGTGTCGGTCATGGCCTTGATGATGGCGTCCGTCAGCTGCTCCGCGGGAACCGGATCCCAGAACGAGGGCAGCGCCGCGGACGGCTGTGGCGCGGAGGTTGTGCCGCTCCCCGCGGCCATCAGGGGCAGGGGGCGGGCCATGAGGAGCAGCAGGGAGGCCGCGATCGGGACGATGCATTGCCGCTTCATGTCAGTGTTGGAGGTTCCACTCGTCACGCGAGTACCTGTCCGCCAGGAGCCTTTCCGCGGTTTCCTTCTCCCGATCGCTCCACGCGCCGTCTTCGGCCTCGAAGCCCTGCCGGAGATGACGCGCGAAGGAATCACGGACCTCTTCGAAGGGCATCCTGCGGCCGGTCTCCTCGAGCAGCGACGAGGGCCGGGCGGAGTCCGGCAAGGGTTCCGTGGAAAGATAGGCGGCCACCCGGCCGCCGCGGTCGCCGATGGGGATGGAGCCGTGCTGCAGGACTCCGGTCCGCGACGTGACCTGGGCGCTGCCGATCAGCTTCCTTCCCGCGAGGGAACGGATCTCGTATTCCCCCGTGGAGGCGAAACAGTCGGGATTGCGGAGGTCCCCCTCGCGCGATTCGCACGGCGCCGCCTTCACTCCGAGCGCCTCGAGGCACGATGCCAGAAGCCGCGCGACGAACATGTAAACCGTCCGCTTGCGGCAGCCTCCCAGCTCCCTTTCCGCGAAAAGGCGGGAGAAACAGACGGCATAGGTCAGTTCGTCGTCATGGAGTACCGCGTGTCCTCCCGTGGGGCGACGCACGAAACCCACTCCGTCGCGGGCCAGGGCTTCAGGAAGCAGGACGTCCCTGACCCTCTGGAACCGGCCCACCGAGAGGGTGGGGGGATTGAAACCGTAGAGACGGATGGTGGGCGGGCTGGAGCCGTCCCCGACGCCCGCAAGCAGCGCCTCGTCGAGGGCCATGTTCCGTCCGCCGTCCGCCTTGGGATCGACCAGAAGGCGGAACCTCACCGGTAGGCCTTCCCGCAGACCCCGTCGATGTATTGTCCGGCCGCGTGGGCGGCAACCGCTCCCTCGGCGGCGGCCACCACGACCTGACGGAAGGGGCTTGCCCGCACGTCACCGGCCGCGAAGAGTCCGGAAACCGCCGTTTCCATCCTCTGGTCCGTCCTGATGTAGCCGCCCTCGTCGAGTTCCACCCCGGTCCCGGAGAGCAATCCGGTACGGGGGATGGAGCCCACGAAAACGAAGACGGCCTCCGCGGCCTCCTCGTACTCCCTGGATGCCGCGGTGTCGCGGATCCGCACGCCGCCCACGGCGGTGTCGCCCAGGATCCGGAGCAGCTCGCTTCGGAAACGGACCTCGATGACGGGATTCGCCAGCACGCGGGCGGCAAGGGCTCCCTGCGCGCGGAAACGGTCCCGCCGATGGATCAGGAGGACCCGGGAGGCCAGCTTGGAGAGGAACATGGCCTCGTCGCAGGCCGCATCTCCTCCGCCGACCACCACCACTCTCTTTCCCTTGAAGAACGGCCCGTCGCACGTGGCGCAGTAGGACACCCCGCGGCCCGAGAGCTCCGTCTCCCCTGGAATGCCCAGCTGCCTGTGCTTGGCTCCCGTGGCGATGATCAGGGAGAGCGCCGTCAGGGGACCACGATCGGTCTCAAGACGGAAGACGCCGTCCTTTTTGGCGATCGAGTGGACGGAGCCGTTGTTGATTTCCGCGCCGAACCTGGCGGCCTGTTCCTCCATCCTCTGCATCAGCTCGAAGCCGGCCAGGGGCTTGGAGAGCCCCGGGTAGTTTTCCAGGCAGTCGATGAGGAGCGCCTGGCCTCCCGAGGCCATCTCCTCCAGGAGGAGCACCCCGAGGCCTCCCCGGGCGCCGTATTGCGCCGCGGAGAGGCCCGCGGCGCCTCCTCCGACGATGATCAGCTCCCTGTCCGTCCCCATCCCGCCCTCCGGGTTTCTACAATAGCAGAATCCTGCGCTCATGGGAAGGAAACGCCGGTCCGACAATCGGAGTATGATGGATGAGAGAACCACTCTTCTGCTCAAGGAGCTCGAGGACGAGATGAACGGCGAAGCGGAGCTGTTCTCCCAGCTCGGTGCCCAGATGGACGAGATGTGCGCCAGTTCCCAGGGCAGCGTTTGGACGAACGGGGGGGGCTGGACCGGCACATGGGATGAATATGCCTCGAAGATCGAGGAGATCGAGGCGAAAAGGGACGCCACGTTCCAGGGCCTGGCCGCTTCATTGGGGCTTTCCCCGTATACGCATTTTTCCACCATGGCCGGGCGGCTGCCCGTGGAGGACCGTTGCGGGCTGGAGGAGAGCTATCGGCGCCTGCGGGCGGCGGTGGTGCGCTTCCGCATTTCGGTCAACCGCCTGCGCTACCTGGCCTCCACGCTATCCGAGACCATGGGAAGGGTCCTCGAGGAGGTCCTGCCGAACCGGAAGGGCAGGATGTATTCCCGCAAGGGGAGGGCCGCCCTCGCGGCCGCGAGTCCCCTGCTCGTGAACCAGGAACTGTAGGAGGCCGCCGTGCAGTCGACGTTTGCCGGTGTGGAGTTGGGGAAGCGGGGCATCATCGCGCACCAGCAGGCCCTGCAGACCGCGGGCCACAACGTGAGCAATGCCTCGGTGGAAGGATACAGCAGGCAGCGGGTCGAGATGGGCGCGACCGATCCCCTTTATTTCCCCCAGCTCAACAGGGAGAACACCCCGGGGCAGATCGGCCAGGGCGTCGACGTGCAGCGCATCGCGCGGACCAAGGACGAGCTCCTGGAGGGCCGGATCGTCGCCGAGGACAACCAGCAGGGATACTGGGAAGCCCGCGACAAGTACATCCTCATGCTGGAGCAGGTCTACAACGAGCCGGGCGACTCCTCGGTGAGGAACCTGATGGACAAGTTCTGGGACTCCTGGCAGGAACTGTCCGTGCGGCCTTCAGAGATCGCGGCCCGCAAGGCGGTGCTCCAGCGCGGCCAGGCCCTGGCGGAAGGCATCCAGGACCGGTTTTCCCGTCTCAAGGGCATCCGGGACAGCGTGGAGGGGGACATCCAGGGCACCGTGAAACAGGTGTCGGACCTCGTGTCCGGGATCGCCGGACTCAATGAGCAGATCTCGAAGTCCCAGGCCCTGGGGGACATGCCCAATGACCTGCTCGACCGCAGGGACAACCTCATCGGCCAGCTGTCCAGCCTGGTGGACATCACAGTCAGCTCCCGGGATCCCGACGAGATGGTCGTCGCCTCGGGCGGTGTCCGCCTGGTGCAGGGACGTCTCTTCGAGGCGCCCGCCATGGTCGTGGACCCGGACAATGAAGGCTATTCCCGGGTGGTCTGGACGGATTCGGGCAAGGATGCCAGGTTCCGCGGCGGGAAGCTCGCGGCCCTCCTGGAACTGCGCGACATCGACGCGCGCGGTGAGATCCAGGACCTGGACATGATGACCGTCAACTTCACGGACATGGTCAATGAGATCCACCGCGGCGGATACGACCTGTCCGGCGCCAATGGCCGCGACTTCTTCGTGGAGTATCCCTTCATCAACAACATTTCGGGCAATTACGACCGCAGCGGCGACGGGGAGTACGACAGCACCTACGTCTTCCGGATCACCGGAGCCAATGCGCTCACCGCCAAGGACCAGGTCGGCCTGCGGGGCTCCTTGACTCTTCCCTCCGCCGGAGGGGACGTGCAGGTGGAGTATTTTCCCACGGATACTGTGGAGGACCTCATGTCCCGCATCAATCTTTCGGGCTCCGAGGTCACGGCGCGCCTCAACTCGGAAGGCCGGCTCTCCCTGAAGGGATCACCCGCCTCCGATCCGCGCAATCCGGATTTCGTCATCCGCGGGCTGTCGGATTCGGGGCAGTTCCTGGTGGGGTACGCGGGAATCCTGCGGAAATCCGGGCCTGATGGCGCCTATACCTGGGAAAAAGCGGACGCCACGCGCGATCTGCGCGAGAATGGCGTGGGATTCAGCGTCGCGCCGCTTTCGCATCCGTCCGGATGGATCGTGGTCAACCCCAAGCTTTCCGCGGACCCCGGCGCAGTGGCCGCGGCCAGCGGAAGTTCCGGGATTTCGGACGGGATCGGGGACGGAGGCGCGGCCCTGGCCATCGCGCAGCTTCGCACCAGACCCGTCATGCTGGGACAGGCATCGGGATTCGACGCCTTTTTCGCCGCGCAGACGGCGGACATCGGCCTGCGGGGGGAAGAGGCGGCCAAGAGCCTGGACACCGCGAAACTGGTGATGAAGGACCTCAAGGACCTCCGGGAGTCGTTTTCCGGGGTCAACATCGACGAGGAGATGACCAACATGATCACCTTCCAGAGGGGTTACGCCGCCATTGCGCGGTTCGTGAACACCTTCGACGAGATGCTCGATACGGTCATCAACAGGATGGGAGTGTAGGCGGACTATGAAAAGGATCAGCTCGCAGCTTCCCGGCATGGATTCCTCCTACAACATGCGCCTGCGCGAGTGGGAGATGAGCCAGGAAACCAACAAGATGGGGACGCAGTCGCGCATCAAGGATCTCCGCGACGATCCCCTGGCCGCCGCGCGGTCCACCCGCTACCAGTCGGAGATCTTCCGCATGGAGCGCTACGGGAAGAACGTGAGCACCGCGCAGGGGACCATGGCCGTGGCGGAGGGCAATCTCATGCAGGCGGTGGACGTGCTCCAGCGCATGAGGGAACTGGCCGTGCAGGGCGCCACCGGGACCGTGGATCCCGCCCAGATGGGCTACATGGGGGAGGAGGTCGATCAGCTGTTCCGGGAGCTTGTCAACATCGGCAATGCCCGCGCGGAGGACGGCAGCTACCTGTTCTCCGGCACACAGCCGCGCACGGAGCCGTTCCGCACGACCGCGGGCCATGTGCCGGGAACCGGTGGGGACAGGATCACCCAGGTGGATTACCTGGGCAACAACGGCACGCGCCTGGCGGAGGTCTCCGAAGGCTCCACGATGGGCCTCAACATGCCGGGCCACACCGTGTTCTGGGCCGAGCAGCAGCAGGTCTACTCCACGACGGACGCCTCATCCTACAGGGTCCAGGCCGATTCCAGGATCCGCCTCGACGGCACGGAGATCGACCTTCGCGCCGGGGACAACGTCTATGCCATCATCGCCCGCATCAATGACGCGGACGTGGCGCTGAAGGCGGAACTGGATCCCGTGTCCAGCTCCCTGATGCTGCGCACCACGCAGCCCCATCAGGTCTGGGCGGAGGATCTGGCCGGCGGGACCGTGCTACAGGATTTGGGGATCCTCGACAAGGAGTCCCCGCGCCCGCCCCAGAACTTCGCCAAGAGCGCCCGCGTGTTCGGCGGTTCCGTTTTCGACATGGCCATGCACCTGCGCGACGCCCTCCTGGAAGGCAACGCGGAGAAGGTGGGCGGATCCGGGATCCGCGGCATCGACGACTCGCTCCAGTCGGTCACCACGGCGCTGGCGGAGATCGGCAGCAAGGACTCGCGCCTCGAGGGGATCGCCAAGCGGATCTCCTCCGAGACCGCGGAGGTCACGGGCTTCGACTCCGAGGACCGGGGCCTGGACCTGGCGGAATCCATCACGCGCCTGCGGATGCTGGAGTTCGGCCACGAGGCGGCCCTGGCGGCCTCCGCGCGGGTGATGCAGAAGACGCTCCTGGACTACCTGAGGTGAACATGAGGATCGTGACAAAGGCATACGGAGCGAAGGACGTGGATGAGAGGCAGCGGCTCCATTTTCCCGGGGGGATTCCGGGGTTCGCCGACCTCCTCGAGTGGGTCCTTCTGGACGCCGCGGAACAGCCCTTCTACTGGCTGCAGTCGGTCGACAGGCAGGACGTGGCGTTCGTTCTCCTGGATCCCAAGGTGTTCCGGCCGGACTACGACCCCGAGGTGGATCCGGAAGAGCTTGCAGAGATCGGCATCCACTCTCCCGAGGACGTCCTGGTGTTCTCCATCGTGACGATCCCGGAGAATCCCAACCTCATGACGGCCAACCTTCAGGGGCCCGTGATCATCAACCGCAGGACCCGCGTGGGCAGGCAGTGCGTGAGCCTCGACCCGCGGTGGCACGTGCGGCATGCCGTCCTCGAGGAGATGGGGGCCGTGAGGCAACACGCATGCTGATCCTGGCGCGACGCATCAACGAGACCATCATGATCGGGGACCAGATCGAGGTATCCGTCGTGGACATCCGGGGGGATCAGGTGAAGATCGGGATCCGGGCGCCCCGCACCGTCAAGGTCTACCGGAAGGAAGTGTACCAGCTGATCCAGGAGGAGAACCTGAAGGCCGCCCAGTCGATGCCGGGAAGCCTTCCGCGCCTCGATTCCCTGGTGGGAAAGGGCGGCGCCCCGGCCGTCCAGGACGGCGGGAACCCGAAGCCGTAGAGCCTGACGCGCCGCGGCTTCACTGTGCGTCAAGCAGCTCCGCGAAGATCCTGTCGAACTGCGTGGCGACGGCCAGGAAGCGGTCGATGAGGGAAGGGGCGAAGTGCGTCCCCTTCTCCTTGATCATGATCTCCAGCGTACGCTCGTGCGTATAGGGTTCCTTGTAGGTACGCCACATGCGCAACGCGTCGTAGACGTCGCAGACGGCGACGATCTGCGCGCACAGGGGGATGAGGTCCTCGGAAAGGCCGTGCGGGTAGCCGGAACCGTCCCATCGTTCATGATGGCGCAGCGCGATCTCCCGCGCCATCGGATTGGGATAGGTGCTGAGGATGTAGGCGCCGTTGGTGGTGTGCTGCTTCATGATCTCCCACTCCCACGCTTCCAGCGGGCCGGCCTTGTTCAGGATGTCGTCCGGGGTCCCGATCTTGCCGATGTCGTGCAGGGCCGCCACGAGGCCGATGGCGTCGACGAACTGCTTGTCCACTTCATGGTAATCCGGATGGCCCAGGAGGCTTTCGGCGAGGACGTGCGAATAGCGGTTGACGCGCTCGATGTGGTTCCCCGTGTCATTGTCCTTCAGCCTTGCCGCGCCCAGGAGGCTCTGGAAGGTGGTGTTCAGCAGGTGGCGGTACTCGTCGGTCATGTCGAGGCAGATGGCGCTGTAGGCCCCCGGCGGGACCGTCGAAGCCCCGGGCCCGGCGGTTGGCGGGGCGGGAAGCACGGGTGAGATCCAGACCTTGAAGACGTTCAGCAGCTCGTCGCGGCCGATCTTTTCGATTTTTCCGTTCCAGCTGTAGCCGTTGTCCGCGGACAGGACGCTGCGGTACAGCTCGGAGCTCTTCTTGTCGTCGAAGAAAGGGGAATAGAACCGGGTGAAGTAGGTGCCCGGAAGATCCTTGGTGACGCCGAACAGCTGGGCAAAGCTGTCGTTGGAGCGCACGATCTTGAGGCTGCGGTCCAGAAGAAGGCAGGGAACCTTCTGGTCGCCGTAGCTCGTCTCCCATTGGTTCGTCTCGGTCTCGATTCCGATGCCCGCCTCCGTTTCCGCGGCAGGCTCCTCGACGAGCTCGTCGAGACTTTCCAGTTCTCCGTTATCTTCTCCCGCCATGCGCGGTGTTCCTCTCCTTCAGCGCCTCAAGGCGGCGTCTTCCGCTTCGCTGCGGCGTAGATAAATCGGCGCTGGTTTCCCCGTCTGCGCTCCATCCTTTTTATATTGTTCCAGGCCCAAGTGCAAGAGAGCGGACGGGTCGTAGAGGGCCGCCGTTGGGGTGGGGACGCCGAGCCGTTCCCGCACCCGTTCCGCGTCAGGTCCCGCGAGGACCGCGTCGGGTTGGGCCTCCACGAGCGCCCGCAGGTCCGAGGGGGTGAGATCCCGGGCCGGAACGACGGGGGAGCCGCCGCGGAACGCCGAGGCATAGTAACGGCCCTTGCGGGCGTCGATGACGGGAATCACCGCCCCGCCGTGATGTCGCAGGGGCCATGCGAGAACGTCGAGGGTGCAGACGCCCACCGAGGGACGGCCGGAGGCCAGGGCCAGGCCCTGGATCGTGGCGATCCCGATGCGGATGCCCGTGAAGGACCCCGGTCCCACGGCGCAGACCAGGAGATCCAGCGCGGCGGGGCAGAGGCCCGCGTCCGCGAGGATCCTGTCGATCCAGGGAAGAAGCGCGGCGGCGTGGGCCAGTCCGCGTTCCAGGCGAAGGAGGACCCGCCGGTCCCCCTGGGACAGGGCGATGGCGAGGGAATCGGTGGAGGTGTCGACGGCAAGGATGTTCATGCGGAAGGGCCCTCAAGATCGATGCCGCGGACGGTGATGGTCCGGCTCGAATCGGGATGGATGGCGAGGGATACCTCGGCGTATCCCCCGTCGAGGAGGGGGCGCAGCTTCTCGCCCCATTCGATCAGGGAGACCGCGTGGCCCCAGAGAAGGTCGTCCAGGCCGAGGCCTTCGATCTCCTCGGCGGAGCCGATGCGGTACAGGTCCACGTGGACCAGAGGCACGCGGCCCGCGTACTCGGAGACCAGGGTATAGGTGGGGCTGGACACCTCCTCCTTGACGCCGAGGGCGCGGGCGATCCCCTTGGCCAGCACGGTCTTGCCGGCTCCCAGGTCGCCGCAAAGGAGGACGATGGCCCCGGGCGCGAGGGATGCGCCGATGCGTTCCCCGATGCGCATCGTCTCCTCCGCGCTGCCGCTTTCGAGAAAGATGGGGTCCCTCATCGCAGGCTTGACCTGGGCGCCAGGGCCGCCTGGGAAGGGGCGAAGTCGTAGACGAAGGCCGAGATCTTGTTCAGGTTGTTGCGCGTCACGGCGGTGAACGCCACGCGCATGAGGCCGCCTTTCCCTTCCTGACGGGAGAAACCGAGGACCTTGCCATACGTCCTGACCAGTGATTTCTTTTCCAGCTCGAACTCCACCATGACGAGTTTCCCTTTGTCGAAGGGGTTGATGGTGCGGATGGCGCAGCCGCCCACGGAGAGGTCGACGATATTGCCCAGGGAACGCTTCTTCTCCTCGATGGCGGCCTTCTTCACCGTCTTGCGGCCTTCCGCGACCTCGATGATGCGCACCGGGTAGAAGAAACAGCTGCGCACCACGTCCTTTCTCTTGGCCTTGCGTCTCTGCTCCTTGCGCAATGTCTTGGAATGCTGCATCAGGATGCATGAGGTGCCGCGGATCGTGTCGTAGGCGAGGAGCTTGGAGGAGAACGAGTAGCCCGCCTCGCTGTCCTTCCAGAAGAACACGGTGAGCGGCGTACCCCGTTTCCAGCGGCCTTCCGGTTTCCCGGCCGTGGAGGGGGCCGCAATGGCTATGAAATCCTTCATGTTGGACACCACGCGGGTCTGGAACTGGCTGCCGCCTTCCTGCGCAATGGCCACCTCCTGGCCCGGCTTGATGGACTGCGTGGAACGCACGGCGCCCGCCCGCCCGCCGCTGCGTTCGATGGTCTGCTTGATCTGGAAAAGGACAGCCTTGCGCTTTTCCCTTTCCTCCACCGGGAGCTCCTTCTGGTTCTCCAGCGAATAGACGCCGCGGCGCAGCACGTCGTCGAGGGTCTGGGGGCTCGAGAAAACGAGGAAGGGCTGCTTGACCTTGCAGAGACGCGCCAGGTTCTCCAGGGCGGAGGCCTGCTCCTGCGTGAGGCCCAGGGACTTTCCCATCTTGAGGAACATGTGGGCGGAGTAGCGCTTGATCTCCTCCGGGCTCTTGGGCCGTTGCTGGCGTGCGATCAACGCGCCTATGAGAACGGCAATGACCACGACGCCCAGGAGGATCGCGAAAATGAGGGTATCCCCCGAAGAAGGGGTGGCGACAAGTTTCAGGGGCACCTGGAGGAGTATCATGCGCACCTCGCAAGCAGGGAGGAAAGCCCTTCCAGACGGGGGGCGATCTCGTATTCGAGGATGTCCCCGACGAGTATGAAATCCTTCGCGTCGAAGGCGGCAAGGACTTCCCGCAGGCGCGGATTGAAGTCGGCGAACAGCGCCGCCGCCTGTCCCCCGTCGCGGGTCCTCGGCAGGATGGCAAGGACCGCTTCGATGAGGTCGGTGAACCGCGCGACGGTCTCCATGGCCTCGCGGTCCTTCCCGGACTGCAGGAGCACGGAAACCTCGCCGATTTTCCCCTTCATGTCCGCAAGCCGGCCGCCCAGGTCATCGAGCGCCGTATAGAGCTCCAGGGCACCGCGGAACCGGAGGGAAGCCTCCTCGCGGAGACGCGAGGCTTCCGCCCTGTTGCCCGCCTCCGCGGCGTCCTCGCGCTCCGTGAGTTCCGACAGTTCCCTTCGGAGGGCGGCGAGTCTCAGTTCCCGCGCGTGGCACACCTCGAGGGCGAGTTCCTCCACGCGCTCCAGGGGCGTTTCCCCCGCGGCTGCAAGGCCGTCCGCGTGAAGCGCTTCCCCATTGCAGCGGATGGCTGTGACGATGAGACCGGACTCGGACAGCCAGGCCTCTACGCCCTGCAGCGCCTCGCTGAGGATCCGTTCCTTCTCCATGCGGACATCCACGGTCTCTCCGTTGATCGTCAGTGTCAACCGATTCCTCCCGGCCTTTCCACTACTGGCCGTTCTGCTTGCTGAAGTTGCTGATGGACTGGGAGTTTTTCTCGAGGGAGTTCAGATTCCCTTCCATCGTCGCGTATTTCCTCTTCAGGTCGCTCTGGTAGCTTTCGATCTCCTTGGTGTAGTCGGCGATCTCCTTTTTCTGCCGCGTGATGGAGGAATCCAGCGTGCCCATGCGCGTGGACAGGAGCCCCCCCGTCGCGACATAGGGCTTCAGCAGATTGTCCATGGCATAGGCGACGCCCGAATTGACCACCATGTCGCCGTCGGTATCGCTGCCGAACAGCTCCTTCACGGCGTCCGGTTCCGTCCGGATGGCCTCGTCCAGCTTCGCCTCGTCGATCTCGAGATACCCGCGAAGGCGCGCCTTGTCCAGCGATGCGGCTCCCGGCTTTCGCGTGTCCGTGGATATGCCCACCTGGGCCAGGAGGGAAAGGTCGCGGCCCTTGGACGTGGCGTACGTCCCGGTCAGGGTCTGCTGGAGGCTGGATTTCAGCTGCGACAGCGTCAGGTCCCCCATCAGGAGCCCGAGCTTCTCCTTGGCGGCCTTCTTCTCCTCGTCGTTGAGATAGGCCATGTCGTCGACGACAGTCTCGTCCTTGCGGGTGAGCACGTCGATGTCCGCGGCGATCTTGTTGTAGCTGCCGATCACCGCGATGATCTGTTTCTTGATCGCCTCCTCGTCACGCCCCACCTCGAGTTCGACGGGTTTGTCCCCGGCCCGTTGCAGGTTGAGCGTCACGCCTGGGATCAGGTCATCCACCGCGTTCTTTCCCCTGGAGACTTCGATGCCGTCCATGGACAGCACGGCATCCTCGGCCGTGGCCAGCGGTTTCAACGGCTTATAGTCTCCGCGTTGCCTCTTGTCGTAGAGCACCACGTCGCGGATCTCCACCTGCCGGTGCGTATTCCTGTTGCGGATGTCCAGGGCCGCCATCACGGATGCACGCTTCCCCACCTCGACCTGGATTTTCTGGAACTCCTCCGAGTCCTGGATCTCGGGCAGGGCAACCGCGTCCGTCCCGTTGTCCAGGAAGAAGACCTGCATGTCCGAGACCTTTTCGGCGGCCTTGGGGGGCTTCCATTCGGGAAGGATGGCCCTCGAGGCCTCGTTTTCGATGCGTATGCCCTGGAACTCGACGGAGCCGGGCGACGATAGGGTGGGGCCGGAAGGAGGCTTCACCTCCTGGGCCGGTTCTTCGGGGATCTTGTAGGTCCTGTACTTGAACTCGAGGACCATGTCGGCCGACAGATCCACGGGCGGCTTCATGGGGACCTTCGCCTCGGAGCCCGGGTTCATCAGGAGCGATCCCGCCTTGAGGACGAACTCCCCGGTCTTCACGGGCCGGGTCCAGGCCTCCACGGTGCCCTGGGCCAGTTCCACCTGCTTGTCCATGGTCGTGATCCGCTCGATCATCCCCGCCTTCACCGCCATGTCCACGGCCTTGTCCTTGAACAGCAGGCGGTTCTTGGACCCGGTATCCTTGCCCTCGATGAGCAGGACCTGCGTGTCCCTGGTGTCGTTGACGACGGATGCCTGTACCAGGGTTCCGGCGCGGCGGTTGACGGCATCGGCGAAGTCCTTGATGCTTCCCCCCTTGTAGGAGAACTTCGACTCCTTTTCACCGACCTGGAACGTATAATCGCCCGCCTCGACGGTGAAATCCTTCGAAAGGGATTTGGATAGGAGCCGATCCGCCGAGGCCACGCGGGAGACGAGGATCTGCTTCTTTTGGTCATACGCCTCTCGGGTCGCCGTGGCGGTGAGGATCTGTTCGTCGCTGGAATGGGCCACCTTCTCCGTGAAGGGGTTCTGGAAGCTGTAAAGGACCCGCGCGGAGTCGCGCAGCCCCGAAAGCTGCCTGTTGAGGTCCATCCACGAGGTCTTCTTGCGGGAGGAAAGGTCCACCTCCTCTTCCATCCGCTTCAATGGCGCCTTCTTGGCGTCCATCAATGCGTCAATGATTTTTTGGGTGTCGTATTTGCTCTTGACGCCGGGGATGGACAGGTCGGACATGGCCTCTTTCCCCCCCCCAGGACCCGCTTCTAGATCTTTTCGTCGACCAGAAGGCCGATCGTCTCCTTGATTTTGGCGATCAGGTGCTGGATCTCCTCGGGCGGGATCTCCTTGATTAATTTATCGGTCTCGCTGTCAAACACCTTGATGATGACCTGGTTGATGGATTCGTTGACGGAGAGCCTCACGCGTCGGTTGAACACGAGAAAGGTCTTTTCCAGCGCCCGCATCTGGGACTCCAGGGTGGCCCTGTCGATCGTCTCCGGCGGCGCGGTTTCCTGTCGGAGAGTCCTCTCTACGGTATTGTGCTCGCCTTTGAGGACGTTTTCGGGGAGTCCACTGGTCTTGAGGATGCTCGGTATCTCCATTCCCATAGGATTGCCTCCATGTCAAAGATGGGAGGGAGGGCGCGACCCCCCTCGCCATCGCCTTTTCAAGAAGAGGTGACGTCCAGTGACCTCTTCCCGTTCGGGAACGGTGGATTGTCTGTTCCGGACCCTTACGACAGGAGCTGGAGCACGGTTCTCGGCTTCACATTGGCCTGAGCCAGCATTGCGGTTCCAGACTGCGTCAGGATCTGGTTCTTGGTGTATTCCACCATCTGAGTGGCAATGTCCGTATCGCGAATCTGGGACTCTGCGGCCTGCATGTTTTCCGCCGCGATGGCCACGCCTTTGGCGGCCATTTCGAAGCGGTTCTGGTAGGCACCGAGATCAGCACGCTGTTTCGAAATTACTTTCATGGCGGCATCCACTGTTCCGATCGCTCTGTTGGCTAGTTCAGCGTTCGAGATGGAAATCGTCTGATTCCCCCCCGCCTGACCACCCGTAAGACCAAGGGCTTCGGACGTCATCGCACCGATGAAGACCCTTTCCCTCTGATCCATGTTCGCCCCGACCTGGAAGTACATGGTCGCGTTCCCGCCTTGCGCCTCCGTGGCGAAGCGGCCTGTGAGCATGTTCATTCCGTTGAACTGGGCGTGGGATGCGATCCGGTTCACCTCGTCGACAAGCTGGGAAACTTCCACCTGGATCTGCATGCGGTCTTCCTCGGTGTAGATCCCGTTTGCCGACTGTACGGCGAGTTCGCGGATGCGGTGCATGATGTCGTGCGTCTCGGACATGTAACCTTCGGACGTCTGTATGAAGGAAATCGCGTTCTCGATGTTCTTTTCCGCCTGGTTGAGGCCGCGGACCTGGGAGCGGAGCTTTTCCGACACGGCCAAGCCGGACGCGTCGTCCCCACCCTTGTTGATCCTCATGCCCGACGAGAGCTTTTCGATGTCCTTGTTGACGTCCCATTCCTTGAATTTGATCGCCCGATTCGCATACAAGGCACTCATGTTGTGGTTTATTACCATTTGACCCTCCTTGATTCGGATTTGAGGCATCCCTGCCTCACGTGTCCTTGTCTCTCATGCTGTCCGGGGCTGTACCAGGGGGATCGCGCTCCCCGCCGGACCGTTCCCTATTTCCCCATCAAGCAAGGAATTGACATCGGCACCGCCATCGCGGAAAGCCGACGTGACAATGGAAAGCGGCCTGACCGCGCCTTTCGGGCGGTCAGGCCATGTCATTCCCTTGTTGACAGCATGACCTGGAGGGTCGGATTTCAAAGAGCCGAACGGATCGGTCCCTTCCGCCAGCCGCATCGGGACCGCAGGAAGCTTCCAGCCGCCCCTCAGGGGAGGGTGGCGGCCGGACTTCCTACTTCATTGTAATGACCTAGCTGAGAAGTTGCAAGACCGACTGCGGCTTGGTGTTCGCATGGGCCAGCATCGCGGTGGCCGACTGGACCAGGATGGCGTTCTTGGTGTACTCCACCATCTCCGTGGCCATGTCGACGTCGCGGATGCGGGACTCCGAAGCCTGCAGGTTCTCGGCTCCGATATCCAGGCCCTTGATCGCGTAGTCCAACCTGTTCTGGTAGGCGCCCAGGTCGGCCCTCTGCTTGTTCACCTTCTTCAGGGCCTCATCCAGGAGTCCGATGGACCGGTTGGCCAGCTCAGGAGAGGAGAGGCTCAGGATCTGCTTGCTGCCTACGTTTCGCATATTGAGGGACTCCGAGGTCATGGTGCCCACGTAGACGCGCTCCCGCTGATCCATGTTGGCCCCGATGTGCAGCCACATGGAGGCGGTGACTGTGTTCTCGCCGGTCTCCTTGGCAAACCGGCCCGTGAGCATGTTCATGCCGTTGAACTGGGCGTGGGAGGCGACGCGGTCCACCTCGTCGATCAGGGCGGAAACCTCCACCTGGATCTGCATCCGGTCCTCGTCGGTGTACACGCCGTTGGAAGACTGGACCGCCAGCTCGCGGACCCTCTGGATGATGTCCTGGGTCTCCTGGAGGTATCCCTCCGTGGTCTGGATGAAGGAGATCCCGTTCTCCGC
>Ga0153915_10001766_pt1 | contig 19896 bp, 8 predicted proteins | sample Opewatmetagenome_2_FD_107003 | JGI IMG/M metagenome (GOLD analysis project Ga0153915, IMG submission 107003) | Freshwater wetland microbial communities from Ohio, USA - Open water 3 Core 3 Depth 3 metaG | ecosystem: Environmental > Aquatic > Freshwater > Wetlands | place: USA: Ohio, Lake Erie...
CAGGAAAAGATCGGACGTTTTGAAGCGTTTAAGCAATTTTTATCTGTTACTGACACATTAGCGGCTCATGGAATTCCGTTCGTCTGCCTGAAAGGGCCATTGCTGTCACTCCGCATTTACGGAGATCCGACTGTTCGCTACTCACATGACATTGATTTACTGATAAAACCGGCACAAATTGAGCCTGTGTTGACTATTTTGGAAAAGACAGGATATCTTTTGAATGACATGAAATGGCCTGAAGAAAAAAAAAGGCAGGAAATGCTGATCCAAACTTTTCATCATCTGAGCTTTTTCTGCAAACAAACAAAAACCTGCGTTGAAATCCATTGGGCTCTTGCACCCTTACTGCCCGTTACAAATCATACAATGGCCCGTATGATAGACGAGCATTTGACAGAGATAACTGTCGCCGGTCGCACATTCACGGTGTTGACCAAGGAATTCGAACTGTTATACCTGCTGATTCACGGTGCCAGACACAAATGGAGCCGGTTAAAATGGCTGGTCGATATTAAGGATTATCCTGTTTCCGATTTTAACCAGGATGTATTCAACACACTTGCCAACCAATTGAAAGCCGGTCGGATCATCGGACAGACCAATCGCCTGCTTATGATTTTCTGTCATATTCAGTTGCCCTTTCCTGGAAACAAATTTGTTCCAAAAATCCTTATACAAGAGGTTCTTAGATCCATAGAAGCGGATAAACGGGACTACACCTTTCGGGCACTCGTACGCAGGTTGCATTATTCCGGGTGTTTGTTTACAGGGGTTAACTATAAAATAAAAGCAATCACCAACGTGCTGTTTCAACCCGCTGATCTTTTTAAAATACGATCTTCCTGTAAACTAATTTACTATCTGTATCGACCTTTTGGCTTTCTTTCAAGAATCATAAAAAAAAAGATGCATGCATGACAATCGCTTTTTTCTGCAAAGCTTCGGCCTGTTTTTCAGATACAAGCCTGCACAACTGATTACTCTTTTCGTGCTTACCCTGTTTCTGGGATTCAACCAGGGTTTTACAATTGTGTTGCTGATTCCGCTGCTTGGTTTACTGGATCCGGCCCAGTCTACAACATCACAGAATACCCTGATAAAATGGCTGGAAAATTTTCTTGACAAAACAGGTATTAACACAAGTCTAACGTTTATTTTGGCAATTTTTGCCCTTTGCCTGATTTCGGTTGGGGTATTGACCTACTTCAAATCCAACATCCAATCCATTTACCAGCAGGAATTCTCCTATCATATCCGCAAACGACTGTTTAAAAAAATCATTGCCAGCGACTGGACTTATCTGAACGGAAAAAGCAAATTCAATCACATACAAGTGCTTACAACTGAAGTGCCAAAAATGGCCATCTATTACCATTATTACCTGGATTTAGCTACCAAAACGCTATTCATAGCAGCACATGTTACTGTTGCGCTGATGATTTCTGTTTCTTTCACGCTTTTTGTGCTCATCACCGGAAGTCTTGTCTTTTTCCTTCTGAGAAACTACGTAAAAAAAACCGAGCTGTTGGGGAATGCCAATGTTCAGTCTTTCCGCAACATGCTCAAACGCATCGATGATTTCTGGTCAACGGTCAAAATCGCCAAAGTCCATAATTCCGAAGCCTTTTACTACCAAAAGTTTGATGAAACAAACAAAGAAATGCTTGGCTACCAAAACAAACAAGTCACAAACAGGTCAGTGCAACAATTACTGTTTACACTGGCAGGCGTTGTTTCGTTGGTGTTGGTGGTTTATGTGGCTTACGCCGTCACAAAGCTGCCGCTCACGTCACTTTTTGTCATGATCTTGCTCTTTGCGCGGTTATTCCCACAATTTTCAGGTGTAAATAATGATTTGAACGCCATGGTTTCAAATACAGGATCTGTCAGGATGGTGCTCGAAATGGACAGGGATATTCAGGAACACGATTTTGAAGTCAAACCATCAGCTGAACGGATTCCGTTCAATCAGACCCTGGATATCAACAATATCCGTTTTTCCTATGAACCAAAACATCCGATATTCAACCATTTCAGCGAATTCATACCGGCTGGAAAAATCACCGGCATTATCGGAAAGTCCGGCTGCGGCAAAACGACGTTGATTGATATACTCACCGGATTACTTAAACCGGAGGAAGGTTTCATTTCCGTGGATGGCATGACGTTAACACCGGAAAACCTTCCGGTCTGGAGAAGCGAACTCGGCTATCTGCCACAAGATTCATTTTTTATTGACGGCACTATCCGGGAAAATCTGATTTGGGACACACCATGGCAACACGACGACGAACACCTGCATGACGTTTTACGTCTGGTGAATGCCGACAATCTCGTATCCACACAAAAAAAAGGTCTTGACACGTACGTGGTGAATTTTCCATATCATTTTTCCGGCGGGGAGCGTCAACGACTGGCCCTTGCAAGAGTGCTCCTCCGTAATCCAAGACTCTTGTTGCTCGACGAAGCAACATCGTCGCTTGATCCTGAAAACGAAACACAGATCATGCGCTGTTTACTTAACCTGAAAGATAAGGTCACCATTGTCTTTGTTACTCATCGTGAAGGCCTGAAACAGTACTTTGATAAAATCATTGATCTGAATAGTAACTAGTTCTACTTAATATTTCAGAAAATAATGCTCACCTTTGTATCCCAATCTCTAACGCTCCATACATGAAACGTTTTTCCATTATATTCTTTTTTTTCAGTCTGACTGTTTTTACCGTCACGGCTCAAACCACTGTTAAAGCCTTGCGGGTCAAAGAAACCAATCCGAATATAAGCGCTTGGGTACTCTCCACGCAGGAACAGCTCACCGGACAGGCTTTTCAGCAAGATGCCCTGGTCACGTTTAACGGCTATCAATATACTGTATATTATAATGCTACCCGGAATGTTACCATCTCCCGCCGGAAATTACCTTCAGGCGACTGGAACGAAGTGGTTTTATCTCATCAGAATACGCTCGACGACTCTCATAACGTCATTTCCATGGGTATCTGTCAAGTGGACGGTACTATCCACCTGGCTTACGACCACCATAATACAACGTTGCAGTATTGCCGGTCTGTCATTGGTCTGGCGTTTACAACAGATAATGATTGCTGGAACGCTGCCGGCTTTGGAGCCACAACCTCCCAACTGGTGGCTGGCACCGTCATTCCGGACGTGACATACCCCCGTTTTATAGAGAAACCTGACGGGAATTTGCTGTTTGAATGTCGTTACAAACTGAGTGGCGACGGTGACAGCTACCTGAGGGAATACGATGGAACCACGCATCTCTGGACCCACGTTGGCCGTTACGTACAAGGTATGGATGCTTCGCCAAATGCCTGTGCCTACATCAATCGCATGGACTACGATGACTTGGGCCGCTTGCACGTATCCTGGTGCTGGCGTGACGATTACGGCGGAGGCAGCAATCACGATATTTACTACGGCTATAGTGAAGATCATGGCCGTACATGGAAGGATACCTATGGCGCAGTAGTGGCTTCCACTGAAAACATTGCTCCGACTGATGACAGGACATCGGGTGCCTGTATGAGACAGGGCCTATCCAGCCTCAAAATCGAAACTATTCCCTATTACAAAGGGTATATCAATCAGGAAACACAGGCTACGGACAGCAAAGGCCGTGTTCATATCGTCAATTCCTACATGGTGGACGGTACTGAAACCAACTGGACAACAGCTCGCACAAAAGCGGTGCTGCATCACCGTTTCCGCGATACTGACGGCACCTGGCACCACAACCTGATCCGAAATAACGGCGATAGCGTCAACTCCTACTGTCGCGTACAACTCATCATCGACCCTGCCGATAATGCCATCGTGGTAGCTAACGGGGCTGAAATCTATGCTGCCACATCAGCCAACAAGTACGAAGACTGGGGCTTGTTGTCCGATGCAGACAACGATCGTTTCTGCTCCGAACCTCAGATTGATCGTAATGCCATCTCCGATGGCATCCTTTCCTTTGTCTACCTGGGCCGGGATCATAAAATTGCGGTTATCGATTACCTGTTGGACAATCCCGATACACTGAACGGAACCGGTTTACAGGCCGATTATTTTTCAGATGCTTCTTTTTCCGTGAGCAATGGATCTTTATGCGGCACCTTGCCTGGCAGTCCGATTCCAGCCAATACAACTAGTGTTCGTTGGTCAGGGACGCTGGAAACCCACTTCGCTGAAAAACATACCCTGTTTTTAACCACATCAGCCAGCTCGGTCGTATACATCAATGGCCTCCGTGTATTGGAAACCGGAGCTGTTTCAGGTCTGAAAACCTTTTCCATTTCCCTGCAGGCTATCAACTCCCACAAAAACAACCTTGTCATTGAATCAAAGGCCACGCCGTCCGATTCACTTTCTTTGGGCTGGTCCAGTGATCGCACTGCCCGTTGTATTATTCCTGCCTGCCACTTTTACCCTGAGAAACAAAACGACACCGACCTTGCCCTGGAATGGCCGACACTAACCACTAAATCATCCCTTCCGATTGTACTGTTAGATGACACGCTTATGAATCTGACAGACGCAAAAAAAAAACGAATTGTCTTCGATGAAGTCAATCCTTCAGGGGATTATTCCATTGAAGCAGCTGTGACTATCCATTCGGCCACAGGTCGTGGACTTGACCTCGATATCCGGAACGGTGGGGCTACCGGATTTCGGATAGCCATGAACCAGGACAGCCTTTTATGGATGGCACCACTTTCCGACTCTTACGTAATCAACCAAACCAATAACACCGAGAAACAGGTACTGCGCTTTGCTGTAGAGGGTGCCAATGTACATCTATTTCAGGATGAATTGTTTATCTGTACTATTCCTTTACAAGTTATTTACGACCTTGATTCAACGGGTTTAGCCGAAACAAACTTCAGCCGTAGCATCGCCGTAACCGACTCAGCCAATCTGATTGGTAACCCACAGTTCCTGGATGATGCCAACAATGCAGCTCCATCCGGCTGGCTTTCAGAAATAGCCATGGGTGGCGGCACACAACCCCGCGTACAGGTAAATAACGCTGAATGGCCTAACCAATCCGTTTTCACTTTCCGCTTTGACAATGATGCATCCTATGGTACCTGGTTTGCCTATCCCGTCATGCTCAAACCTGATACCTGGTACGAATACGCTTGGGACAATGTTCACTGGGGTACCAATACTGGTTCATACCTTGTGGTAGCCTCGACCAGTCCCTCTGGTTCATCCGGTGTGGTCGCCGGGCAATCCAATACTATTCCTGCCGACCGCTATGCCATCGAAACAAAATTCTTCCGTTTCAAAACCGATTCCGCCTCCGGAACTGATTCCGTTCAGTATTACCTCACCTTCCAAAAATCCACCGCCATGAGTACTACCGGCGTCAGTAATCTGTCTTTGACCGCCCGCAGCCTCCACGGCCTTCAGATCGGCAAAAACTATTGTGATGGTACAGTCAGCTTCACCATTGACCACCTAACTTACGATCCATCCGGCGCCTTCGCCCCTTCTACTGAGGTTTCCGTAACAAAACCATCTCAAATCTCCGGCATCCTGGTCTATTCCAATAACCAAACACTATACCTGGACAATCTGCCCGGATACGCACTCGTGAGTGTCTATGACATTGCCGGCCGACGGTGTTTCAGTCAACAAATAACCGGAAGCCATTTGACGGTCTCAATGGCAAAAGGAATTTATATGATTCGCGTAGAAACGGATAATATGAGATGGATTGGGAAAATGGGAGTGAGATAAACGTTTTCAGCGTTTCACCGACGGGATTTGGCCAGAACTGGTTCAATACCTTCCAGTGTAGGTGTTATCGTTTTGATAGTGCCGTCAACGTTGAATTCCAGTTTGTCGATACAGACTTCACGGAAATTGCCGGGTGATGAATAGTTGAAAGCAGTTGGTCGGTTCAGGCGGTGATAGACAATATACCATTCATCCTTTCCAGGAATCTGTACCACTGAATTGTGGCCTGTACCATAAATGGCATCGGTGTTGTTACGGGCAATCACCACGTTGCTTGCAGGAATCGTTATGGAGCCAAGCGGTGAGGTTGATGTACCATATCGTACACGGTAGTCGGCACTACCGGTATCATTTTCAGACCAAAAGAAATAATACAAACCATTGCGGTAAATCACATAGGAAGCCTCACGGAAAGTATCATCAGGCGTCAAGACTGTCATGGTTTTCGATTTGATGGATACCATATCATCGTTCAGTTCGACACCGGCCATATAGCCATTACCCCAATAAAGGTAACTTTTCCCGGAAACCGGATCGGTGAAGACATCGGGATCAATTTCCTGACCGCTTGTGATGCCCGAAGGTTTCATGTTGATCAGAGCAGTACCAGTATCGACAAAGGGGCCGGTCGGACTGTCTGAAACAGCCACACCCACCTGCTTGTTGGCTGTAAAATAATAATAGTAGTTGTATACACCTTTTACTTTTTTCTCAACAATGCAAGGAGCCCATGCATACGTGCTGGCCCAGCTTACCTGCCCGGATGTCAAATCGACAATGGTGCCTTCGTTTTTCCAATTAACCAAATCATCCGATGAAAAGCAATTGAAATACCGTCCATACCAACCGGAATAACCGTCACTGGTTGGATATATGTAATATTTAGTTGTTTTTTCAGCGTACAAAATCTCCGGATCAGCGTACAAATCAGTCAAAACAGGATTATTGTTTATGGCAGCTGTTACTTTGTATGTCACCTGTGTGTTGTTAAGACTTAATGTATACGTTACAGAACCTTTTGTGAAATCCTGTGGTCCGGAAGGAGTCACAGTTACACCAGGCATTGCCTGAATAATCGGATCAAAAGCTGTCAGGTCAGTACCGTACCTAACGGGAATAAATACTGTACGGGAATTGTCGTTAATTACTACGTTTAGTCGTTTGACCTGTTTTGAGCCAACTGACATGACAACCAAATCAGTACTTTGTCCCCATTTCTGAGCTAAGGCACTGGCTTCTTCTGCTGTTACAGGAATCACTGTACCATGTCTGGGAGTAAAATTCATGGAGACACCGTTCAGAATCCTGAAATTTTCAAGATCCGTTGTCCAGGTAAATTCATACCGGCCGTTGGTATAAACATCGTACATCAGCACACACGTGTCTGAATTGATCAGCCTGTAAACACAAGCGCCTTCAACAGCATTGGCTGTTTGTTGATAATACTTTCTCACCCAGGTATAAGGGCCTGTCAGTGAAGAGGAAACAGCCTTCATAATGCCATTGCCCGAACCTTCATTCTTAAAAAACAGATTAAACACACCATCCTGATAGATGATGTCGCCATCAATGCAGGAGCCATCTTCAGGATGGTCAAACAAGACTTTCGGAGTCGTTTCAAGGGCTGTAAAGTCAGTATTGACGTAAGCATAATAAATCACATCAGGATTGGATTCTGCCCGCATCGACCAGTATATCATGTATTTACCCACTTCCGGATCCCAAATGGTCTGCGGAGCCCATACACGGTTGACGGCCCTGAATTCAGGAAAAACAGCAGCAATATCCACAATCGAATGAGTCCAGGTCAACAAATCGGTCGATTTCAATAAGACCATCGCATGATTGCTGCTCCAGCCATTGGCTGATTTCATATCAGTCACCACCATATAATAATAACCATCGGGGCCCCTGTATATGTGAGGATCACGTATGGCCTCCATCTGGGCGATAGTGTCAGAAGCAATAATGGGTAAATTGCCATTCAATGCTCTGAAATTGAACCCATCAGGACTCAAAGCAAACCGGATGGCTTCCTGGGTACCCGAGTTTCCGGTGAAATAGGCAAACAAATAGGAGGTATAATGCAATTTTAAGGACGAATCGGCCGCGGTAATCCTTAGAGAAAACACTATGCCGGCAATGGCAAGCATACCGGCATAATAATGAAATCTGTTCATTTGTTACCAACTGTTTTTATTGATTTAAATACCAGTTATCGCGAATCAGTAATTTCTGGCTAATGGTAGCTGAATCAGCTCCGTGTTTGGCAGCCACCTTATCAGCCAATACATGATTGTCATCCCTGCGAATGGCAATACGCATCAGGTCCTGAAAGCGGTTCCCTTCGAACGCTGTTTCCAAAGCCAGTTCCTGCAGGAGGATATCTTCCATATCCTGAATGGAATCCGGCAGTGTAGCGGACTGAGGTATGATAAAATAAGTATTGTCGTAATTGACATTACCACATCCTCTGACCCTGACACCAATATTTTTACTAAAATACGTGCTGGGGAAATTCATATAGTCGGGCAATTCATCAGGGACTTCATTACTAGGTATATAACTCCTGTTCGCGATAGTGGTCGAGTTTAATCCATATTTTAATACAGCCATTGCCAGATTAGGTTTACCTAACCGGTTAACAGCCTCTGCATAACGTAAATACAATAAAGTGACACGATAGGGAACTATAATTTTATAGTCTTCACCATCAGACAGATTATACAAAATGTATTTCAATACATAGTTGTCTGATGTTGCAGTGGGTGACGAATAAGTATAACCGCTAGAGGAGACTTCAACATTTGAAAGCGTTGATCCAAATATCCGTAAATCGCTAAGTGTATCCAACGTAGAAGAATAGTAATACCGTTGGTTAGTCCAGTTCTTATAGGCCTGGGAAGAAGCCTTTATCTTATAATCAATGCAAAAGCTATCAAGACTGAATTTTGGGCCATTCTCGTTGGATGCGGCTATCGCTGTGATAATTTCACTGGATCCCGAGACAAATATATCATTCCAGTCTGTTTCCATATCTCCGGTAAAAGCATTGTTAAGTACTTCAAAAGAGGATACAAAATCTGAACTTATTAGATACATCTCTTTATAAATCAAATCGTGATAGGCTTCGGCAGCCCTTTCATAGTCGCCGGTCCAAAGATACAAATCGCCCAGCACAAAATTCACCGGAAAAAAGGAACTGGAACCTGAATAGGAATAAATTTCACCAAATTCAAGTTCATCAACATCCGTATAGGGCTCCAGGTCAGCTATCAGGTAGGGAGCCATCTGCTCCAGCGTATATTCAGGATAGGAAGCTTCCGCCTCATCTAACGTCAGAAGTGGTTTTTCATAATAGACAGCTGTTTTAAAATTAAGAGCCAGTTGCATGTATGTCCAGGCCCGAATGGCTTTTGCCGCTGCCATCAATCTGATATTCACCTTATTGGTGTTTTGCACCACCGACGTATCGACCGTATTGATAATGTAATTACAGTTGTTGATGATAGAGTAGTACAGCCGTTTGTTGTTGGCATACGGATTTTCATCACTTATCTCAAAGGAATTGATTTCTTTCAGATAACTGGTTGAGTTATCGGTCACATCCATAAGATCACCCCGTAATTCTCCCAGTAAGACATAGGAGTCAGCCAGTTCCTGCATAAGAGAAAAAATACCAAACATGGAATATAAACTGTCATTGGTGGCATTTAGCTGATATTGATTCTCAAAGACATATCTGTCTGAATCCACATCCAGCAGGCTATCACAACTGACATACAGGAATGATGATGCCAAAAAGAACAACCCTATTATACGTGTACGTTTCATATATTTATCTTTTTTTGTATAAGGTCAACGGTTTACAAGTTAAACTTGAATCCGAAAGCATAGCTTCTTGTTGCAGGCACCAATCCGGCATCAATACCCTGATAGTAAACCGAGTTACCGGCTGATACTTCAGGATCCAGTCCCAGGTAGTTGGTCAGAGTCATCAGGTTATTGGCAGATACCCATACTGTAAAACCATGAATATAGGTGCTTTTTAATGGTATATCGTACGATAGGGCCACTGTCTTCAGGCGCAGGTAAGAACCGTCTTCAATCCAACGGTCTGAAAAACGGGCATTGCCCATCGGATCACCATAAACAGCTCTTGGTATGGTGGTTGTTTGTCCTTCTCCTGTCCAACGATTTTCCATGGCTGATGTCTGGTTGCTAAAATCTTCACCGGCTTCCAGTTGGCTCCTGCTGTAATTATAAATATCATTCCCTATCGAATACGTGAAAATGGTGCTTAGCGACAACCGGTCAACGAAAATCCGACTGGAAATGGTTCCATAGAAATCAGGATTGGGATCACCAATTACTTGTTTGTCTTTCTCATCAATAATGCCGTCCACGACAACTTCTTCGAATTGCATATCACCGGCAGAGAATTTTTCGTATTCGCCATCTTCGGTTTCCATCAACAGGTATGTTGATGTACCGGTCGCCGGATCTGTATAAGCAGCGGCAGCTTCAGCATCTGTTGAGAATACACCGTTCGTTTTGTATCCATAAAAAGAACCGGCTGATTCCCCCACCGCGGTCAACACTTCACCATCATAGACAGATGTCGTGTATGAACCATCAGGTAAAGCGGTAACCTCATTTTTGTAATGACCGACATTAATTCCGACTTCCCACTTCAGGTGATTCAGATTCAAAACTTTGGCATCCGCTGATAGCTCATAGCCTTTATTGGTCATGGTTCCGCCATTACACCAGTACTGACCCAAACCTGAAATCAACGGTGCATCCCGCAATGTTAACAGATCGTTTGTCTGACTGGAAAATACATCAAATGAGACTGTAGCCACCTCATTGAACAATCCCATATCCAGTCCGAGGTTTACTTTCCCTGTCGTTTCCCATTGTAACTGTTCGTTGGCTATATTGCCAATTATCAGACCATTTGCTTCACTCATGAACCGTACGATGCTGAAGTATGTCATGTTTTCGTAATCCTGAATACCATCGTTCCCTGTAATACCATAGCCAGCTCTCAGCTTGCAGAAGTCTATAAAGTCCAATGACTTCATAAACGTCTCAGAAGACACGATCCAACCTGCATTAATGGACGGGAAAACTCCGTAACTATGCCCGAAAAGGGAAAAGCCACTTTCTGTTTCAGTGCCAAAACGAGATGAGCCATCTACAGACACAGCCGCGGAAACAAAATACCGGTTGTCAAAATCATAGTCAGCCTGCAGGAAATTCGACAAGGATCTGGTCTGATCATTGATGCCATCTACCTGAAGATAATCGTAGTCACCGGTAATTGTCGTGTTGTTATCAGAACCGGTATTGTATTCCACCGCGTAATCTGATTCATAATAATTGTTCAAATACCGAAAACCATACAAGGCTTTTATATGATTCAGCTTGTCAAGTCGTTTTTCATAGGTCAGACGGGTTTCGTCAAAAACGGCAGTATTGCGCATTACCTGACTGTTAATCTCGTTTTCAACGTAGCCATAACCATCCAGATACCTGGTTGCAGTACCATCCATAGGAACGAAGCGCCGTTCAATGGTTTTGTGCAAGCTATAATCAAACTGAGAACTCACTGTAAGGACAGGAGAAATACGATAAACCGGTGCAAGGCCAATGTTGAAGCGATATTTCTTCAGACTATTCAGCGAGTTGGATAAAACCAACATGGGATTTCCTATGCCAAACTCATCGGTATCGTCATAATCCGGCGTAATTTCTCCAGTACTTGTAAAGAGAAAAGGACTCAGGAAAGGCGATTTAATCTTGGCCAGCCAGGTCGGTGAGCTGTAAGAGTTGACGCCATCATCCTGTAAATCCCGTTCTATACGGGAGAAACCAACATTCAGACCCAGATCAAATTCCCTAGTCAGATATAAATCGGCATTCAACCTGATATTTAAACGGTTCATACCCGTTTCTTTAATAACACTCTCGTTGTCTGCATAACCCAGTGAAAAATAGTACATGGCCTTGTCGTCACCTCCGGTTACATCAATCATATAATGACTGTTCCTGCCTGTCTGGTAAACTTCATCGTTCCAGTCAGTGTTATTGTGGTATGTATTATAAACGGCATTGGACGGATCGGTTTGGGTAAAACCAAGCTCAGCAACACCTGCACCAGATACGCCGGCAGACCCGAACATATCAGCAGCATAAAGCCGGTAAGCTTCTCCATCCATCATCGGTACAGATGACGGTTCAGTCACAAAGCCCTGCATGACATTGAGACTGATTTTGGTAACCGGGTCTTTACCTCTCTTGGTACGAATAAGAATGACACCATTGGCGGCTTTACTGCCATAAATGGACGCGCCATCCTTAATGACTGAAATAGTCTCAATATCATTAATGTCGATGTATTCAAGCGTGTTCGAGAAAAAGCCTTCATGAACCGAAGTAATATCATACAGGTTGTTCCATAGTACACCATCCACGACAAATAGCGGTTGAGCATTGGCATTCAATGAATTAATGCCTCTTATAAATAAAGAAGATCCCATCCCTGAAATGCCCGAACGACTAACAGAACGGACATCCCCACCTAAAACACCTTGCAGGATTTCATCGGCAGCCAACGCTTGATTATCAGAGAAATTACTGACCGTTTTAACAGAATTTATCTGTCTGGAATTGGAATTGACGCCACCTATACCGTTAACATTTTTAAAATAGTCGCCAAAGACATCAGAATACAGGTCAATGGTGAGGTGCGCTTTTCCACGCACAGGTACTTCGACCACGTTATAGTCGTAGGCTTCAACCAGCAATACATCTTTCGGAGAAGTAACCGCGATGGTAAAAGCACCATTTTCATCCGTGACGACCATTTTATTTTTATTGATCACGCTAATTCTGACGGCATTAACCGGTTGTTTGGTTTTCGCGTCACGCACGACACCAGTGATACTGTCTGTAGCTGTTACGGAGGCTGCTGCAGAAACCGTTATCAATAACAACAACATGACCAATAGTGATTTAATAGGTCTGAAACAGATCTGTTCCCTGTTCACACGTGTTATGTTTATATCCTTCTTCATATTCATACCAGATTTGTCACATTAGTTTATTGAACAGGTTCCAAAATGATGCAATCGATGCGTATTGTCCGGTTATATTCAGTTGCTTTAACTGTAGCAGCATTTTCTACCCTGATATTTACAGTCGAATTTTGCGGCGTATTAATATTGCAATAGCTGAACTGAAAATTCTCGGCCACCAGCATCTTGGTCATGGAGGTTGAATCTGTTATTGCATTTGACACTATTTTGGAATCAGAAACTGATTCCCCTTTTTCATCAATATAAGAAAGATAGAAATTCACCTTATAAGGCCGTTTATCCGTTTTGTCGATGATACAGGAAGGAACAAAAACAACATATATGTTGTATTTTGTCGACAAGACGCTTGTGATCGGAAAACGGACAAACAACTTGGATGTAGCACTTGAGGATGTCGGAACAGCCGTTATGTAATAACCCCCTGAAACATCATACCCAGTGCCTACGCTTGATGTGGTATTGACCTTATAATTGTTTGTCAATCTGAAATTGTCTTGCGAATCTTCCGCTTCAACGCGTACTTCCTTAAGCCAGGACTCTGCGGCCAAATAAGGAAATGAGCTTGTTTTATATACATAGCCATTACTCAGCTCAATCAGTTCTCCTCCACTGAACAAGGTATCGGGATTAGTGAATGTCATACCACCGGTTGAGGTTAGCGTTTCACTTGAAACGGGTACTTTATATCTGCCACTGAAAAACAGGTTATTTACCAGGTACAATTTTGAATATGCTGTCTGAACAGCTGCTCCACCTTCTGATTCCAGGATGTTAAAGTAGGGGGATATCCTGGCCAAGCCTTCATTCCAACCCTCATTGTCGGGTATCACGCAGGTATAGACGCTATCTTCATTATCAAATGCACCTAAATTGGTCAGAAAATAATTGGTACTTTCCAACACGGAGTCAATAAGCATACCGTTTTCGTCAAAACTCGCCTCTCCGTCAAGTTCATAAGAAAACAGAGAGTTGATATAGGTTTGCAAGGAATCAATGCCTGATGCCTGCAACAAATATTCCCAAATATTTGACCGGTAGGGAACATAACCATCCAATACATGCACCAGCCCGTTGCGGACAGCCTGATCCTGTCGTAAAATCAATTTACCGTCAAAATAATGGTTGGTTCCATCGGTTGTAAAAAATATCCGTTTGTTATTCAACATGATAATGGTTTTTTCCTGAGCTTCTCTGACAGGATACGAAAACCAGGCGATATGACCAGTCACTATTTTTAGCACATTGGCTGAATCCAACAAATCAAATCCTTGTAAAGCCTCATTTGTCGGAGCCCAAACAGTATAAACCTGTGACTTGTTCAACACCGTATCATAGCCTGTCTGTTGGAGCATACTGGTAAAAATAGTCAGGTCAGACTGTGATTCAATGAATTCAAACAGGCTTAACTCACTCTTGCCTGCAGCCTGTTTGTAGTAATGTTCATCCCACTGCTCTGTACATGATACCAGCGACAATGCTGCCACCAGTATAATGATTGAGGTAGAACCATGTCCGGATAACGCTCGTTTCATATTAGTTAGTCAATTTTTATTATCCACATTAATATATGTCTTCTGATTCGATCAGGCTGGTAGGTACAAACTCCAGGTAATCAAACATGAATTCTCCGCCACTCAGGCCTTTTACCATAAACTCGTGGTTAGCCGCGGTCTTAAAGGTATACGTACCCAGAATCTTTCTCAGCACCTGCGTACTGTAACGGGCATTTTCACCATAAGACCAACCCTCGGTGGGCACTTTATAACAGGCAGGGCCTTTCATATAACCACGGTTGCGCATCATCTTGTCATTTTGATAACCATAATAGTCATCTTCATCCGTTTTTGGTTCAACATAACCAATGGAAGGATCATCTGATGTAGTATTCAAGTTAAGCGGTACGCCGGTTGGTGTACCATCCATGTAAAGCTGAGCCACGCCACGTTTTCCATTCGATAAATAGCCAAAGCGTACTTCATAATTACCGGCAGGTACAGAAGGTGTAATGATGGTAAAATCATACAGCTTGCCAGATTCCGCACTCAGAAATATTTCATCACCTTCATAATTCTGATACTTATAATAGGGATGCAGATAACCAACCACTGTTTGTTCTGAACAGGTGATTCTGTCAACGTAGCCTCTGGGTAATTTATAATGACAATTACACACCTGATAGGAATCGTCGTCATAAGAACCTCTCAGGTTGTTGTTGGTCAGTTCCGGGAAAAAACTACCCGAATCGAAACGCAGCCGTTTGGTTGACAGCATGTTGTCAACATCCTTATCATACACCAGTATGTTGTCAATTTCATGAAAAATACCATTGGTGGCTGTTATGTCGAAGTTGGTGTCATCCAATTGAATGACAGTTCCTACTTCAGGCAATTTGTTAATCTGATTTGTTTTACCGGTCGTACGTTCTTTTGTGACTTCAATCAGGGTGTTGGGACAATAGGTTTCAATGTACTCGTACATATCCCTCGTTTCCAACATGTGCGGCGTGTCATAAGCATCGATGAGCAGTTTTCTGGTAAGTGTCTTCTCAATAATGTGATACGCAACAAACCGGTTGAGGCTATTCTTACGATCTTTAAGATCTGTAATGCCGGCATCATCTGGATAAACCTCATCATATTTGGATGCGGCATACTCTACCAGTTGCTCCAAACTGGTAATATCATTAGCTGCATACGTAGAATCACTTTCAACAAATACTGTATAGCCATATTGCCTGTAACGAGGTATTTCATCATAATACCATTCCCCTGCATCTTCCGTGGTTGAAATCAAATCCAGATAAAGGGTTGCGTCATAAGTCAGATCAGTAACTTTGTACAAAGAATCGGCCAGCCCGGTTTGCACCATGGCCTCATAAAACAACGAGTAGCTTCCATCTTCCTGAATAGCCTCAACAACGCCGGACCGAGTCGGGTTGATTGCCTCGCTTATCTTATGTATAACCCCGTTATGTACTTCAATGTCCTTTTCCAGAATCAGGGACTCTTTGTTAACAATAACATCGCTCGTACCACTATATGAAATGGATATGAAGCGGTTGCTCATCGTCAGTTGGGAAAGGTTTCCTTCCGTAAAATCAACATTTAGGATGGTACTGCCATTGATGATATGGTCATAAGCAATAATCAGCAAAGAATCCTCTGAAAAACCGGAAAGATCTGTTTTTCCCCGCAATTCATAAAAGTGTTTCATGGCAGCATTATCTGGTGCAAAACAGGTAAAGGAGCCTGATGTTCCTAATAAACTGAGTACACTGGTGGTATCCAGCAACCGAACGAATTCAGAATAGTCATCCGGATTGCTGGAAAGGTACTGACTCATGGTCTGTTCATTGGAAGTATACAAGTATTTCTCATCGATTGCATCGGAATCACACGCTGTAATAAGTCCCGCCAGACAAGCCAAAGTCAAAAAAATGAATTTTAACGACTTGGTCTGCATTGAAAAAGAACGGTAAGTTTTCATACTATAATAATTTTTCGTTCAAGGTAGCATGTAACGCCGCATGCCCTGATTATACCACGCTCGGGTGCTTTTACAAGCATGCTCATTTCATCTTCTACTATTTTTTCGTTTACCTTGTAGATGAATTCGTATCTTCATAATAGGGATTCTGTACCATCTGCGAATTGGATTCGAGTTCTTCTTTAGCGATGGGCATATACATGGCATCCAGCACAGGAGCACCTAACGAAGATGAACTACCTGATGATTTATGTTCAATATAGGTATTCAATGTAGCTACGGATTGTTCTCTGATTGCGATACGCATCAAGTCGAACCAGCGTTTACCTTCGAACATCAATTCCCGTTGCCGCTCCCGTAAAACAAGCTCCTCCATTTTTGCTTTTGTCGAATACGTTGATATATCCAGGGAATCCGCATTGGCATTTGCCCGCAGATACGTCTGGTTGACCAATTTCAACGCACTAGTATTATTCGTCTCACCACCAAGTTGCACCAAAGCTTCGGCTTTCATCAGCATGACATCGGGCAACCGGTAAACAATCCAGTTGGGCGTGGTCGATCTGTAACGGTAGGTGGATTCACCGAGCGTATTTTCCGTACGCTGAATACCCGCGTACTTAAAAATGTAATATACACCACCGTACAACTGCATGAAATCTTTTGAGCGGATGTCATCCTCACTTTCAGTAACTGCTGATGAGGCCAGATAAACAAAAGGACAAAATTCGCCGACCGTGTTTGTTTCTTCATCATAAGCCAGCGTCATCGGATAACATAATTGTCCGTAAGGGTCATCTGAACAGCCATATAAATTATACGTGGCATTATTCTCCTGGACGTCCTCATCAAATTGCAGTTCAAAAATACTTTCGGTAGAGTTTCCAAAATAATACAATTGAGAGTACATGTTTTTATTCTCAACGAGAGACAATTTGGTATCTGCCAGCACTTCGTCACAACAAACCACACAAGAGTCATAATTCTGGCTCCACAAATAGACGTCGGCCAGCAAAGCATTAACAGCACTCTTGGTAAAATAGCCTTTATTTTTAGATTTGACACCAAAATCACTGACAGCATACTCTTTTGCCGTATTCAGGTCATCGATAAGGTGGCGAATGATTACTTCTCCTGAATCTTTAGGCATTTCATAATCCTGAGTATCGCTCAGACTGGGCTCTTCAATCCAGGGAACATCCTTGAAAGCTCTGACAAGGTAAAAATAGCATAATGAACGGATAGCCAATGCCTCGGATGTAATCCTGTTCAAATCATTTTGTGTAAAATTGTCGTCTCTTTCGAGTACCATCGGTGCGTAATACATTAACACGTTGCAATAATTGATGACGGTATAAAAACTACCCCATTCACAATATTCATTACTTGATGTAATGTTTCCGCTTATTAACTGGTATATATCATAATCAATACTGGTACCACTTATTATCTCGTCAGAACGCACCTCGCCCCAGACAATCATTCTATAAAGAACATCATCTTCTGTCAATCCTCTGTAACAGGCTGAAAGAACAGCTTGCACGTCTGACTCTGTCTGCCAGTATTCATCCAGAATAATTTCACTTTCCGGTTTGATGTCCAGCCAATCTTCACAACTCGTCATTCCAACAAGCAGTAAAGCCAACAGGGCTGTAACAGTAACGGGTATTCTTTTACGTATCATCGTTTTCGTTGTTTAAAAGCCTATGGATATTCCTAATGTAACGTCTTTGGTACGAGGCGTCTGGGCCTCATCTTTACTAAGGTTAAGCGACGTGTAACCAATTTCCGGATCTACACCGGTATAGCTTGTCCAACAATAGACATTGTTAAAAGTCAGGTACATGGACAGTTTGTTTAATCCGAACCGTTTAATTTTATTGGCAGGTAATGCATAATTGAATGTCATGTATTTCAATCGAGTGAACGAACCATCTTCTACATAGCGGTCGCTGCCCAACCAGTTGTAGCCATATTCATGAAGTGCTCTTGGCATCGTGGTCAGATCGCCGTCTTTACGCCAGCGCCAGTTGACAGCAATACTCTGGTTGTTGTCGTAGTACATGTTTTCCGCATTCATGCGTGCCATATTAATGATCTTGTTACCATACCGGAAAACAAAGTACAAGTTAAGCGACAACGCACCGTATCTGAATGTCGGACCAAAGCCGCCATTAACTTTCGGATTGGCATTACCCAGGTAGACAATATCCAATTCATCAATGCTTCCGTCATAATTGACATCTTCATAGATGGCATCTCCTCCCCTGAAGCGGTATTGTTCTTCACGGCCATAGGCAAAATACATAGGTCTCGGATCACCGTTCTGATCAACCACCACGTTCCCATTCTTATCAAAGGTAACCGGCGCACTTTCCTGCTCTCCTTTTATGTATTCATCGTATTGATAAACACCCTTGTATCTGAAACCATAAATGGATCCATAGGAATTTCCTTCCTGAACATGAGTTAAGTACACCCCGTTCTCATAAGTAAAGTCTTCATTGATACTTTCAAGCAAATTGGCATCCAAATCAACCAGCGTATTCTTATAATTAGACAGGTTGAATCGTATATCCATGCTGAATTTACCGGAATTTATGATACGGTTGCCATACAGGTTAATTTCCCAACCATCGTTGTCCATGGTTCCGCCATTGATGTATGAAACCTCTGAATAGCCCGAGGAAGAAGGTTTGCTGACATCTTCGAACAACATGTCTTTCGTTGTTTTATCGTAAACATTGACATCAAAAACCAGTTTATCATCCAGCAGACCCAAGTCTAAACCATAATTAAACGTGGTGGAAGTTTCCCACTTCAGATCATCCAACTGCAGACTGACAGGTTTGACCGCTGTTTCATCCAGATACGTGCCATATGTTTCATAGCGACTGTAATGCAGGTATTCATCTTTCGGTTGCGCTCCGCTGATACCCCATGCTGGCCTGAACGCCAGCATGCTCAGCCAGCTTTTTGTGCTTTCCATAAACGGCTCATCAGAGGTTATCCACTTAAATGAAATGCCCGGGAAATTTCCAAATTTGTTGTCTTTTCCAAATTTGGTACTGCCATCTCTTCTCAGTGTAGCACCGAAAATATACCTATCTTTATAACTATAGTTCATACGACCAATGAAGGCAAGCGAGCGCCATGTTGAAATACTGGTACTGGCTGACTCCAGGTATCCGAAGTTCGATGCATCAATCGTCTCGCCGGAAGGCAGTGAATAAGTCACCATTCCCTGTCCGGCAGAATTTCCGGCTTCCACCTGAAATGAAGCATATAAAAGCAAATCGTGGTCCTTATTGTCAAAGTGGGGCTGCCAGGCAATATTCTGATCAGAGAAAATCGTTACACTTTCGTAATCGGAGTTTTCTGCCCGGTTGACACTTTCATTTGACCAATAGAGATTGGAGGCCTCCTGAGGTAAAAATTTATTGGTCTTGCTATTATTAATATCAAACGATACAAGCATGTTGTAGCGAAGCATACTTTCATTGGGATCCAGCAAATCGTACTGCAACTGAAACTTAGGAACAATGCG
>Ga0153915_10001767_pt1 | contig 19889 bp, 15 predicted proteins | sample Opewatmetagenome_2_FD_107003 | JGI IMG/M metagenome (GOLD analysis project Ga0153915, IMG submission 107003) | Freshwater wetland microbial communities from Ohio, USA - Open water 3 Core 3 Depth 3 metaG | ecosystem: Environmental > Aquatic > Freshwater > Wetlands | place: USA: Ohio, Lake Erie...
AGGCGGAGGCGGGCCAGCGCCGGGCGGAAGAGTTCGGCGACCTTCTCTTCACGCTGGTCAACGTGGCTCGGCGGGAAGGGATCGACTCGGAGACCGCCCTGCGGGAGGCCAACGAGCGCTTCGTCCGCCGGTTCCAGTTCATGGAAGACGTCTGCCGCCAGCGCGGCCTTGCCTTCGCCAAGCTCTCCTTCGACGAGCAGAACCAGCTCTGGGAAGAGGCCAAGCGGAAGACGGACATAAGGACCGAGCGCGCGGGCGGCTGATTCCCCGGTGCCCCCGCCGCCCCGGCTACTCGCCTTCCGGAGCCGCGACGTGGTTGGCGCGGTGGCGGGTGAACAGTAGCTGGAGAAGGCCAACGCTGGGCACCTTACGCACTTCGCGCACGCTCCTTCGCAGCAGGACGGCCACGATCGCGCGCAGCACGCCGGACAGGGCGAACAGCGTAAGCAGCGGGTAGCCCAGGATGGGCGGCAGGTAGCTCGCCAGCAGTCCGCCGGCGAGCGAGCCAACGCAGACCGCCGTCCCGTTCATCGCGGCGTAGAGCGCGATCCAGCCGGTCCTCACCTCCGCGGGCGCCGCCTCAAGGACGAAGTTCCCAGTGGCCAGGTCGGACGCCGCCCAGGCGAAGCTGGCGAACGTCTGCACGATGACCAGGTACCAGACCTCGTGGCTGGCCAGCCACACCACCGGCACGAGGGGAACGAGGAGCCAGGATATTCGAATGACCCGGATGTTGCCGGCGCGGTCGGCACGGCGGCCCCAGTACGTCAGGAACAACACGTAGGAGAGGCTGCCGGCGCCCGTGACGATGACGTACGACAGGTAGCTGAAATGGAGGTCACGCAGCATGTAGACCGAAAAGAAGGGCGCCGCCAGGTTGGTGCTGAAGCTCATCAGCGCCATGATGATCGTGAACCGGCCCAGGTTGGACGACCCGAGTCCCTTGACGAGTTCACCGAGGCGGCCAGACGAGCCATCGGTACGTACCGCCGGCGGCTCCCACATTCTGGTCAGGAAGTAGAAAGACAGCAGGCGAAACACCACGGCGCCGCCGAACAGAATGGCGAACCCGAGGAACACGTTTGGTCCCGCGAGCTGGAGGATCCCGCCGGCGAGGAACATGAAAACGAGCGCCACCAGGCTGGCGATGCGCCCGCGGGCGGCGAAATAGCGCCCTCTGATGCGCTGCGGCACGAGGTCCGCCATCATGCTTCCCCAGGCCGGGTTGGCCATGGCGCCAAGCACGGTGCTGACCGAGACGAAAGCGATGAGCCACCAGACCTTCCCGTTCGGCACCAGGTAGGGGACCAAGAAGACGGGCAGCCACATCAGGGCGTGCAGGAACACGGTGGGCAGCACCAGCCCTTTGCGGCTGCCGGCCTTCTCCGATAGCCTGGGCGCCGAGAGCTGGGCCAGGGACATCAGGAGGCTGGGGACGCTGGTCAACAGTCCGATCTGCGCGGTGGTCGCCTTTAGGGCGAGGGCAAACGGCGTGATGTAGTTGCCCGTCAGACCGGCCATCGCTGAGAAGGCCGATCCGTCCAGCACGCTGTATTGCAGGCTCTTGTTTACTCTTTGGGCCTTACCGGCACTGGTGGTCACTAGTTACCTGGCCTCAACACTCTGTGCTCGGAGGTACTCTGCTCCCGGGCATGGTAAGCCGGCGGCGGTCGTCGGGCAGTTCTTGGACGGGTGGACTCGTTGGCGGGCGAGTGAACGTACCGCGAGACTACCGGCGGGAATACACCCTCCGCCGGCAGCGCAGACAAGGCAGCCTACGGGCTGCCGCTCTCATCCTTGATCATCGGCCGTACCTGCGAACGCCAAGGCCCATGCTCTCTCCAAATCCTAGTAGACTGCCCGCGTGATGTCAATACGTGACGAATCGGGGTGAGCCAGGCCCGCGTTTGACACCGGCCGCGCGGAGTCCTAACATCTTCGTGCCACCGCACCAGAGTGTGACTGCCTTATGATGGCAGGGCGAAGCACGGCGCAGACGAAGTACGGTCATCTGGTCAAGAGCATTCCGGGGTTCGGCGCACTACGGGCACGGTTCCTTCCGGCAAGGGACCGAGATGGACGGGAACTTCCTGGGCTACGATCTCAACGCGATGTACGGTACCTTTCACGCGCAACGGCCGTGGCACTACGGTCCGCTGAACCCGGACACTTACGAGGGGGCGATCACCGAGATCGATGGCGTTGGCTTTGATTTCAACATGTCCTACGAAAGCATGAGGAAAGCCCCCTACCGGTTCACGCCTACCCCGGACAAACCCCACGTGCACCCGTACACGGAGTTCCTCGTCTTCATGGGCTGCGACTACGGTGACCTAAGCCGGCTTCCGGCCGAGGTGGAGATGTGCCTGGGGAAGGAGATGGAACCGCACCTGATTACGGAGCCGACGATCGTGGTGCAGCCCAAAGGCTTCTCGCACAATCCACTACGGGTCCTCCGGCAAGACGCGCCCTGGATCTTCATGGTGCTGCGGCCTTGGGGCCACGGCGGCGGCGGGCCGTAAGGCGGGGGCGCGCCGGCAGCCGAGGCTATGGCCCGGTCGCCGCGGCTTGATCAGTCACGTCGACCCAGAGGTGGAGCGATTGTGACGGAGCGTCCGCCGGCGGGTCTGTGTGCAGGATGAACTCGACCTTCTGGTCCGCGCCGGCCGTCTGCGGGACGAAACTCACTTCGCCTTCCCATTTCTGGCCGGGATCCAGCCTGACCGGGCCTACATCACCGCTCGCCGCGCCGTTGATCAGCAATTCTATCGTGTAGGCGGCCGGCCGGCCGAGTTGGTTGATGATGCCCGCCGTCACCGTGCCTTTCGCCCCAACGGCTAGCTGCGAGGGGTAGTCAGCCGCCTTGCCGCCGGGCCCCAAAATATAGAACTCGGTGAACGGCTCTCCCGCCTTCGGGCGAGCGAGGGCGTAGCCCGTCACGCCAAGACTCACCACAATGACCAGTGCCAGGACCACGGTCAATGCCCTATCCAGCGGCCGTCCGCTCCAGAACGCCGGCGGGCGGAGGCTGAACGAGATGGAGAACCGCTCCTCCTGGGCTAGCCGGCGCCTCCTAGCCCAGGCTACCCCCGACAGCACGAGCACGGCCCCGGCGAGGGACAACAGCACCGGCACCGGCCTGATGCCCAGCGGAGTGTAGTTGAGGCCCAGTCCGATGAGCGTCACCAGCGCGATGCTCAGCCCGAAGCTGAGCGCGACCCTCTCAATTCCACTCATTGCCTCTTTGCGCGGCGCCAGCGCAGTGACGCAAGCGTATCCCGGCAGGAACAAAACGAACGGGATGCCGAGGAACAGCCTGAGCGGAGTATCAGGCAGGACGAGGACGACCAGCACTAGCAGCCAGCTAACGGCATTGGCCAGCCACAGCCCGTCTCCCAATCGGACAATCAAGACTTAACCTCGGAGCGGCGCGACCCTTCAAAGGCCGCCGCAGATGCCACGGCGATACGCGCATTATACAGGGCGGTCTCCGGGGTAGACAAGCTCGGACTGCGCGCCCGAGGCATGTTGAGCGGCACGGGTATTGTGCTCGCCGGCTCGGCGCGGTAGAATTCTAGGCGCCGTCCCGGCTGTTAGTGGGCAGGCCACTGCAACGCGCCAGTCGCACCGGTCGGGGGCAGGTTGAGGGTCGCGTGTGGTTGACTACCGGTGACGTGCCGCCTGAGCTAGCTGCCAGGGTACGCGTGCCCAGAGCCGCCGAGCACACGCTCCATCGCCAGCGGCTGATTGACGCGCTGCACCGGAACCTGGACGTGGGCGTGCAGGTGATCAGCGCGCCGGCGGGCTACGGCAAGACCACGCTGCTGGCGGATTTCTGCGCCGACCTGGACATCCCGGTGTGCTGGTACTCTATCGGCGAGCTCGACGCCGACGCCGAGTGGTTCGCCCAGGGGCTAGCGGCGTCGATGCGGGTCCGGTTTCCGGAGTTCGGCCGGTCAATCAGGGCGCACCTTGCCGCCACCGAGAGGCGAGCCAGTTCAGCGGTGCAACTGGCGGAGGCACTCGTCCGTGATATGCGGGACGGCATTCCCGATTATTTCCTTCTCGTTCTCGACGACTACCATCTGGTCGAGGGCGCCAGCGCGGTCAACGAACTGTTGGAGAAGCTCATCGCTGGCATGCCCGAGAACTGCCACGTGATCGTCTCGAGCCGGGCGGCCGTCCGGATCGCTTCTATTGGCACGCGGCTCGTCCGTGGGCGGGCCCGTGCTTTCACCACAGTCGACCTCGCTTTCTCCGTCGACGAGATCAGAGACCTCATGGTCCGGGAGACTGGCGCCGCTCTCTCCGACCTGGAATTGCAGAACCTCGCACGAGAGACGGAGGGCTGGATCGTCGGGTTGTTGCTGTACCTTCAGCGCAGCCGTTCTGATGGACGGCCGGACAGGCTTCCCTCTCCGTCTCGTGAGGACGTGTTCTCATATCTGGCCGCGGAAGTCTTCGACCGATTGCCGGCTGAACTGCGCAGCTTCTTGGCCAATTCCAGCGTGCTCGATCCGATCGATCCCGAAGTGTGCGACAGACTACTCGGGATCCGAGCCTCGCAGGACCTATTGGAGGATATCGAGCGTCGCAGCCTTTTCATCTCGGGCGTCCAAACCCCGAAGTCGTCCTATCGGTACCATCCCCTGTTTCGCGAATTCCTGGCCCGGAAACTGGCTGCTCTCGGCACCGCGCAGGTCAATCGCCTTCACCGCCGGGCCGCGGCCATTTTCACACGCGACCATCGCTGGCAAGATGCTATCGAGCACCTCATCGTCGCCCGGGACTATGCCAAAGCCGCCCAGGTCATTCAGGACGTGGGAGAGGACCTGCTGAATAGCGGCCAATGGATGAGTGTCTCAAGATGGATTGACGCTCTGCCGGGGCGCTATCGGCTCAGCCAGACGGGGCTTCTCCTGCTGGAGGCGCAATGCGATATCCACACCGGCCGGCTGGACCAGGCCGCCCGCGCCCTAACGCCGGTCATCACCAAGGCGACGCAACCCGACCAGTGGTTGACCCGGGCCAGAGCACTCAGCCTGAGGAGCGCCGCTCACCGGCTGGCCGGGAATCTCGCCGGGGCCAGGAAGGATATCATTGAGTCCATTTCGCTGCTGGACCGCAACCACGGGCCGCCGGTGATCCTCGGCGACGCACGGCGCCGGCTTGGTCTCATCTACCTGGAACAGGGCAAGCTCGCCACGGCCATCAAGCATCTAAAGCAGTCTTTGAAGCAGTGTTCGTCCGAGTTCGATGTAAACCAGAACGCCGCCATCCACAACTCTCTCGGGATTGCCTACCGGGAACTGGGCGATCTTGTTCAGGCCAGCGTTCATCTCGACCTCGCGCGACAGGGGTGGCAGAAAGCCGGGAACACGGGTGCGCTTGCATCGCTCCTTAACAATCTGGGGCTGGTCTACCAATGCCAGAGCGATTACGACCGCGCTCTGAAGACTTTCCGCGAAGGCCTTCGGTGTGCTCGGGAAACCGGTTACCGGCGCATGGAGGCATGCCTGTTGATCTCAATCGGTGACGCACTGCGGGACATCTCCTTCTATGATGAAGCACTGGCGTCCTATCAGGAAGGGCTCAGGGTGGCTGAGGAGATCATGGAGCTGTACTACGTCATGTGCGCAACCGCCGGAATCGGCGAGACCCGCCGGTTGCTTGGCGAGCGGGAGGAGGCCGAGGCACTGCTGACACAGGCTGTCGGCCTGGCCGAGTCACACGGGCGTGCGTACGAGGCTGCCCTCTTCTCGGTGAGATTGGGGATCATCGACTACGAACGTGGCGAATACGAGAAAGCCCTGGGGGTCCTGGGCTCAGTGAGCGCGCGCCTTCGCAAGATCGGGGACAGAGAGGCGCTGGCGAGGACTTCGTTCCATCTGGCCCAGGCGTCGTTCCTGGCCCGGGACTACGGGCGGGCGAGGGCTTCGCTGGCTGAGTCGGCGCGGTTGGCGGAAGAGCTCGGTTACGACGGCTTCTTCACCATCGAGGGAAGAAACGCGCCCCTCCTTCTCCAGTACGCGGTCCACGAAGGCCTTGGTAGTGGCCAGTTCCGCCGCGCCCTCGAGGGTGTCACCCGCCGAGACGTTGCCATCCTGCCGAGCGCCCCGGTGATCAAACGGAACCTTCCGGTCACGACAAGACCAACTATCGAGGTGTACGCCTTCGGCGACGGCAGAGTCATTGTGAACTCGCGCCGCGTACGTGACTCGGAGTGGCGGAGTAGCCGCGCCAGAGAGATGTTTTTCTACCTTATGTGCTCGGAAGTGTCACAGACCAAGGAGCAGATAGCGGTAGCGCTCTGGCCGGACCTCTCACCCGCCAAGAGCACGAGCAACTTCCATATTAGCCTGTACCGGGCCAGACACGCGCTGCTCCCCAGCATAGTGGCCCTCGATGACGGGCGGTACCGGATCCCATCCGATCTCGGGATCCGGTTTGACGTGGCCGAGTTCCTGGATGCCACGCACCGGGTGACCGATCCGTCTCTGGATGCCGAACCTCGGCTCGCCTTTCTGCGCAAAGCGAGCGAACTCTACACTGGCCCGTTCCTGCCGGACGTCTACAGCGAGTGGGCGCAGAGCCGCCGCCGCGATCTGGAGAACAGGTACCTCACGGCTCTCCGGATGCTCGCCAAGTCCTGCGGCGAGATTGGAGACCACGACAAGGCTCTCCGGCTGCTGCAGAAGATCGCCGACATCGACCCTTACGACCAGGACCTCTACGACGAGGTCAAGCAGTGGCGTCTGTCGGACAGCTCAAAAGCAGTCTTGTTGCGCGAGTTCAGACGCTACGTTGACCGGCCCCGGGCCGGTGATTGACGGCGAGCCGCGGACCCGGCGTGGGGTAGGCTCCGGTAACACCCGTCCCCAGCTCCCGTTCCGGCTCTGGTCCGGTAAGAGACTGGTAAGAGCGCCTTCCCTATAATTGGCAGCAGTCGCTATGTCGTATAGGGGAGGAGTGCGATGAAACGCAGTCTGTTCGTTATCGCTCGACATGCCACGCTGATCAAGATCATTATCGCCGTGGCAGTAATTGTGGCCATTGCGCTAGCGGGCGCGGCCCCCAACGCGTACGACCCGTAGACTCGGCGTAGTCCCCGAAGCACCCCTGTGACAGTCGCATTCGACCGGGTGGGAAGCGCCAAGGGCGTGGGCACGGAGACGCGGACTCCGGATGCTGAAGTCTGCCGTCAAGCGCCGGCAGACCGGGCAATCGGAGTAAGGTCGCTGTGGGCGTTTTTCGTGGCAGCGGCCGTCCAGCGATTGCCTTTCGTGCTACTTGCTCCAGACTCGCTGGTCGGACTCAAGAAGGCGTTGCTGGTCGCGTCCTACCTTCTGCTCGTATGGGCGCTGGTCCGCAATCTGCACTTCCGCAGCGTCCGGGTTGTCTTGTTCGGGGTGCTACTGAACCTCACGGCGATCGTCGCTAACGGGGGGCTGATGCCCGTGAGCCCGGAGGCCAGGGCGCTCGCCGGGATGACCGACCTTGGAGGCGCGTGGTTGGGCAAGGTGACGCCTCAGGGGACTGGCATTCTGCTGACGCTGGATCAGACGAGGCTGCCGGTGTTCACGGACATCATCCCGTGGGACCTCGTCGGGGGAGTGTTCAGCGTGGGGGACGTCGTGCTGGGCGCCGGGGTGCTGGCCTTCTTTGTCGAATTGGTCCGTCGAAAACCCAGGTAGGCGGCCGATACGCAACTGCCTTGGGCGACATTCGAGGACGGGGTCGGCGCGCCACGCGACAAGCGCGTCGCCGGCAAGGGAGACGAGCGCGATCGCGCCGGCCAGGCGTCCGTTCTGCCTTGAAGAGCGGATAAGCATCTGCCGATCTCTCGCCATCAGCCGAGGAGCGGTTGCGCGGTCGGCCATTGTGCGGCAGGCTAGGGCGACAGGTTGCGCGCGCTTGAGCATGGCTGGTAGTTGCCGGGAGGGCCAGGCCACAGGAGGAAGGCATGTCAGTTCAGCTTGTGGTCCGAGATGGTGATCCGTACTGGTACCTGAGCCCGGACATCTGGGTGGTTCCGGGGAGTGATCCGAACGGCCCGCCCGGAGTGCCCATCGCCGGTCGGCCGGCCTACCTCTGGGCGCACTTACGGAATCTCGGCGATACCGGCGCCAATGGCGTCAGACTGGACTTCTACTGGGCCAATCCGGCGCTTCAGGTGCTGAGGAGTACCGCCACGATGATCGGATCGGCCTTTGCCGACGTTCCCGCCGGCGGAGGCCAGGACACCCTTTGTCTGGTCCCGTGGACGCCGGCGGTTGTCAACGAGGGACACGAGTGCCTTGTGGTAGTCGCCAACCATCCCGACGACCAGCTGCCAGACCCGTTGCCGGACGCCTTCGATCCTCCTGGTTTCCGGCAGGTGGCGCAGCGGAACTTGACCGTGCTGGTGGCCAGCGCCAACGCCTCAAGGCGCCTGCTAACCGTGGGTGCCGAGCGCCGCGAAGACAAAGCCGTGACCGTGGCGGCCGAGATAGGAGGCCATCTGGACAAGACGAGTCTGGTCCGTCTCGGGATCAACGATCTCCGTCCGGCCCGCGGCAATGCCGTTGAGGTGGGACTGGACCTCCGTCCGCAGATGGAGGACAGACCGAAGCCGGGGCCAGCCCGGATCGACGTGCAGGTCAAACGGGGGACCTCCATGGCGGTGTACGCATCCGTTCGGGCCACCAGCCTTGCCAAAGGCGAGTATCAATTGGTCACGGTCACTGAGCGACGCGACGGCCGGATCCTGGGCGGTATCGGTTTCATAGTGTTAGCGGACGAAAGAGAGGCGCGGTCATGAGCGCGACCCCTTTGCAGGTGCTGACCAGGCCGTTCGCCATCGAGCCCGCCACGAATATCATGTTGCCCGATGGCATCTTCGATAACGCGCTCTACAACCTCCGGATCGCGTGCCATTTCACGAACGTGTCCAGCAATGCGCTGACCAACGTGAGCTTGTACCTGGAGAGCATCGGCGATCCTGGAATCGTGCCGGTGGCCAGAACTCACTTCTTTCCGTCGGTCCCCGCGGGCGCGTCAGTCATGGCATCGTGGGACGCCAACTTCAAGAACGCCGCTCCCGGCAAGAGGCTGGTCAGCTTCGTGGCCCGGTCTGATGGTTTCGACCCGTGCCGTTCGATCCAGCCGATCTTCGTGTCCCAGACCAGGTATCACAGTGGCACGAACAGCTACACGTGCACGGTTGAAGAGGGCACGCTCACCGTATCGAACATCAGCGCCATTGTGCCGAAGGCGGCATGGGGACCAGCGGGCGGCGGCAACGGCAAGGACTGGCGCTGCTCACCGGGGATCCCGTGGGTACCAACCGGAATGACGCTCGCCTGGGCGCCCAACCCAGCCTACCCGGGTGTTCATGGCGATCTGCCCTTCGCGGACCCCTGGTGGAAGATACTCGCCCTTATCGTAGCGATTGTCGCGGCGATTGTGGCCATCGTGGCCGCCGCATCGGGCGCCGGTACGGCTGCGTTCGGGGCGAGCGGGACGTTCGATGAGACCGAGCCTTCGGTCCAATGCTGCACACCGGACCCCGGGGCCGGGCCCAAGCGAGACTATACCGTCGCCGGCGTTGCTTCAGCCGTGGCGACCGCGGCGGCCGCAGTGGCCCTGTCCGACGCGGCCGACCCCTTCTGGCGCGGCCAGGAAGCGACTCCGCCGGGACCCGGCCAGCTCACCGTCGCCGAAAAGGTGGTGGCCAAATGGTCTTTGCCCGAGGCGCCCAATGCCGGCCAGGCGTACTTGGCGAATGTCAAATGGACCTACACTCGTCTTACTACGGCCACTACCTACGACCACTCTGTCAGCGAGACCCAGACGAACGTTCACCTGTCGGACGGGGTTGACGTGGAGACGCCGGTAACGGTGCATGCGTTCGCCCCGCTCTGGGTGCGTGCCAAGTTCCATCGGAAGGCGGATGACCTATACCGGGGCGCGGACCTCTATGCCTTTGCCCTGTTCCGGTCACCGCAGGGGCTGTATTTTGTCGTACCCCTTGCGGACGATGGGCTGAACTTCGACCCCGCCGCCAACGACGGCATTTATGCCGGCTCGTTGGATCTCGAGAGGGCCTACCGGTTGCTGCTGGAGTACAAACAGGACGTGTACGGCATCTGGCGCGTCTACGTCTTTGCCCAGGACGTGAACGTGACGAAGCCCGGAACGCCTCCTCAGGTCGCCGCGCAGCAGGTCGGCGGCTTTTTCATCGCCAGCGCCGTGACGATCACCTTTGACCCGTCGCTGCCTTGCCCTCTGAAGGCCCAGGGACAGACTACCGTCGTGTAGGAGCCCATTTGCGGGATGGCCCGGCGGAGGCATCTGTCGCCGCGCGCCGGCATCAGCGTGCGGTGGCTGTCGCGGGCGTGATACTATTCTGAATTGCCTGCGGGCAGACTGCCGTCGAAACCGCCCCTTTCCCTCTCATTGCATCGAGCCGTTGCAGATGGGATAATCAGGCTGATGAACAAGGGCCGGGCATTTGTCGACGGAGGTGGTCGGGGCGAGTGGATTTGAACCACCGACCTCAGCGTCCCGAACGCTGCGCGCTAAACCAGACTGCGCTACGCCCCGCCGAAGCATTATTATAGGTTGCTTTCGCTCCGTAAGCAAGAGGTGGCGCAAATGAAAGTGGGCGAATCGGTCCGCTGCGCCGGCTTCCCTTGTGCTGACGTGAAGCACGAGTGCTACGTTGTTCCGGATGTCGATCTTGAGCCGGAGGCGGTCTCGATCGTGCTCGTCTCCGAGGCGGCGCCAGCCGAGCGGGCGGACTATTACTATGCCGGCGGTGAGTCGCTTTTCGAGAAGACAACGGTGCAGGCGTTCGTTGACGCCGGGGCGAAGGTCTCCTCGATACATGATATCCTCGACCGGGGCGTCTACCTGACCACCGCGGTGAAGTGCGGCAAGACCGGCTACGCGATTGAAACGAATACGGTGAAGGCGTGTTCTCGCATTCTGGAGCAAGAACTGGCCCTCTTCCCGAACGTGCGGGCGCTCCTATTGATGGGGGACGTGGCGATCAGGGCGGTCAACGAGATCGCCCGCCGCGCTGGCGAAGGACGGGTCATTCCCGCCGGGTCGACGTACAAGATCCGCGGGCCGGAGTACCGTTTCCGGACGGCGCGAGCTTTCCCGTCCTACCTCCAGGCCGGGCCGAGCTTCTTCATCGAGAAAAGCAAGCGCCGGATGATCGGCGAAGACATCAAGGCGGCGCTCGCCCTTGCCGGAAGATGAGATGAAGTACGCCGTCGTCATCATGGACGGTGCGGCCGGACGGCCGCTGGCCGGCCACGGAAATCAGACCTGCCTGGAGCTGGCGCACACGCCCAACCTCGACCGGCTGGCGGGCGAAGGTACCGTTGGGCTGGTGCGCACGGTGCCGCCAGGGATGGAGCCCTCCAGCGCCATCGCCTGCATGTCATTGCTCGGCTACGACCCGGTCGTCTACTACCGCGGCCGGGCGTCCATCGAGGCGCTCAGCATGGGCATTCCGGTCGGCGCGGGGGAGGTGGTGTTCCGCTGCAACCTGGTGGCCGTGCGGGACGGCAAGATGCTCGACTACTCCGCCGGGCACGTCTCCAGTGAAGAGGCGGCTCGGATCATTGCGGCCCTGAACGATACGCTCGGCAACGACCGCATTCACTTCTACCCTGGCGTCAGCTACCGGCACATCCTCAAGCTGAGCGGCATGGAGGAGGCGCTCAAGGCCACCTGCACACCGCCGCACGATATCCCCGGCCAGCCCATCGCTGACTTCCTGCCCAAAGGGCCCGGCAGCGAAGTGCTACTGGACCTCATGCGGCGGTCGGAGGCAGTCCTGCGGGACCATCCGGTGAACGTGCGGCGGCGGGCGCGCGGCGAGGTGGCGCCGACCACGATCTGGCTGTTCTGGGGCAGCGGCGCCATTCCGCAGGTCCCGTCCTTTGAGCAGTCCTACGGCCGGCGAGCGGCATTGAGCTCCGGCGTGGACCTGCTGCGGGGGCTGGCGAAGATGATGTCGATGACCATTCTGGAGATCGCGGGCGTTACCGATGGCCTGGACAACGACTGCTCTGCCCAGGTGAGCGGCGCGCTGACGGCTCTCGATCAGCATGACCTGGTCGTGGTCCACGTCGAGGCGCCGGACGAGGCCGGGCACGCCGGCTCGGTTGAGGAGAAGGTACGGGCTATTGAGAAGATCGACGCCGAGGTGATCGGCCCTCTGCGCGCTCGGGCAGACCTGCGCCTGCTCGTCATGCCGGACCATCCCACGCCCATCGAGACGCGAACGCACGATCCGGCACCGGTCCCGTTTCTACTGTGGGGCCCGGGCTTTGCCGCCAACGGCGCCCGCCGCCTCACCGAGGCCGAGGGCAGGCGTGCGGGCTTGCTAATTGAGCCGGGCTATACTATCATGAAAAGGTTAACCGGACACGCATAGGCCCGGCTCGGATCCCGCGCCAACCAGAGATCAAGCATGAGTCTCATTGTTCAGAAGTATGGCGGCAGCTCGGTAGCTGACGCGGAGAAGATCAAGCGAGTTGCCGGGCGGATCATCGCCCGCAGGGAGCAGGGCGAGCGCGTCGTCGTCGTGGTCTCGGCCATGGGGGACACCACGGACGACTTGCTGAGGCTCGCTCACCAGGTCTGCGACAGCCCGAGCGAGCGGGAGTTGGATGCCCTCGTCTCCACCGGTGAGCTGGTCTCGAGCAGCCTGCTGGCGATGGCGCTGCAAGGAATGGGCTACCCGGCCGTCAGCTTGAGCGGCGCGCAGGCCGGTATCCGTACCGACTCCAACCACAGCCGGGCCAGGATCGTTGACGTGAAGTCGGTCCGCGTGGCTCGGGAGCTTGAGGACGGCAAGATCGTGATCGTCGCCGGGTTCCAGGGCGTGACCGACGGCCAGGACGTCACCACGATGGGCCGGGGCGCCTCGGATACTACCCTGGTGGCGCTGGCGGCCAGCCTGAAAGCCGACCTCTGCGAGCGCTATACTGACGTTGAGGGCATCTATACTGCCGATCCGCGCATCGTTCCGGAGGCGAGGAGCCTGAAGGACATCAGCTACGACGAGATGCTCGAGGTCGCCACCTACGGTAACAAAGTGATGCATGCCCGGGCCATCGAGCTCGGTGCACTCTATGACGTCCCGATCCGGGTCCGCTCGAGCTTTGTTGACAGCCCGGGTACACTGATACACAGAGAGGTCTCCATGGAAGTACGCAACAAGGTCAGGAGCATTGCCCATGACCTGGATGTGGCCAAGATAACCGTCGTCGGGGTGCCGGACCGGCCCGGAATCGCCGCCGCTCTTTTTGAGCCGATGGCCAAGGCCAACATCAGCATCGACACGATCGTGCAGAACGCGAGCATCGATAAAATCACGGACCTCACGTTCACCGTCGCCCGCAGCGAGCTGGCGCGGGCGATGAAGGTGGTCAAGCCCATCGCCAAGTCCATCGGCGCTCGCGAGGTCGTCAGCGATGCCAAGCTGGGCAAGATCAGCATCATCGGCACCGGAATGCAGAACTCGCCGGGCTACGCCGCCCGGATGTTCAAGGTGCTCAGTGACAATGGCATCAACATCCAGCTCATCGCCACGTCCGAGATCCGGATTACCTGTATTATCGACGAGGCGAAGGTCGAGGACGCGGTGCGCGCATTGCACAAGGGCTTTGAGCTGGACGTCGCCGAATAGCTGCCGCGTCGCCCAGGCGCAGACCAGTCCCTAGCGACCCAGAGGGAGGCGTAAGCGGATGTCATACAGCCGAGAAGAAGAGAAGTCTCGCCTAAGACGCCAGGCCAGCAAGCAGGCGGTGGCCCTGGCCATGGAAGGGCGTTGGCAAGAGGTGGTGGAGGCGAACAAAAGCCTTCTCGAGAAGTTCCCCGACGACATTGACGCCTATAACCGCCTCGGTCGGGCCTACATGGAGCTGGCGGACTACACCGCGGCCAAGGGCGCCTATGAGAAGGCGCTCGAGCTCGACCCGTACAATGTTATCGCTCAGAAGAACCTGAACCGCCTGACGCTCCTGCGCAAGGCGTCCGGGGCGGGCGAGGCTCCGGCGGCCAAAGTCGAGCCGCAGCAATTCATCAAGGAAGTGGGCAAAGCGGGCGTCGTCAGCCTGGCAGCCCTGGCGCCGGTCGAGCGGCTGGCGCGGCTGGTTACCGGCGCCGCGGTCGGTCTGAAGGTGGACGGTACGCACCTCGTGGCGGAAGCGGCCAACGGGGAGTACGTGGGCCAGGTGGACCCGCGGCACGGCCTGCGGCTGATCAAGCTGATGGAGGGCGGTAACAAGTACTCGGCGGCCATCGTTAGCGCTAGCGAAACGGCGGTGACCGTGATGATCCGTGAGACCTATCAGGAGCCGTCGCAGGCGGGCAAGCTCTCCTTCCCGCCCAGGGAAGAGGCGGCCCACTATCCGCCGGCGAGCGACCGCATGATCCGGCGGGAGCTGGAGTACGAGGAATCGCAGACCGGCGAGCCGAGCTACACCATCGTCGGCGGGGACGAGGGTGATGAAGGCGAGGTCTTCGTGGAGGAGACCGGCGCGCCGGAAGAGGAAGAGGAAGAATAGGAGTCTGGTCCAACCTATCCCCCTGCCCCCTTCCCTTCATAGGGGAAGGGGGTGGAAGATTTCGAAAGGGCTTCGCCCTTTCGAGCTTTCCAGTGGGGGACGGGGGTCGCACCGGACTCAAGGAGTGCAGAGGGGCGAAGCCCCTCTGCCAGGGGTCTGGGGGTGTCCCCCAGGTCTCTTCAAAGTCCCCCAAGCCTGCCCTGAGCTTGCCGAATGGGACTGGGGGGACTTAGGGGGTTCACGAGGGTCCAGTAGCCTCCGCTAGAGTCAGGTGCATGAGGACTATCCAGAATAAGGGGTCAGACTAAACAATGGTCTTAGGCAAGAGCCGACCGGTCAGTATTGAAGCCGAGATGCGCAGCTCGTATCTCGACTATGCGATGAGCGTCATCGTCTCGCGCGCCCTGCCGGACGTGCGGGACGGTCTCAAACCCGTGCAGCGGCGTATTCTGTACGCCATGAACGACATGGGCATCCGCGCCAACAGCAGCTACAAGAAGAGCGCCCGCATCGTCGGCGAAGTGATGGGCAAGCTCCATCCCCATGGCGACAGTCCCATCTACGAGGCGATGGTGCGCCTCGCCCAGGACTTCTCGATGCGCTATCCGCTCGTCGATGGCCAGGGCAATTTCGGCAGCGTCGACGACGACCCGCCGGCGGCCATGCGCTACACCGAGGCCCGCCTCACGGCCATTGCCGAGGAGATGCTGGCCGATATCGAGCTGGAGACGGTCGATTTCATCCCGAACTTTGACAGCAGCCTGAACGAGCCGACGGTGCTGCCCACCCGGCTGCCCAACCTGCTCGTCAACGGCAGCGCCGGCATCGCCGTCGGCATGGCCACCAGCATCCCGCCGCACAACCTCTCCGAGGTGAGCGACGCCATCGCCTTCCTCATCGACAGCCCAGACGCCACCGTGGACGAGCTGGACAAGCTGGTCAAAGGGCCGGACTTCCCCACCGGCGGCATCATTCGCGGCATCGACGGGATCAAGAGCGCCTACGCCACCGGCCACGGCCGCATTGTAGTGGAGGCCCGCTACGAGATAACCGAGACGGACTCCGGCCGGCGGCAGATCATCGTCACCGAGCTGCCCTATCAGACCAACAAGGCGGCCCTGGTCGAGCGCATCGCCACCCTTGCTTCGGAAAAGAAGGTCCCCGCCATCGCCGAGGTGCGTGACGAGTCCGACCGCGAGGGGATGAGGATCGTCATTGACCTCCGGCGCGACGCACAGCCCCAGCAGGTGGTGAACAACCTCTTCAAGCATACAGCCATGCGCTCAGCCTTCTTCGTCAACATGCTGGCGCTCGTCGACGGCCAGCCACGCGTGCTCTCGCTTAAAGAGGTCCTCCAGTACTTCATCGATTTCCGTGTTGACGTCATCACCCGGCGCAGCCGGTTCGAGCTGAAGGGCGCCCGCGAGCGGGCCCATATCCTTGAGGGCCTCAGAATCGCCCTCGACCAGATCGACAAGGTCATCGCCACTATCCGCCGCTCGAAGACGGTCGAGGAGGCACGCCAGAACCTGATGACGGAATTCAAGCTCGACCAGGTTCAGGCGCAGGCGATCCTGGACATGGCGTTGCGCCGGCTGGCCAGCCTCGAGCGCCAGAAGATACTCGACGAGCTGGCTGAGGTCGGCAAGACCATCGCCTACCTGGAAGACCTCCTGGCCAACCCGCCGAAGATCCTCGAGCTCGTCAGGACGGAGACCCTCGAGGTCAAGGAGAAGTACGGCGACGACCGGCGCACGGAGATCAGTCTCGAAGGCGCGGTGGACTACCGAGCGGAGGACCTCATCCCACACCAGAGCATGGTGGTGACGGTCTCCAACCGCGGTTTCGTCAAGCGGGTCGCCTCGCAGCTCTACAGCCTGCAGCACCGCGGCGGCAAGGGCATCATCGGCATGGCCACGCGAGAAGACGACGCCGTCAAGCTGCTAACGGTGGCCGATACGCACGACGCGCTGCTCTTCTTCACGAACAGGGGCAAAGCCTTCCGGCTCAAGTGTTACGAGATCCCGGCGGCGACCACCCGGGCCGCCAAGGGGATGGCTGCCATTAACCTCTTCCCCATCGCCGAAGGCGAGCGCATCGCCGACGTGCTGGCGGTCGACTCGGTCCCGGGCAACTTCCTCGTCTTCATCACCACCGGCGGACAGATCAAGAAGACATCGCTGGAGCACTTCGGCAACGTGCGTTCGAGCGGCCTCATCGCCATGAACGTGCACCCGAAGGACGAACTGCTGTCCGTGCGCCTGGCGACCGACCAGGACGATGTGCTGATAGTCACCCGGAAGGGCCAGTCCATCCGCTTCCCCGTCTCACAGGTGCGCACCAGCCTGCGCTCCAGCGGCGGCGTGCGCGGCATTCGCTTGAAGGATGACGACCGCGTGGTGGCAATGGATATTGCCCGGCCTGACGGCTTCCTGCTGACGGTCAGCACCAAGGGTTATGGGAAACTGACCCCGATAATCCGCTACCCGCGCCAGCACCGCGCCGGCGTAGGTGTGAAGACGTTCCGCATCATCCAAAAGACCGGCGACCTCGTGGCGGCGCGCGTCGTCGCACTGACATACCAGGTGATGCTCATCTCGGCGGACGGCATCATAATCTATACGCCGGTCAAAGAAAAGGATCCGACGCAGGGTATCGCCATCCACGGCCGCAGCACTCAGGGCGTCCGCATCATGCGCCTGGACGGAGAGGACCACGTGGTGGCGGTAGCCGCCTTCGAGAAAGTCGAGAAGACGGCCTAGCTGTCCCCTTTCTGGTTTGGCTGGGGTGGCAGTGCCTCCGGCTCAACCTAGCCGAGGCCGAGCAGGCGGGACGGGTTGGTCTTCACCATCAGCGCTACCTCGGCTTCGCTCAGCCCACCTTCGAGCAGCGCGGCGATGCACGCCCTCATGCCCTCGGCTGGAGGGGCGTTCTCCTTCTGGCCGAGGTCGGTACTGACCAGGCAGTGTTCGGGGCCGATCGCCGTGATCCCTTCGATGAGGCGCGGCATCCCGATGCCCCCGCCCGACGGCAGCGCGCTGAGATAGGTGCACTCGATGCAGGCCCCTCTGGCGGCCACCTGCCTCTGCTGCTCGATGGTGAGGGTGGCCCCGAATCGAGGTTCGAGGGCATGGGTGACCACGATCTTGTCGATGCCGAGCCGCCTTGCCTCGTCCACCAGGGCGACGATCTCGCCGAAGCTGACGTGCCCGGTGGCCACGGCCATGTCGTGCTGCTTGATCGCGGCCAGTATCTCGATGACTACCGGCAGTATCTTGCCCTGACTGTCCACGATGCTGATGCCGCCCGGCCCGAGGCCGCGCTTGTTCATATCGAACGCCGCGGAGAACGTGGGCATCCAGACGATGCGAGCGCCCAGCTCCGCGGAAACCCTGACCGCCTCGAGGTTCAGCCCGCCGACGGCGAAATCGAGACACAGGCTGCCGACGACCGAGACTTTATGGAACTGCCGCCCGATGATCGCCGCCAGCGGGACTGTGGGGTAATCATGGCTCTTGAGGACGATCGCTCGCATACTGGCCGCCTCGGCCTGAGCAGCCGCTTGCCAGGCGTCGATGCTCCTCTCGATGTGGGCGTCCGGCGCCATGTGGACATGCATGTCGATCGAGCCGCGCAGCAGCCGGTCAATGGCGTCCATATCTCCCTCCTACCGGGTGCCGAAAAGCACGGCGCCCTGCTTGACCAGGATGTCCTGTAGCTCGGCAACGTCCGCCTCGAGCTGGCGCGGCGTGATCCCCCGCCGGGCGCAGATCGCCGCGGCGACACCGCCCGCCTGGCCGGTGGCCATGTTCTCCGGCAGGCAGTCCCGCTTGAAGTCCTCGCTCAGGGACTGCACTTTGCCGACGATGAGCATGTTCTCCACGTTCTTCGGCACGATCGACCGGTACGGCAGGTCGTACGAGCCGCCGTCCTTAGGCCGGCCCATCGTCCGCGCCAGGTTGATGTTCATTGCCTCTCCGGGGTAGGAAGCCGAGTGGAATGGCCCGCCCACCGAGACGGACATGCCGCTCTTGGCGATCACGTCCGGAAACTTGCGCTCCTGAACAACGTCATCGAACACCATCTGGTAGTCCCCGATGAAGTGCCGACCCTCGCGGGTCCGCATGTAGCTGGTCAGCCGGGTGAAATAGGCGTTCTCGAAGCCGGGCAGGTACTTCTTGAGCGCTTTGAGGGCGATGGCGGTCTGCCGCCGGGCTTCGACCTCGCCGGCGGTCAGCTCGCGCACATCGGTGGTGTCGCAGTCCTTCACCTGTGCCGAGTGCTGGAAAACGGGCTGGATCACCCCGCCGTCCCGGTAGGTGAAGAAGAAACCGAGGTCGCCGTACGGGTGGAAGTCCCCGGCGGCCAGCGCCTCGCGGGTGAGCTTGCGGAAGGTGATCGTGCCGAGCGTCCCCTTGCGGACGAGGTCGAGCAGACTCCGGCATTCCTGGAACTCCTTGAGGCGCTTCTGCCGCCGCTCCCTCTCCTGGGGCGACGCGTTCGGGCGGGCGGGTCCGAAGACCTCTTCCGGGTTCTGCTTCAGGTAGGCGGTCACTTTGTCCCAGTCCACTCCGTCCACGTGGAAGGTGATCGACGGCGGGTCGATTTCCTCTTTCTGGCGGTCGATCTTGGTGAATGGCACGCCGGCGCGGACGGCAATGTCGCCCTCGCCGCTGGCCTCAATGACTACCTTGCCGCGGACGAGCTGGCGGCCATTGGTGTTCTCGACGATGACGCCCCGGACGGCGTCGCCCTCCTTGAGCACGTCGACGACGAGCGTGTGCAGGAGCAGGTTGACCTTGTTTTCGGTCATCATCCGGAAGATGAGCAGGCCCCACCAGTCGGGGTCGACGAAGGCGTAACTGTCAAACTCGCGGTCTTCGGGCCTGGGATAGGGCAGGGCGTGGCCCTCCCTCTCCAGTCGGTGGTGCGTCTCCTCGACGATGCCGGCGATGATTGTCTCGCCGTGGTTGTCGAAGAGGTGGGAGTAGGCCCAGCCGGGCGGACCGGACACGTTCATGATCCCGCCCAGAATGCCGAACCGCTCGATCAGGATGGTGTTCGCCCCGGCCCGGGCCGCGGCGATGGCCGCCGAGCACCCGGCGACTCCCCCGCCGACGACGACCACATCGTACTCGCCGAACAGTTCCTCAGTCATGTCCCCTCCTTTGTCCCGTGGCGATGTGGCACCATGATAGACCGGGAGAGCGGGAGGGGGCAAGTAGGCGATGGACTGGCGGGGTGTTTTGGTGTAGAATCCTAGCCGAGCCTGTGGAAGGGCGCGGATGGGGGACGCAAGCCCATGTCTGATCATGCCGA
>Ga0153915_10001768_pt1 | contig 19886 bp, 14 predicted proteins | sample Opewatmetagenome_2_FD_107003 | JGI IMG/M metagenome (GOLD analysis project Ga0153915, IMG submission 107003) | Freshwater wetland microbial communities from Ohio, USA - Open water 3 Core 3 Depth 3 metaG | ecosystem: Environmental > Aquatic > Freshwater > Wetlands | place: USA: Ohio, Lake Erie...
CGGAAAGACCGGCCTCCTTGAAGTTGGCCACGGCTTCTTGGTAGCGGTACTCATCGATTTCGACGGTGATGAGCTTGCCGCCGGTTTTGCTGAGGGCCCAGGCGATCCAAATGCCGGAATGGCCCGTCGAGGTTCCGATCTCCAGGGCCTTCTTATAATTGTTCTTGAGGACGAGTTCATAGAGAATCTTCCCGTCCGCTTCGGGGACGTTCATATCCCGCCAATTGCGCCGGTGGGTATCGAGAAAATTCCGGACTCTTTCATCCAGGTTCTGAGCGCCCTCGGCCGCCCACGAAAAAGCGGCCGAACAGATTAAAACCATCCCCAACAAGACCAGGACTTGTCGCTTCATGCTTTTTCTTTTCCTTTCCTTCTCCGCCTCCGCCTCGATATCAAACCCTCTGTTCCTTCATAGGAAATCTTATGGTGAACGTCGTTCCCTCTTCGACCCGGCTCCGGACCTCGATGACGGCGCTGTGGATGTCGGCGACCGATTTGACGATGGACAGCCCTAATCCAGATCCGCCGCTTTCCTTGGAGCGCGACGGATCGACGACGTAAAACCGATCAAAAATAAACGGCAGTGATTCTGCGGGGATACCGATGCCCGTATCACGGACCGTCAGGACGAGCCAGGGAGCCCTTCCTTCAACGCTCATCTCGACGCTCCCTCCGGCAGGCGTGTAGCGGACGGCGTTATCGACGAGGTTGGTTAAGAGGCGTTCCAGCAGGGTGCGATCGCCGCGGATAGGGGGCGGCGATGACGGCAGCACTTTTAAATCGATCCCTTTCTCTCGGGCGGCCGGACTGCGGCTGTCCCAAACCCTGGACAGGATTTCGTTCAGCTCGACATCGTCCGAGAATTCTATCTTGTCGGTCGCCTCGAGCCGGGAAAGGAAGAGGAGGTCGTCGATGATCTTTTCCATGTGATGCGTCTCATCCAGAACACTCTTCAGCGTTTCGTGATACTCCTCTGCGCTCCTGGCTTTTCTCAGAACGACCTCGATCTCTCCGCGAATAATGGTCAAAGGAGTCCTGAGTTCGTGGGAGACATCCCCGGAAAACTGCCGGATCTTTCCGACCGATTTTTCCAGCCGGGCGATCATAGCGTTGAAGGTGGAGACGAGGGCCCCGATCTCGTCCTTTTGGTTTTTGGCCTCGATCCGGAGCGAGAGGTCATCGGCCGTGATATGCTGGGCCGTCTGGACAACGCTTGTCACGGGCCGGAGGGCACGCCGAATGATGAAGCTTCCTCCCAGGGACGCGAACAACAAAAGAAGCAGCCCCGCCAGGATCATGATCATCATCAATTGGTTCAAGTTTCCCCTGACGTGCTCCAAAGAAATTCCGGCTTGAATAATGGTCTCTCCTCGGATCGGAAGAAAGACCACGCGCAACGGGGAAGAGGCCAACCTCTTATCCGTGGCCGTCAGATAGAGAAGATGGTCCCAATCCCTTTGTTCGGCACGAGAATAGACATCGGGACCAAATGTCAGGGCGCCCGGAGGGATCTTTCCGGTCCGATAAATCCTCTCCACGGCGCCGCCGCCGTTTTCAACAAGCTTGACGGCCTGGAGGAACGGGTCGTGGGTCTTAAACTCCTCCTCCGCTTCGCGAAGGGCCTCCTCCCAAGTGACGCCGCGAGGCCGCCAAGTCCTATTGACGCCCTCGACGATCTCGTCGAGTTCTTCATCCAAATCCGCCATCAGTCGCTTTTTGAATCCTTCGTAGAGAAACGTCCCGGAGAAGGCGATGATGAGACCCAGGATGACGATATACCAGATCGTCAGCTTGAAGGCGAGGGACCTAAATCGTGCTATTTTCATCGATGGTGTATCCGTGTCCCCGGATAGTGCGAATGAGCCTCACCTCGAATTCGCTGTCGATCTTTTTTCTCAGATAATTGATGTAGACATTGACGATATTGCTCGTGCCCTCATAGTTCATGTCCCAGACGTGTTCGACAATCATGGACTCGGAGACGACCCGGCCTTTGTTTCTCATGAGGTATTCGAGAAGGGCATATTCTTTCCCGCTGAGGGGGATGTGTTTTCCGGCCCGCGTCGCCTGGCGCTTGATTGGATCCAGTTCCAAGTCCCCGGCTCTCAGCGCTTTGGTCTTGTAATCCTGGGCCCGCCTCAAGAGGGCCCTGATCCTGGCCAGAAGCTCCTCGAAGGAGAACGGTTTGGTCAGGTAATCGTCCGCCCCTTCGGTCAGGCCGCTGACTTTGTCTTCTACCGAGTCCTTGGCCGTGAGCATGAGAATCGGGGTGAGCACTCCCGTCTGCCGCAGCTCGCGGCAGACCGTAAACCCGTCCTTTTTCGGCAGCATGATGTCAAGGACGATGACGTCATAAGAGTTGACCGAGGCCCATTCGACGGCCTCTTCGCCATCCCGGCAGACGTCGACGGCGTACTGCTCCTCCCTCAGCCCCTTTTGTATAAAGGCGCCGACTTTTCGGTCATCCTCGACGATCAGGATTCGCATCGGCCTCCTGTCCATTATAGGAGAAAGCGGGTCATGAGCAAAGGCAAGCAGCGCGACCCGGCCATTCCCCAAAAATCCTGTTTCAGAACGATCTTCATCAATCCCTTCCTCAATCGTAATGCTGATGCAGGGAGCCCAAGTCACCGAACCGCGGGTTGACGACATTGCTGTAGATCGAGCCGAAGGTGTAGCTCAGGCTGACTTCGAAGTACAAGTTATAATCGGTCCGCAGCTCTTTTCGCCGCAAAAGGATCTCATCCAGAGTCCGGTTGCCCTTTTCCAACGCTAATTGATCCCGGATGCGCTCATACATTCCGTCGATATTCAGTTCAAGGCCCTTAAAGATCCGGAAGGAAAGCTCGGTGAAAAACGCCAGCCTGTTAAAATTGAAATCATGGAAATAATGCGATCCCTCGAGTGAGGCCTCGAGGGTTCCCCAGGGCTCTTTGATCTCGAGAGTGGCGGACAGGGACTCGCCGAGGAGGTTTTCCTTGGTCTTGTCGTAGATCGTCACCTCCCGATACTTGATGAATTCATAGCCGATTTTATACAGGAAACGCAGTTGCCGCCGGGTCGATTCCGAATACGGGAACAGGTCATATTCGAGGGCCGGGGTAGGAACGATCTTGTAGCGGAGGTTGTTGTACGTGGAAGAACTGACGCCCAGGTAAAATCCCGCCGACCAGTGCTCGCCAAGGCTTTTGACGAACAGGCCGGCAAAATCTGCGGCATCCGAGTCGCTGGTGATCGTTCCCTCCTCGTATTTAAACTCCTCGCGGGAGAAATAGGTCGAGAGCCCCAGCCGGAGCTTGATGTCGGGCGTGATTTTGTTGGCAGAAAAATTGAAGTTGATCGATTGCGATTTCGTCTGGGATTCCCGGTCAAGCTCGCCGCCCAGGCTCAGGCTGAAGACCCAGAATTTCCATTTATCCACGACATCCGTCGGCTTGACCTTTTCTTTGAACTCGACCGAAATGAGGTCGCGGATGGGCGTTTTCGCCGTATAAGGAACGAGCCCCATCTTCAGGACCGAGACATATCCCCGCCGGACTTCCTCTTCCGTGTCGGTCTTGTTGGAGGCGTAAACCAGGGTGCTGTTGATGGAGGCAAAGCTCCCCTGTCCGATGAAGGCAAGCGTGTATTCCGTCCCGCCGCTGCCGGTGTCCTGGGTCGTGATCAGGACATGGACATCCGCTTCCTTCCGGTCCCGGACATAATTGATAAAGGGAATTTCGGTTCGGATGTAATCTTCGTCGCAGTCCTCACAATCGATGTAGACTTTGGGCGCCTTTTGTTTCATCTCGGCAATGCTGAGTTGACCTCCTCTCTCCTGACTCTCCCGAGGAGAGGACAGCGCCGGAAAGGCCAGACACAACAGGATCAACACTCCGATCAAGCCTTGCTTCTTCATGGCAAACCTCCTTGAGATATCCGAAGTCGCCTGAGTCCATTCCTCAGAATCAGTCGAAACTGCGACTCGGCAATGGTCTTCTCTTGTCACAGGCCTATTATAGCCGGGTCTCATTAAGTCTGGATTAGGAAATGATTAAAAAACTCTAATGTCTTCCCAGGTCCTGGCCGGCCCTTTATCGGGACGGCTTTTTCAACAAAAGGAGCTTTGTCTCTCCAAGCTCCATAACCGTGTCGAGGCAGCTCACATCGCGGGCGATCTCTTGACCATCAAGAACCCGGACCAGCGTGGTGGGAGCCTCGAACATCAAATGCTTCGGCCCCGGGCTCGTCGCGATAAAACCTAGGAATTTGCCGTCCGTCAGCACGACATCGTCCGAATCGCTGTAAAGATGAACCCCGGAGGCGCGGAGGATGTTGCGCAACAGCTTGGCCGGGCAATGGAGGGCGCCGATGTATATGCGGAGCCCGGCCGGCGTCCATTTGGCCGCTGCAGCGACATCGCCGTTGGCATACCTCCCCAGGACCGCCACTCCGTCCTCAAGGACCTTCCAGAGCGGATCAAGCATGGTGCTCGTGCCGAAGACTTCGCTCAGTCCTTCTGCGAGCGCGCCGGCGGCCGGATCAGGAGTGACTTTGCCGGGCTGGGCTGCGCTGCGGACGACGGCGATACCGGTCGCGGTCGAGATATTGGCGTCGTCCGCTCGCGTTGCCAAGAAACCTCCCCCGTAAAACCAGACCGCCGTCCGGCCGCGCGTTATCCATTGGATCGCGGCGCGTTGGGCGGCATCGAGGTGATAGCAGTTGGCGAAGAAATAGACTCTGGCCCGAGGCAGCCGCCCTTCCAGCAAATCACTGAGCAAATGGATGCGGAACGACGTTCCCAAGCGGAAAAAATTGCTGCGCATCTGGTACACGAGCGGGGAGTGAAGGGCGCTCGAGCAGGCCGTATAAAAAGGGCTCGTTTCATCGACGACCAAAACGACGTCGGGCGACCAGTGCGCCGGCTCAAAGATCCGGCGTTGATAGAACCGCTGCAGGACAGAGATATTGTCCCAGATATCTATTCCGTTGAGCCAACCGCTCCCGCCGAGGTCCATGTACCAGGAGGCCAGCCGCCTGGGCCAGACCTGGGCAAAATTGCGCTGATGGATCCAGAGCGTCTGTTGCGGAGTCTCGACCCGGCCGAAATTATCCTCTTCCGCGCTGAGGTGGGTACGCGTGTCGTCCTCGTTCAACCACAGCTTGCCCCCGCCGCGGACAGAATCCACAGCGCTCATAAAGCATCCGGCGCCGCCCAAACCCCGGTCCAGATAGGATATCGGGGAACACAGGATATCGACATCGGGGCATTTGATCATCCGCGCCATGGCCAGGTGACCGCTGCCCTGAGGACCCAGGGGCAGGCCGTGCATGTCGAAGACATAGCCATAGAAAAGAAAGACCAGTTTATTTCCGCCCGTCTCTTCTTTGATCGTGCGGGCGATGTTCTCCAGGGGCTCAACCATCGCCAGCTGTTTATATTCAAAATAATCGATGACCTTGCGGTCTTTCTCGGGGTCCCGGAAGAATCCGATATCCGTATGAAGCTGCTCCTGCGGAGAGGGAACGCGAATTTGGTCGAAGGTGACGGCGCCGTCGTCCCAGGCGCTTTGGAGGGACTCTTCCGTCTTGTATTTAGTTCTGGCCCACGATCTAAATCCCCGGCTCATCGGGGGCGAGAAGTCGCCGAGCCGAGGCTCCCAGGACCTGAAATAAAACCACTCTCCGGTATGCTGGCCGGCGGGATGATAGCCCAAGATGTGGTCGCCGTATTTTTCTTCGAGGTGCCGGACAAAAGCCCTCAGGTTAACCAGCATTTCCTGCAGCCAGGCCTCGGAAGCCATGGACCAGCCTTCGGTTTTGCCGTCGTCGAAGAGCATGCGGTCTTCGGGATGCAGCCCCAACCACCACTCCGGCGGACCGACATCAAAACGCGGCACGAGCAGTCCCCACGGATCGCAGGCCAGGGTCAGCTCGATGGCCTGGTCCGCCCGGCTGAAATCGCGGGCTTCGCCCGGCCCGGGCCAGGGCATGGAAATCCCGAAAGAATAGATATGGACGCCGGCATCGCGAGCCAGTTTGACCTGTTCGACATATTGAGAGACGTCGGCCATACGACCAAGAGACATGGCCCGGAGGGCCGGATCCCCGCTCTCGGCCCAGCCGAAGAACATCAGGGGGCTGATGGCGACGCCGTTGATAAAAATCGTCGGAGATCCCCTCAGGCTTTTAACCTCGGCCGTCAACGGGACGCGACCGGGGTCTGCAAAAATCGTCGTTCCCATGAGGAAACAGAATAATGAGCAGCCCGCCGATATAAGAAATTTTCCTTGATTGATCTTGGGGTCATCCATTCTCGATGATTTTGAAGTCGGTGGCAAAGCCCGATAAATGACGAAAATCAATATAGCACCCGCATCGAGCCGGTGTCAACGGACAAACGCTATTGGCCCAGGATCCAATTCGCTGGTAATTCATGGTTCGAAGCGGCATGTTCAATCCCAGCTTACCTGGAGGGATCAAATTGATGGACGTTTCCCCCTCCAAATTGACTTTGCCGGCGAGGGCACATATCATGGACTCATGGCAAACTAAGTTTCATGGCCAAGCTCATCCAGAGGAGAGCGATATGAAACCTAGCGGACGTTCATTAAGTGGCTGCCTTGATTTAGCACGCTTCAGCTTGGCTTCGGTGGTCGTCATATTCGCCGCCCTATCATTCAGCGGCTGTCAAGAAGATTCCAAGGAGCAGCCGAAAAAAACCTATACCCTGACGGTGACGCGAGGCGAAGGCGTTGACGGTTACCCCAATCCGGGGACGTATACGTATGATCCCGGGATGGAAGTCAACTATGGAAATTGGGTCCTTGAAGGTTATTCCGATCTCGTCGTGACCCTTGACGGCGAGCCGATCGCCGCGACGGGCACCTTCGTCATGAATGCGAAACACACTCTTGCCGCAACCTGTTTCAAGCGCGTCCTCTGGAAATTCGACGTCGATTCGGCGGTCTATTATTCCAGCCCGGCTGTCGGCGACGACGGCACAGTCTACTTCGGCACGGGCATGTATTCATCGGGGCACGGCACGCTTTACGCAGTCGGCCCCGACAAGGCCCTCAAATGGTCGTATGCGATCGCCGACTCTTTCTATTCTCCCGTGATCGGTGTCGACGGGACGATCTATATCCAGGACTTTCGCAACAACGTTTATGCTTTTTCTCCGGATGGAACGCTCAAATGGATCTTTAATGATTATGATTATGTCTACCCTCACGACGTGGGGCAGCGCAGTCCGGCCATCGGCGCCGACGGCACGGTCTATATCGGCGCGGACGGACTCTATGCCATCGATCCGGAGACCGGATGGCGAATCTGGCATTATGCCCATCCCGACTATGCCTCCCGGGAATGCCTCGCTTCGCCGGTTATTGGATCAGACGGCGCCATCTATGTCACCATCGGCGAAGACATGCTTTTTGCCATCAATCCCGACGGCCGGCGCCGATGGGTGTTTCGATTTGCCCATGACTGGGAAATGTCGTTCACCTCTCCGGCCATCGATCAAAACGGCGTCATTTATCTCGCGTCCGAAGGCAACGAGCGCGGGACCGCTCTATCGATCCTCTATGCGGTCAATCCGGACGGTACGCTAAAATGGAAGTATTCCGTCGACGGCGGCCGGTTCGTCAGAGCCTCCCCGGCCGTCGGGATCGACGGCGTCATCTATATCGCGACCAAAGCCAACGGGCTTGATCTACCCGCCAAGCTCATCGCCCTGGCGCCAAACGGTCAAAAGGTTTGGGATTATACCGTCGAGGGTGTGCATCAGACTCCGGATGATGTCTATTCTTCTCCTTCTATCGGAGCCGACGGCCTGATTTATTTCGGGGCTGAGACCGGATTCATCTATGCCGTCAATCGGAATGGGACACTGAACTGGAAATTCCCGCTCCAGCACGCGATCAATTGGTCATCCCCCGCTATTGCCAATGACGGTGCGATCTACGTTGGGACTCTGCGCGGCGGCAATTACCAGGGGTATCTCTATGCCATAAAATCGTCCAGCCTGGGATATATGCCGTCGGCCTGGCCGCGCTTTCGCCATGACCGTAAAAATTCGGGGCGATTCGGTGCCTGGTGATCGAACGCCCATGACCCCTTCCTTCTTCACTTTTTCAGGGTTTCAGGTGCCAAGCGGTCATACTCTTTCATGATTCCGGCAGGGAAATCGGAATTCGGGCACTTGCTGTTGAAGATAATAATAGCCTTCTCATAAGCTTTCTGGGCGCCGATATTATCATTCGCCCTTTGCGGCTGGGAAAATTAGTTTTGGACCCTGCCCGGCTTTAGGGCCGACCGCGCTTAAAGCGAGAAGAGCCGAAGAAGTCAATAAAACCAAAATGAAGATCGACCGGTTCTTTATTATGCTCATGGCGTCCTCCTCAAAGATTTCGTTCTCATCAACCCCAGGACAGTGAGCGGCGGTGCGCCAATTTTGAGCCTTCCCCTCGTCATCGAGGGTAAATCATGGCCTGAGGGGATATCAAATCGAAGGACTCTGACCGCTTGCCGGGCCGATCAGTAGACGGAGCTGTTGAACCCCCGGCTATACATATAGTTTTTGAACACTATCTGCTTAATGTTAAGCAGGGCCGTGTGCTTGATACCTTCCCCAACGGGATTGATTTGTCCCGATCTCCGGCGTTCTCTTACGGGAGTCGCCGAGCCCGGCTTCTCAGCTTGTTCGACGGGCGCAGCGATCTTGCCTATCTCGGCGCGGATTCCGGCCTGATCAGCAGGGTTGCCGTATTTGAGCACGGATCGCATGGATATCCAGAGTCCGGGCGTGGAGGCCACTTGTCCGCGCTCTCCCGCAGTGAATCCGTTCCAAGCCTTCAGGAGCTGGGATTTGATCTCAGCGACAACCGCTGGTGACACGCGATCCGGGAGGGCGCTGGGGACTTTTTGCAAGAGCTCGGAATAGGCATACATTTCGCAGTAAGCGGCCGCGGCCATGACTGTCAGGGGTGGATTTCCCGGGATGAGGACTTTGCCCTTTTCTTTAAGCTGGCCAGAGATGACAGCCACGGCCGGGTCACTTTGTTCGGATTCGGCCAACCATTCCCGGATGGTTTTTTCGAGCTCCTGTCGCAGGTCTTCCAACGCTTTCCGGTCATTGGCTTTCGTAATAGCCTCGACGATTTTGGGGTAAGCGTCGTATTTCCGGAGTTCTTGTTCGGATTTCGTCCTCCAGCCTTTGCGAAGTTCGGCCAATATGGTCTCCTCCTGACCGCCGGTGAGAGGCGCGCCGAGAGCGAACTCGAGTACGAAAAGGAAAGCGCGGGCATTGCTCTCGATAGGGCCGGCCGCGGGAAAGGCCGCCATCAGAGGCAGTTCGTTGGCGGCCGGATTGGAGATTTCGATGTTTGATGGCTTCATCTCAACCTTCCAGCCCCGGGGATAAAGTAAGGAAAAGGATTTATCCGGAGCTACGAATTTCTGCCACGAAGATGAGGCCTGGATCAGGTTTGGCGTCAGGAATGCGAGTATGATAATTAATAAAAGGTGTGATCTCATTTTTCCTTTCCTAGGGACCTCCTCGTGTTTTTATGATTCATGAAAAATCGGCGCAGTCCCAGAAGATGCTGGCCGCCGTTTAAGTGCAAGCCGCTCGAGATCGCCAACGCTAAACGCCCAGCGGGTTGGGCTTGAGGATTTTGATGAAGCTCCTCTTTTTCAGGTTGTTCAAGAATTCGGCGGTCTTGGCGGCCCGTTTTTCGGCGTAGATTCTCTGTTCGATGGCTTGCTTGGCTTCCTCGAACGTCTTTCTCCGGCTGTCCTTTTTTTCGGTGGGCTTCAGAAGATACCAGCCGTTCTTTGTCTCAACCCAGCCCGAGACTTCTCCCTGCTTGAGCTGGCTGACGGCCTGTTCCAGGGTTTTATCAAGCTCCCCTTTCTTGAATGTCCCAAGCTCTCCCTTGGTTTCCTTGATGGGAGCGTCGGAATACGTCTGCGAGAGGGCCAAGAAATCCTCCCCGGCCCGGACCTTTCCGATGATCTCGGTCTTTTTCTGCTCGAGCTCCTCGGCGCTCTTACCCTCGGCTGAGAGATAGATGGCGCTGATCTTATATTCCTCCGGGTCGATGAAATCCTGCGGATGGAGCTTGTAATAGTTGACGATCTCCGAATCATCCAGGACGATCGAACGCTCGACTTCCATGGCCACGAGGGCTTGTTTGAGGATGCCCTCTTCCGCTTGTTTCAGGAACTGGGCATAGTCCATGCCCTGACGGGCCAGCTCCCGCCTGAGGTCTTCATCCGACTCGAGGTTGTTCTCTTTCTTGAGGCTTTCGATGTACCTCTTGACTTCATCGGCCACGTTCAGGTTCTTCTCCTTGGCCGCCTGCAGGACAAGCAAGTCGGTAATCAAATTATCCATCAGGCCCACTTTGATCTGCTCCAGCGCCTTTTCGAGTTGCTCTCCCTTGAGCTGCGAGCGAGCAGCCTGGACCTGCATTTCGTATTCCCGCTTGTATTGAGAGAGGGTGATGATATCGTCATTGACGATCGCTACGATCTCCTCCACGACCTCCTGGCCGATAAGGACGATCCCACACAGACCGAACAGGACGAGCGCTATCATCTTTAAGGCTTTATTCATTTTCGATCCTCTGGTAGGGAAACGGCAAATTTTCTGTGTTGGACTTCCAGTCCATCGTCTTTCGAAGCGTCGCCAGATGGGCCGAAACCGCCTGTTCCGATTTTTGTTCCAGGAGCTTCGTCCGGATCGACGAGCCGGCTTCCTCGGTCGTCAACAAGCGAGGCTCGAATTTCTTGTCCAGCCGGAAAATGTGATAACCGTAGGTGGATTCGACAACCCGGCTGATCTCGCCTTCTTTCAAGCTGAAGACGACTTTTTCAAGATCGCTTGGTAATTGCCCGGCCTTAAAGACGCCCATCACTCCGCCTTTGGAAGCCTCGGGCCCCGCCGAATCGGCCCGGGCGATCTTCCTGAATTCCTCTTCGGAGGTATTCTTCAACTTGTCCAGCACTCCGCTCGCCTGCCCCTCTGAGGCCAGTAGGATTTGGCTGACCTGGACCCGCTCTGTCAGTAAAAATTCGCTTTTATGCTGTTCATAATAGTCGGCCACTTCCTGATCATCTGCTGCGATGTCCTTGACCAAGAGAGAGAGGTATTTTTGAACAAGGAGTCTGTCATAGAGCGACGGCGCTTCCGAATCGAGCGGCGGCTCCTCTTCCGTCTCCGTCCGGAATGCGCTTTTGAGCTTGGCCAGATAGGCGGCCTTTTCCTCCTCGGTCAGGCTGACTCCATTAATTTGGGCCTGCTTCAGGAGGATCTTTTCCTCGACAAACTCATCGAAAAGACGGCTGAGGGCGGCCCCGGTCAAAGACTTCAAGCTGTCCCCGATGCTATCCTTCAAGTACTTGGTCAAATCGGCGTTGGTGTAAATCGTGCCTTCCACATCAAGGATAATCTCCTCCTGTTTTTCAGGATTGTCGAGCTTGAAGGCTTCCGTCTCGCCGGACGGACCCTGCCGGCGGCAATCGACAAAACACAAAAGGGAGGCCGCGATTATGAGCGGAACCAGCCATGCCCGCCGTCCTGTAGAGTATCTCATCTTTTTTAAATTCAATCTATTATATTACATCCGTATAACTCCATCAAGACGGCGATCGTTTCACGGAGGAGCTCTCCGCCGCCTCCCGAACGAACCTCCAGGCTCATGACGCCCTGGGGCGTCAGGGTTCCCCGGTACCGGTTGAGGAGCTTTGTCATCCGGCCGATCTGCACGTCTGTGGACGGCAGGAATTTAAAAATAATTCGATGATCGACCCGGTCGATGGCCTTGATCATCAATTTCTGGGCCAGGAACTTGATCCTCCCGTAGTCGAGGAGGCTCGAGACGCTCGCCGGCAGCGGCCCGAAGCGGTCCGCGATTTCGTCCTGGATGGCTCTGACTTCGTCCAGGCTCTCAACAGACGAGACTCGTTTGTAGAGGTTAAGCCTGAGGTTGATCTGCGGCAGGTAGTCTTCGGGAATCTGGATATCCACCTTCAGGTTGATCTCGCTCTTCGCCTCCTCGACTTTCTCGCCCTTGAGCTCCCGGATGGCCTGTTCCAGGAGATGGATGAAGTAATCCAGGCCTACCGCCTCCATCGTCCCGTGCTGCTTTTCACCGAACAGATTTCCCGCCCCGCGGATCTCCAGATCCTTGACCGCCAGGCGGAAGCCGGATCCCAGTTCGCTAAACTCCCTGAGGGCTTCGAGACGCCGTTTGGCCAGGGGCGTCAGCTCATTAAAGGGCGGGACTAGAAAATAGGCGAAAGCCTGGCGCGAAGAGCGACCGACTCTCCCTCGCAGCTGGTAGAGCTGAGCCAGCCCGAAATGGTCCGATCTGTGGACGATCAAGGTGTTGACCAAAGGGATATCGATGCCGTTCTCGATAATCGTGGTCGAAACCAGGACGTTGTACTTCTGGCTGATGAAATCGATCATCCGTTTTTCCAGGGCGGTCGCCCGCATCTGACCATGGATGGTCACGACCTTCGCTTCGGGCACCCATTTTTCAATGAGCGAGGCCATGTGCTCCATTTCCTCGATTTTATTAAATATGTAATAGACCTGGCCGCCGCGGGCGAGCTCCTGCTTGATGGCCGAGGCGATGAGCTTGGGGCTGAACGTTGTCACGACGGTGTGCACGGCCAGCCGGTCTTTGGGTGGCGTTTCGATCAGGCTGATATCGCGCAACCCGGTCAGCGACAGGTTCAGAGTCCGTGGGATGGGGGTCGCCGTGAGGGTCAAAACATCGATATTGGCCTTCATCTGCTGGATCCGCTCTTTGTGCTTGACGCCGAACCGCTGCTCCTCGTCGATGACGAGCAGCCCCAAGTCCCGGAACTCGACGTCCCTGGAAAGCAGCCGGTGGGTGCCGATGATGATATCGACCTGGCCCTTTTTCAGGTCCTCGACGATTTTCTTTTGCTCGATCTTCGACTGAAGCCGCGTCAGCGCTTCCACCCGGGCCGGGAAAAGAATCATCCGGCTGAGAAACGTCTTCAGATGCTGGCTGGCCAGGACCGTGGTCGGGCAGAGGACGGCCACCTGCTTTCCGTCCATGATAGCCTTGAAGGCCGCCCGCATCGCCACTTCGGTCTTGCCGTACCCGACGTCCCCGCAGAGCAGCCTGTCCATGGGCGCTTCGGCTTCCATATCGTTCTTGATCTCGCGGATCGACCGGAGTTGGTCCTCTGTTTCCTCGTATTCGAATGTCTTTTCGAACTCGGCCTGCCAGTTGCCCTCGGGGCTGAAGCTGAATCCTTTCAAAGCTTTTCGCCGGGCATAGAGCTCGAGGAGCTCCTTGGCCAATTTCTCAACGGCCTTCTTCGTCCGCTCTTTGGTCTTCTGCCAGGAATTGGTCCCCAGCTTGTCCAGCGGAGGTAGTGTCGCCCCGACCTGTGAATATTTCTGAACGAAGTTCAGGTCCTCGACGGGGACATAGAGCTTATCCTCATCGCGGTAGTGGAGCTCGATGAACTCCCTCGTCTTGTCTTCCACGTCCATCCGGAGAAGCCCCTGAAAGACGCCGATGCCGTAATCCGCGTGAACTATGAAATCGCCCATCTTGAGGTCCTGGAATTGTGTAAGGGAGGGACGCGGCGAAGGACGGCTGACGATGACTCGTTCTTCGGTGATGATATCGGTTTCTGAGAAGAACGAGATTTTTTCCGGGGGAAAGGAGAATCCCCGGGCCAGCTCGCCGAGAAGGAGGACGAGCTCGCCGCTCTTGGGAAGCGTGAACGGCGAATCTGATTCAATGGCCGGAATCTCGTTCTGAGCGAAAAGGCTCGAAATTTTCTTGCGGATCGTTTTGCTGGACAGGAATATAGAACAGCGCTCTCGTTCTCTCTGGAGCCGGCGGGCATAATCCAGGAAAAAGGGGATCCTGTTGTCGAACCGGGGGACCGATTGAAAGTGGTAATGAAAGACCTTTTTCGCATTCCGGGATTCGAAATCCTCGCAGAGCACAGCCTCTTTTTGGATGGTATCCCAGAGATGGGGAGGAAAAATTTTTTCCGGGGGCTGAACATTCCTGCCGCCCGTCCGGAGAGCCTCTGCTTCGGCGCTCAGCTCCTCGATGGCTTCATCCCATTCCTTCCGGACCTCTTCCGCATGATCGACTATAAAAACGGAATCCTCGAGGTAGGCGGTGAAGTGCACGCCGTCATCGTCATGGCCAGGCGATTCGAGAAGCGAAGGGACCAGTACCCGATCCAATTTCCGCAAAGACCGCTGGGTTGAAGGATCGAATTCGCGGAGCGAGACGATCTCGTCACCGCTGAACTCGAATCTATAGGGAACCGTCTGCCAAGGTGTAAAGACATCGACGATGCCGCCGCGCCAAGCGTATTCTCCTCTGAAGGAAATGAGGTCTTCGCGGCTATAGCCGTACTCCTCGAGCGTTTGGATCAGCTTATCCCTGTCGAAAAAATCGCTTTTGGCCAGCCGCAAAAAAAGCCGGGGCATTTCTTCGGGAGACGGAAAGGGTTTCAACAGCCCAAACAGATTGGTGAGGATGAGAGAGGGCTTGCGATAGAGAAGGTCATAAAAAAATTGAAGGCGCGATGAAACTGCCTCGAGCGGCGGGGAGGCTTCCTGATAAGGATTTTCCTTCAACGCCGGAAGCGCTTTAACGTGTTTCGAAGGGGCCCATTGAGAAGAAAAGAAGCGGCATTGCTCTTCGAGCCGCGAAAGCGAGGCGCTCGCCGGCTGGATAAAAACGATTCTTTTCTCGAGCTTTTGAGCCAGGAAAGAGAAGAAATAAGGCTTGGCCGCCTCGATGAGGCCTGAAATCCTCAGGTTTTTGTCGCCCGATTCGAGGGACCGGACAAGCTCCTTGAACTCGGCGACATCATCCAGAAAGTTCAGGCTCATAAAGAAAATTTCTTCGGCGACAGGCCTCAAGCGGAGCCTGCCCCCATTTCATTATACGATGGGCCCGCTTGCGGCGTCCAATTTAGCTTGAATGTTTGTTATTTCCTGAAGCTTATAGAGCATTGCCAAATCCCCATCCGCTTATTATAATGAATGAATGAGCTTCTCGATGAAGCCTAAGCCTGCCGAAAGGAGAATTCGATGACCAAAGCATTCCCGTCCAGAAGTCTGGGCATCGTCATCATCCTGGGGTCTGTCTGGGGCCTGTCCGAAGCGGTGCTCGGCATCGGCCTCCGGAGCTGCGCCTCTCTCGCTTCGGGTTCGATCATGACCGGAATGGCCCTCTTTTTTATCGGCGCGGCCTGGAAACGGACTCAACATGTCATCGGGCCGTTGCTTCTTGTCGCCATCGCCAGCCTGTTTAAGCTGTTCGACGCGCTTCTGCTTTCGCTCCCGGTCAAAGATGGCGCCGTGGCCAACCCGATCTTCGCCTTCTGGGCCGAGGGGCTGGCTTTTGTCCTCATCCTCGCGTTCATGAGAGAGAGCTGGAAAGGGAAAGCAACCGGTCAGGCTTTTCTGGGCGGCCTCTCTGCCCTCGTCGCTGTCAACCTCTTTCCTCTTGTCAAGTACGCCACCGGAATTCCCGCTTGTGTTTTTCCCGGCACGACAACGCCGCTTTCGCTTTACTACGCGCCCATTGCCGTCGGCGTTTCTCTCTTGACTGTTCCGGCGGCGTTTTGGCTCGGAGCACGATTAGAGGCCATCGAGACGAAAACCATGGCATCCGGCCGGATACCGGCTTTCCGTTTTCTCGTCCCAGCGGTTGCCTCCGCCTTGTGCCTGGCCGTGATAGCCCTCATCCGATTAGCCTAAGGAGCCGAGCCATGGAGCGAACTGGAAAAAAGAAAAGAAAAACGGTTACCCGCCGTGATTTTCTTAAGAGCCTGGGCGGGGGGGCCGTCGGCGTCGGGGTGGCCTCGAAAGTCCTTGGCAAAGAATCCGCTTTAGCGCAGGCAGGCCCGGGAGATCCCGATATCTTCTCCAGGAAAAAAATTTCTCTGACCGTGAACGGAAAAAGCCTGAGCCTGGACGTGGATGCCAACGAAACCCTTCTTCAGGTCCTCAGGGACAAGCTCAAGTTGACCGGGACGAAGCGTACCTGCAACCGCGGCGAATGCGGCGGCTGCACGGTCCTTCTCAACGGGACGCCCGTCTATTCCTGCCACATGCTGGCCTTGCAAGCGGATGGAGGAGAAATCCTTTCTATCGAAGGGCTGGCCAAGGGCGACAAGCTTCACCCGGTCCAGCAGGCTTTTATCGACAAAGACGCCTACCAGTGTGGCTTCTGCTCGCCGGGATTCATCATGGCCTCCGTGGCGCTATTGAATAAGGCCAAGGCTCCGTCTTCCGACGATATCCGGGCAGCCCTGGCCGGCAACCTCTGCCGCTGCGGCAACTACCAAAAGATTTACGAGGCGGTCTCCTCGGCCTCGGAAACGATGAGGAGGGGCTGAGATGAAAAACCACGATTCGATCGACAGCTCAAGCCTTGAATATATCGAACTGGCCAAAACCCGCGGAACTCAGACAAAGCCTGAGAAACCGGCCGCCCCGGCGGAAGGCTTTAAATACATCGGCAAAGCCACGCCGCGGATCGACGGAAAGAAGATCGTCACGGGCGCCGCGCGTTATACGCATGACCTGTCTTTCGAAGGCATGCTCTACGGGAAAGTCCTCCGCTCGCCCCATGCCTGCGCCGACGTTGTCTCCATCGACCTGAGTCCGGTCTTGAATTATCCCGGCGTCAAAGCCGCGGTCAGTCTCAAGGAAGGCCGGGTCAGATGGGCCGGCGAGCAAGTGGCGGCCGTAGCGGCCGTCGATGAGCCGACAGCCGAAGAAGCCCTGAAGCTCATCAAAGTGGAATACAAAATGCTCCCCCACGTCGTCAGCGTGGATAGGGCCATGGCCCAGGGAGCACCCCGGGTCCAGGATTCGGGGAATGTCCAGGAATTGAACAAATATAACCGGGGCGATGTCGAGAAGGGCTTTAAAGAGGCCGACGTCATTTTTGAGCAGACCTACGTCACGAATTGGGAGGTCCACCAGACGGCGGAAACCCATTCCAGCGTCGCCAAATGGGAGGGAGAGAACCTGACGGTCTGGGATTCGACCCAGGCCGTGATGAGCGTCAGGGACGGCCTGGCCCGCGCCCTGAACATCCCCGCCAGCCGGGTCAAAGTCATCAAAAACTACATGGGTGGCGGCTTCGGGAGCAAGCTGGGCACGCAGGATTTCTCCGTGGCCGCGGCCAGACTGGCTCTCGAAGCCGGAAGGCCGGTCAAGATCGTCCTAACCCGCAGAGAAAATTCCTATTGCGTCGGCTACCGCCCCTCATCCAGGATTACTGTCAAAGGCGGAGTCAAGAAGGACGGCACGCTGACCGCGCTCCACATGAAAAACTACAACAGCGGCGGAACGGGACGCGGCGACGGATGCGCGGAGCCGTTCGTCGACGTCTACAAGTGCCCGAACCTCAAAGTTGAAGAGTATTCCGTGTTCGTAAACACATGCGCTTCGCGGCCGACCCGAGCTCCCGGGCATACCCAGGGATTTTTTGCTCTAGAGGGTTTCTTGGAGGAGCTGGCAGCCAGGCTGGGCATGGACCCTCTCGAGCTCCGAATGAAAAACTATTCGATCAAGAATGTAGGCGACACCGGAATTCCCTATTCAACCAAAGGGCTGGAAAAATGCTATCGGCAGGGCGCCGAGAAGATCGGATGGGCGTCGAGGAACAAAAAGCCGGGAGGGGGCGCCGGAAAAATCAAGCGCGGAATCGGGATGGCCAGCCAGATCTGGTGGGGCTCCGGCACGCCCGGAACGCTCGCCGATCTGAAGATTTATCGGGACGGCAGCGTCGATGTCGAATGCGGGACCCAGGACATCGGCTGCGGGACAAGGACGCACATCGCCGTCGTCGCGGCCGAAACTTTAGCCCTGGAGCCCAAGGACATCACGGTCAAAATCGGCAACAGCGATTATCCGTGGGCTCCGAACTCGGGCGGAAGCCAGACAACGCCGTCCGTGGCGCCGGCGGTCCGGGATGCAGCGCTCAAGGCTGTGGAGTACCTAAAACAGATGGCGTCCAAGAAACTTGGCGCCCCGCCGGCCGAAATCGAACTGGATAACAGGAGATTTGTCCTCAAGAGCGACCCCGCCAAAGGGCTTGACTTCAATGAGGTCGTGAAGGATTTGCGCCGGCCCGCCGTTTTTCACGGCGAGCGCACGAGTTTTCCGGCCGCCTACGCCTTCAACTCGTTCGGCGCCCATTTTGCCGAGGTCGAAGTGGATACGGAGACCGGCAAGATCAAGGTGAAAAAGGTGGTGGCCGCCCATGACATCGGCAGGGTCATCAATCGCCTGACGGCCGAAAGCCAGGTCATCGGGGGAATCACCCAGGGCATGAGCGCGGCCCTTTTCGAGGAAAAGATTTTGGACCACGAAACCGGGACCATGGTCAATCCCAACTTCCACGATTATAAAGTGGCCACATCGATGGATATCCCGGAAATGGTGCCCATTTTTGTGGATATCGTCGACGACCGGCTGAACAACCTGGGCGCCAAGGGACTGGGCGAGCCGCCACGCATTCCCGCCTCGGCCGCCATCGCCAACGCCGTGTTCAACGCCATCGGAGTTCATCCGCGAGAAATCCCGATGACGCCCGCCAAGGTTCTTCAAGCGCTCAAAAGAAAGGAGGCTCAGTCATGAGCAACTTTCAATACGCCAAGCCCGTCTCGATTGAACAAGTGACCTCTTTTCTGGCTAAAGGAAAAGCGAACGTCTTTCTGATGGCCGGCGGAACGGACCTTCTGGGGGAAATCAAGGAAGGCATCATCGCGCCGGATGTCGTGGTCGACCTGAGAGCGATCCCCAACCTTTCTTATATAAAAAAGGAAAAGGACGGCGTCGTGGTCGGAGCGCTGACGACCGTGACCGAGCTGGCCGAAAACGCGATTGTCCAGCAGGATTACCCCGTCCTTCATCAAGCCGCCGCGGTTGTCGCATCGCCGCAACTGCGAAATATGGGGACCGTGGGAGGGAATCTCTGCCAGCGGCCGCGCTGCTGGTATTATCGCGACGGCCAGGTCCTGTGCACGAAAAAAGGCGGCACCAAGTGCTACGCTGAGAAAGGCCGGAACAAATACCACGCCATCCTGGGCGGCGGTATCTGCTATGCCGTCAATCCTTCGGACCTCGCCCCGGCCCTCATCGCGCTCGACGCCAAAATTGTGATCGCCTCGCTCCAGGGAGAAAGGACGGTTCCCCTGGCTGAGTTCTATGCTCCGCCTCTCGTCAATGTCCGAAAGGAAAACATCCTCAGCGGGCAGGAGGTCGTGAAGGAAGTCCGGATTCCGGCGGCGAAAAGAGGCGACAAGAGCGCCTATATGAAATTCACCGAACGCGGAGCCTGGGACTTCGCCGTGGTCTCGGTGGCGGCCAAGGGGACGATCTCCGGCAGCACGATCGACGACATCCGTATTGTCTGCGGCGGCGCCGCGCCCATGCCCTGGAGGCTCCGGAAAGTCGAAGACCTGATCAAGGGGAGAAGGGCGTCGGAAACGCTCATCCGGCAGGCTGCCAAGGCCGCCCTGGCGGACGCCAAGCCGCTCGAGGAGAACGGCTATAAGGTCGACCTTCTGGAAACCGTGCTGGTCAGGACCGTCGGCTCCCTCGTCAAAGCTTGAAATCGGATGAGAAACGATCCGGAGACGTCTTCGCTCCCTATCCGGGTTTTTAACGCCGTTCCCAAGGCCTCCTTCTCGGCGGCTAAGAACTCGCTTCCCGGCCTCGATTTTACGGTCAATCGCCTTGTCCATAATTGATACATCGGATAATGCTCATTGGAAGGAAGGCAGCGAGCGCGGCGAGCGTTGGAAGGAAACCCTAGGAAAGGGTTTCCTTCCAAGAGTGTCCGGGATGGCTAAACCCTCCA
>Ga0153915_10001770_pt1 | contig 19880 bp, 9 predicted proteins | sample Opewatmetagenome_2_FD_107003 | JGI IMG/M metagenome (GOLD analysis project Ga0153915, IMG submission 107003) | Freshwater wetland microbial communities from Ohio, USA - Open water 3 Core 3 Depth 3 metaG | ecosystem: Environmental > Aquatic > Freshwater > Wetlands | place: USA: Ohio, Lake Erie...
ACAGAGCCGGGGAGCCGCTCGATGCTGGCCGGTGACAACGGCGATTTCAGCGAAGTGGGAGCCGGCGCCGTCCAGGATTCGCCCTTATCCGTCGAAATGAAGCCAAACTGAACGCCCTGGTCAGTGCGTGCCCAGCTCCAAAGCCGGCCGTCAGCCAGTTCGACGACGCCCGGTTCCTGCAGCCCGGCGGCGCTCGGAGTCGGCAGCGCCCACCATGTGTCAGCCTCCCGCCAGGATAGGCCTTCGTCGTCCGAATAGTACCATAGTGCAATTCCCCGCCCGTCGAACGATCGGCTGCTCCGAGAATCCATGGCGCGCGACCTGTGGAACGCCACGGGCACGATCAATCGTCCGGTGCCGAGCTGGACGACGCGGTCGTTATTCAAGACAAAATAGCCCGGAGCTTCCACGACCAGCTTCGGCGGAGACCAGGTGACCGACTCATCTGTCGAAACGCGCAGATAAGGCCGGCAATCCAGCCAACTATTCTTCCTGAGATAAAACAGGGCTATCTTGCCGCTGCGCAGGCGCAGCAGTGAGACACTCATGACGTTGTTGCCGGCCTCGTTTTCAATAATCGTTTTCGGCGCGCTCCATGTTCGTCCCCGGTCGTCGGAATAAATGCCGGCCAGCCGGGCCGCGCTTTCATCGGCTGCGCCGCCGTAGAATTGGGTGTAGATGAAAAGTATTCGCCCGGACTTCAAGGTCACAAACCCGCCTTCCGAAAGGCGCGGCAAGGCCTGCGTCGGCTCCAGGTTTAAGACCACTTGATTGTCCTGGCCGGCGGCTAAAAGGCGCCCGCCAAGCCAGACGAGTGCAAAGCAGCATAGCAAAAATTTCACGGTGGACGAGCCTGTTTCGGCCTTCCTGGTTCGCCGCGGCAAATCCCAAAAAAGCTGGCTGGCCCTTAATAACTTCGCCTCTGAAAGATATTTCGGCAACATTTTTTCTCCGCCTTTCTTTACTGACAGGCTAGCGCGACGTTTGTTTTTTCAGCGCGCGCAATGTTTGGATAGAGAGCTTGTTTTCCAGGGGTTGCACGACATGAGGCAGTTCGGCCGGCGCAGCAAACGCTCTCTCCAGAGCCGGCCACAGTTTTTTCTGGGTCAGTTGCGATGAGGCGAAGATGACCATGCCCTCGGCCCGGGCTTTTCTTACGACGGCCACGACCTTCAGGAGTTTTTCTTCTGGATAAAATCCGGCCGGAGGATCGCTGAGGAAATCCTGGATGAGCCGAGCTAGCTCCTCGGGTCGTTCTTTTCCTTTGAGAAAGGCCTCGCCAGAGCTACGCAAAGCCGAACTCCGCGGCGACGCAAAACGCTCTAGAATTTTTAGGTTCTTCTCGAGGAGGGCTTCGAAATTCTTATCGGCTTCCAAACCGGCCTTCCTCGATCTAAGCCACCCCAGAGTCCGGTCCCAGGGCTCCTTCTCCTCATTATAAATATAAGAGGCGTCGATGCGGATGTACAGATGGCTCTTTCCTTCGCACCATTCTTTTTGGGCGCGGATCATGTCTTCCAGATAGACAAGGTACTCTTCAAAACTGCCCTGGAAGAATTCCCGGTAGTTCATGGGCATCACGACATCGACCCAGGGCGCAAAATCCGTCCAGCGCTGTCCGAGAAAACGGCCGTTGAGCATGGGATTCTTCCAGACCGCGGCCGAGAATTCGATATCCGGATTGATGGAGAAAACTCTTTCCCAAGCCTCGCGGACAAACCGGGTGATCATATCGTTTTTGGTGGCGTAGAAGAAATAATCGAGGTCGGCCCGATTGATCGATTTCCCGTTGAGCAGAAAATCGGCCTTTTCCGGCCGGCTCATGCGGTCCCAGGCTTTGGGCTTGATCGTGAAATCCAGGAGCCAGTTCGTCTCGGGCCTGATAAAATAATTCTTGACGGGAATCTCCGTCTCCGGCCGGTTGGCATAATAAAAATGGTTGGCCTTAAGATAATTTTCCAGACAATAATCGCAGAAACAAAAGGAATCCGGGGCGATGCTTGAGTAGCGAACATAGTCGTGGTGAATACCGTCAACCGGGTAATTTCTCACGATGTCCTCGATGAGCGGCAGGAGCCATTGATCGGTATAGCCCGGCCTCTGCGCCGGGCACATCCAGAGGTCGCTATAATTCTGTCCGGCTGTCGCCTTCTCGTCGGTCGTGACTTCGCCCTGGGGATTCCGCATGAGCCATTCGGGATGGGCTCTGACGGCAGGGGCGTCCTTTCCCTCAGTGAAATCGCAGAGCCAGGCATGAAGCCGGATGCCGTATTTTCGGGCGCATTTTGAGAGAGCCGCCAGCAGGTCGAAATTTTCGTAGCCCGGGGCGATGGCTGAAGCGAATTTCGAGCTTTTCCAGAAAAGAGCTCCGTTTGTCCCCTTGATAAGGACAATGGCCAGGTTGATATGGCATTTCTTGAGCTGCTGGAACGCTCGATCGACATCCTGTTCGGATTTTCCGAAGTCGCCGGGATGCATCCAAACGCCGCGACCTTCCACGGCCGGCCTCTCGTTTTGGCCGAAGCCGAGCGACCAGACAGTCATGAGACAAATCAAGAATAAGAGGCGCTTGATTTTCATTGTTCGACTCCTGACCAAGATTATGGAGGAACTGCATCGGCAAAGGCAAGCGCACCTGAAGATACATGGCCAAATGCTCCTTGGAAGGAAGGCAGCGAGCGAAGCGAGTGTTGGAAGGAAACCCTAAGAAAGGGTTTCCTTCCAAGAGTGTCCATTGACAGCCTGGCTTGGCGGAGATATGTTAAAAAGGAAAGATTGTTTGCCGCTTCGCGGCGAACAAAGCTCGTTGCTTTGGCGAGGACCCATGAAAAAGACGAAGCTGTTCTTGATTGGCCTCGGGCTAGGCCTATGGGCGGTCGTTATGCAGGGCCGTCCGGGGATCGATCCGGTTGCGTTTTCCGTAGTTCCCAAGCCCGAGAAAATCACGATTCTGCGGGGCGATTTCGAGACATCCCAAAAGCCGGTCTTGGTTGTCCAAAACCAGGATGCCGATGGCGTCGCTCTGGCCGCTTATCTGGTCGAGCGATGGAAGGAAACGACCGGCGATCTTCTTGAACTCATGAATCGTCGAAGCGGACGGCGTCCTCGGGCGACGGTCAGCCTGAAAATCGTCAGGTCTCTTGAGAGGCTGGGGGCGGAAGGCTACCGGCTGGACATCGCGCCCCGAGCCATAGAGATATCCGCACTCAAGCCGGCCGGCCTTTTCTACGGAATCCAATCGATATGTCAAATGATGCGAGGGACTGAGAGGATTCCCTGCGCCAGGATCGAGGACAAACCCCGATTCGGCTGGCGAGGCCTGCTCCTGGATTGCGGCCGCCATTTTATGACCGTCGATTTCATCAAGCGCATCATCGACCTTCTGGCCTATCATAAAATGAACGTTTTGCATTGGCATTTGACAGAAGACCAGGGCTGGAGGCTTGAGATCAAGCGCTACCCTAGGCTGACCGAAGTGGGCGCCTGGCGGCTGGAGAACGGCCGGCGCTACGGCGGATTCTACACGCAGGACGAAGTGAGAGACATCGTGGCCTATGCCAAGAGCCGCTTTGTGACCGTCGTCCCGGAGATCGAGATGCCGGGGCATGCCGTGGCCGCCCTAGCCGCTTATCCTGAATTTTCTTGCTTGGGAAAGCCCTTGGCCGTGGAATCGTCCTGGGGGATTTTCAATGATGTCCTGTGCCCCGGCAAAGAAAAGACCTTCGAGTTCGTCCAGAATATCCTGGACGAAGTCTGCGAGCTTTTTCCTTCGCCGGATATTCATATCGGCGGCGATGAATGCCCTAAGTTCTATTGGCAGGTCTGCCCCGATTGCCAGAGCCGCATCAAGCAGGAGGGCTTGAAGGATGAGAATGAGCTCCAGGGATATTTCACGAAGCGGATCGACCGCTACATGCAAAGCCGGGGCCGGCGTATCATCGGCTGGGATGAGATTCTCGAAGGAGGCGTTTCGCAGACGGCCGTCGTTCAATCTTGGCGTGGCCTCGAGGGGGCGGTCGCCGCGACGCGTCAAGGGAACCGTGTCATTTGCTCGCCCTGGGAAGGCACCTATTTTTATTGCCCCCAGGTCCCTGAAGAGGTCCGGATCAACTTCAAAACCCTGAATTCACTGGAGAAAGCCTATACCTTTGATCCCATCCCCCAAGGATTGACGGCCGCCCAGGAGTCTCTCATCGTTGGCGGCGAGTGTTGTCTTTGGAACGAATACACGCAGCAGTTCGAGGTGGAGCCCCAGTTGTTTCCCCGCCTCTGCGCGTTCTCTGAAGCGCTCTGGTCGCCTCAGGGCGGCAGGAATTTTGAAGATTTTTCGGGCCGGCTCGAAAAACATCTCTCGAGGCTTGACGCTTTAGCAGTCGACTATCACAAGCCCGAAGTCCGGGTCGGCGGCTGGACGCAGGGCTCCGTGACAAGACTCTCGGGCCAGCTCTGGTGGGACATCACTTCCCAAATCACAGAGCCCGGCATCTACCGGATGTCGTTTGTCCAGGACAGCGGCGATGATGAGATTTTGATCCAATGGGCGGCGCTGTTCGAAGACGGCCGGGAAATTTCCCGCTTCAGCCAGCTCAACCGGAGCCAGACCGATATGTTTTTGAAATATCCGCTCCGGGCGGGACCTCTTAAGCCGGGCGCCGTCTATACACTCCGTGCTTCCTTTGTCAGCGGCAAAGACAAAAGCTTGTCAGGAGGTTCGGTCTGGCTGAGGTATTTCAAAGACAACGGTATAGACCTCTGGGGCAAGGAGGTGCCGGATTAGGATGAACCCGCTGCCGAGAATTGCCCTGTCGGCCCTTTGTCTTTTTAGCTCTTGGACCAACGTCCCCCCCGATGATATGGATAAGCTTTCGGCCGGCCAACATGACCCGGGCCCTCTCGTAAAAAAAGAGGTCTGGATTGAGCCGCCGGACCCGGGCGCGGCTGTCTTTGGCAAGGCGGAGTATTGCGCGCCATCGGGATTGAGAATGATCCGCCTTTACAACACGATCAGTTCGTCCGACCGGATGAATGCCCAGTACCGCCAATACTCCGAGGACAACGGCAAAACCTGGACGCCGCCCGAAAAACTTCCGGACAGCGTCCGCTATGAAGGGGACCTGCGGCGAGAGTTCGCCGACGGCAGCCCCATTTGCCTTGACCCGGCCAGGAATGTCTATGTTAAATTTTCTCGCGAAATCATCATGCCCAAGGGCGACGTCCTGGAAGGATGTAAACAACAAAAAGTCTTCTCTCAGATCTCTCAGGACGGCGGCCAAGCTTTCGGCCGGCTGAAACAGCTCATTGAAAAAGGCACCGAGTTTAATGCGACCCACTATCTGAAAGGCGTTTGGCATAAAAAAAATTCGGCGACCTTGAATTCCCATCTCATCCTTTCGGCCAAGGAGCTGCTCTTGGCGGTTTATATTTTTCCTGTCGATGACAAAGGCCTTCTTTATAATCCGCTGGCAGGCTATACGTATTCCGATATCGGCTTCATCAAAGGGACGTTGACCGATGATGCCTCGGATATCGAATGGTCCACGACACAGACCCTCAGGCTCGAACCTGCCCTGTCTATCCGCGGCATGAGCGAGCCTTCCTTGGCCCGTCTTCGTGACGGCAGGATCCTCTGTCTTGCTCGGGGAAACCAAGGCGCCCAAGGCGACGCAACGCCCGGCGGGAGCTGGCTGACCGTGTCTCAAGATCAAGGCCGGACCTGGACTCCGATGAAACGACTCTTTTTTGACGACGGCGGGATTCTCTATACTCCTTCAAGCATCTCTCAATTGCTGCGGCATTCGAGCGGCAGGCTTTACTGGATCGCCAATATCGTTTCAGCTCCGGCCGAGGGCAACTCTCCGCGGTATCCTTTGGTCCTTGCCGAAATCGACGAAAAAAAAGCGGCGGTCATCCGAAAGAGTTTGGTCGTCATCGACACTCGGCAAGAGACCGAATCCGATACCCTTCAACTTTCCAATTTTAACGCCTACGAAGACCGGGAAAGCCACGACATTGTCGTCACCTTGGCCCGGCTCTTTCCCAAGAGCCGAACGGACTGGACCGCCCCTTTGATGAAATACAGCATCACTTTAACCGGTCAGGGAAATGACGTTAGCGCTCGGGACGCGTCGTCCACGGTCTCTGAGCTGATCTGAGAGGTAGAAAAGAAAGGAGCAAAAACCATGAGATTCCGGAGATTGAGACGAGGCCAGGCCCGGAAGGGTTTTTTCGCGGGTTTGTTGTTCCTTACCTTTTCGCTCGGGCACGGCTTCGGCGCCTTGACAGAAAAGCAGCTGATGCAGCTGTATCTGGACATTGTCGAAGAGGCCGTGGCCGTTTTTGAGCCGCTCTGGGTGGATGATTCGAAACGCATCCCGAACAGCGGATTTTTTGATTTCCGAAAATACGATGACTGGACTCCGTCCTACAAGGGATACGCCGGCATCGTGACCATTCCCGGAAACGGCCTGGCCGATTTTTGTTACGCCATTCTTCTGACGGAGACGGACAAGCCGTTCTTCACGCCCAAAAAGATTCCCCGCCAGGTCATCCTCGATCATGCCCTTCAATCCATCCGCTGGTGCTGCTTAACGAGTGTCTATGTAAAAAACCGGCATCCATATATATTTCAGGATACGGCGCCCCAGTTTCTTGAAGGCGAGTACTGGCGGCGTGAGTTTGGCTACAGGGCGGATGAGGTAGGATTTTTGACCTTGGCCGCGGCCAAGCTATGGGAAAGCCTGGACGATGAAATTCGAGGGCTCGTCGAAGAGGTGATGATTGGAGGGGCGCCCAGAGAAAGGCTGGTCAGGACCTGGGAGCCAGTTCAGGGCGGAAACCAGGATCAGGCCAAGCAAGACCTTTCAAGCACGATCGGCGCGGCGTATCTCTTTCCGCGAAGACAGGACCAAAAGCTTTATCAAGAGATTATCGCCGGGAACGCGATTGACATGGTTTCCACCCTTCATGACTTCGCCAGACAGGACAAAGTCGCGGGAAAGCCTCTCAACGAATGGGCCAAAGGTTGGAACCTCTACCAGGATTATACGAGCGATCACCACGGCTGGGCTCAGGTTTGGTACGGGTGTGACAAACTCTTTGAGGGCCTCTTTTATGTGGACGTCCTCAGCCGGTTCCGGGGAATCCCGATGCCCGAGACGTTGACGTACCCGGGCAACGGGTTCGACGGCGTCCTGGACAGAATCAAGATCCTCTGCCTCCCTGAAGGGGAGCCTGCTTCCGTTCACGGCATGGAGTATGATTCGTATTACGGGTCCGGCTTATTAGCCTATCTTTACGGCGCCGTCATGAAAAAGGACCGCGTCGCCTCGGCCTTGGAAGAGAAAGCGGCGCTTCTTCTCCGGCGGAGTTCACGAGCCGTTCCGATCTATGATTATCACAGGAACAATTGGGCTAAAGCCGGCCTGGCCTATCTCACTCACAAGTACGGCGGAGGCCGGGCGGAGCCGGTCGAGTTTGTCGAAGCTTGGTCGCGGCTCGAAGGGACCTTCCATCATCGCTGGTGGCAGAATCTCTTCCATCGCGCCACCGGCAAGCTGGCTTCGTTTTCGTGGGGGACGACCTCCTCCCAGGGAGATCATTTCGGAGGCATAGGAAGCGGCGTCTGCGGATTTGTCATCCCGACCCGATTTGATGAAGCCGATCCTGAGCCTTTCGTCTACCTTGATCCGTTCTCCATCACCGGCGAGGTCGAGGTCACGGACGGCAAAGGGCAAAAACACAAGGGGCCTCGGCCCGCCGACCTGTATCGATTTTTCCGGGACGATACGGGGTTCCATACGGCGGGCCGGGTGACGACAGGTCCGCTGGAGCAACGCTGCGCATTCTTCTCTTTTGAGGACGGCCCAAGTCTGTTCATGAATATGTTCAAAGCCGTCGAGTCTTGCCGATTGAGCTGGAGCGGGGTTCCCGTATTTTTTTATAGCCGCCCGGGCATGACAACGAGCCGGCGCTATTTCGATGCCCTCGGAGAGAAGCGTTTGGAACAGGGCTTTGAAAGCCGCTCGGACTGGTGGAGCGTAAACGACCGTCTCGGCGCGGTCGTGACCGGCGGCTCGGGCCAAATCGAGGTCCGAAGGACGGTTGGAAGAAACTGGGCCCGGACAGACGCCTATAAAGACAAATGCGATTCGGTGTTCGCCTCAGCCATCCGCGATCAGGGCCTAAAATCCGGCGAAACAGGCGGCGAGCTAACGGCCATTTTTTTCCCCAACATGTCTCATATGGCGATCGAAGAGGCAAGCCGTAAGCTCCAGGGAAAAACCCTGGACTTGCCGCGCGGCTGGAAAGGGCTCCTCATTCCGGGAGAGCGGCGAGACCGCTCAGAATGGCGCTTGGCCGTCGCCAATCTCGACGGAGACGTCACGGAGACTTTCCTCCGGTTGTCATTCGAACAAGGGGCTCCCGTCCTCTCTGTATCATCCATTGTCCGGGGGAAAAGCGGAACCGCGCTTTTAAAACTTATTCCTTTTGAGACGTTCGGCGAAACCCTGGCCAGCTACGTCGAAGTCTTGGGGGACAAGTCTGTCGAAGCGCGAAAAATAGCGCTCGGCCGCTATCATTTCCGGACTCTTCCCGGAGAAACGGCCGAGGTTAGGTTGAGCTTCTCCGACGGCCAGGCGGGGCCGATACAATTCCAGGATTCGGCGGGGAGGATTCTCGACGCGGGAATCTTAAGTCGGCAGGACCAGAACGGAGGGGTTATTTTCAAAGTCGGAGGCGAAATCACCATTCTGAACATGAAAGAATATGAAAAAGACCGGATAGGCCCAGCCGTTGATATTGCCGATACGACCGTCCGCGAGGACGGCCGTGTTAACCTCTGTATCGAGGCCCGTGATCAAAGCGGCATCCGCAGCCTTGCGGTTTTTGTCGATACCCATCCGGAGGCGGAAATCACAAAAGCTCCTTGGGTCTGGAACGGACGGCCCGGCAGCGGCTACCACACGTTCCAGGTAGCGGCCATGGACGATTCTCCCCGCCGCAATCAACGAAAATCCGATGCTAGGACGATCAACGTCGGCTCAACACAAAGGCCGTCTCAAAAATGAGCGAAGCTAAATTCCTGGTATTTTTAGGTCGCGCGATCAGAGGAAGCGGACGAGGCGGCGAGCGTTGGCCCCGAAGATATTGATCCTATCCTGATCGGTTATGTCGGCCAGGCCCACGCGGCCAACCTGAGGACGGGGATCAATAAATGGATTGTCCGTCCCGAACAGCACCCGCTCCGAGCCCACTTCTTTGACGAAAAATTCGATCTGTCGGGCCGGACACATGGAAAGGGTGATATCCAGATAGATGTTCGGAGTTTGCCTGGCCAGTTCGACCGCATGCCAGCTGCCGTAGGGGCCTCCCGAATGCCCCATGATCCAGGGAATTTTGGGATGATTCTTGGCGGTCGAGGCGAACAGGTCGATATTTCCGTAGAGGTCACCGTCGAGCCAGGTATGGGAGAGAACGGGCGATTTGCGCCGTTCTGCAAATTCATAGATGCCGCCCATCCTGGAGTCGTCCAAGCGGCATTTCGTGCCGCTCGGGTGAATCTTGATCAACACCACCCGCTTATCCCGGAAGCAACGATCGAGCTCGTCCAGAGAAAGTTCCGGATAGTTGCCGTTGACGGCGCAGGCCCCGTAAAAGCGGCCGGGGAAGGCGGCCAGAACTTGGAGCATCATGGTGTTGGCCAAGACAAGATCCGAATCCCAACCCAGATTCGGCGAGACGACGGCTTTCGAGATGCCGCAGCGGTCCATGAGCCTGAGCATCGCGGCCGGATCGCTGGCCGGAATATGCATATTGAAATACGGTCCAAGGTGGGCATGCATATCGATGATTTCGATGTCGTTCAAAGAAAGGCCGGCATGAATTCGCTCAAAATACCCGGTCACGGCCACATCTCCCGGACCAAGCGGCGAAGGTTGCCGGCCGCAATAGCTTCTCGATCCCTGGCCTCGATTTCGGCATAAGCGATGAGGGCGACCGCGGCCGTTCCAGTGTATTGGGGCATATTTGTCCCGAACAGTATCGGGTGGGCTCCGAAATGCTTGACGACATCCTCGATCGTTCCGCCTCCCATAAACCGGGAGGTCTCGACAAAAATGTTTCGGAATTTTTCAAAGAGGGGATAAAGAAAGCGGTTATGGCGATAGCTGCAGTTGGCCATGATGAGAGGAAGGTGGGGGTAGCTTTTGAGGAGCGACCAGACATCGTCCCAACTCACGATTTCCGTATCCAGGATGAGTGGAATGCGAGCCGCCTCGAGCGCGGCGATGATCTCTCCGGAGCACCACTCCGCCAAAGAGAAGCTGTGATGCGTCCGCGTCGGATGGGCACGGACGGCGCAAACACCCTGGGCTTTCAACTCGGGCAGCAACTGATGGGGAGGGGGCATTTCGCCCGTATGATGGGGGAGGATGACCCAGACCGGATGGAGACGCGGCTGGCTCTTGATCTCTTCCATGAGCAAGGCATTGCCGAGCGGAGGATGGGCATCCCGGGCAACTGTATGATAGACGAAAGCTTCTTCGATGCCCGCGGTCGTCATTTCCTGGAGGAGCCCCGCCGCATCGGGGATGTCAAAGAGATGGGGATGTCCCGTGCGGCCGACCGAGCAATTGCAATCAAAAAAGCGGAGTTTTTTGGTCATGATTATGAGCCCGCCCTTTTCTCTTAACCGATCCACCGCGAAAAGTCAACCGGCGACGGCTGATCCGCAATGCTGCTCCGTCTCGGGCGAGATCCTGAGATGGCGCGAAAACCCGTTGACAGGCTTGAAAGCTTTTGTTAAAGAAGGGACGAAAGGGATGGCGATATGAAACTCGTGCTTGCCGATTGGCTCGTTATTCTGGCCTATTTTCTGTTCAACCTGGCCATCGGGCTTTATTACCGAAAGAGGGCGACCAAGAGCGTCAGCGATTTTTTTGTCTCGGGACGCAACGTCACCTGGTGGCTGGCCGGCACGTCCATGGTGGCTACGACCTTTGCCGCGGACACCCCGCTGGCCGTCACCGGCCTCGTCGCCCGGAACGGCATAGCCGGCAACTGGATCTGGTGGAGCATGGCCCTCAGCGGGATCATGACCGTTTTCTTCTATGCGAGGCTCTGGCGAAGAGCGGGCGTCCTGACGGATGTCGAGTTCGCCGAAATCCGCTATGGCGGAGCACCGGCGAAATTCCTCAGGGGGTTCAGGGCTTTTTATCTGGGCTTGCCGATCAACCTGATTATCATGGGCTGGGTGAACCTGGCCATGGTCAAAATCGTGATGCTTGTTTTGGGCGTCACGAAGATCCAGGCCTTGGGGATCGCCATCGTCATCATGTTTATCACGGCCTCGATTTCGACGCTCGCGGGCTTATGGGGCGTTTTGGTCACGGATCTCTTCCAATTCGTCCTCAAGATGGGGATGGTCATTCTGTTGGCCATTTTCGCTGTTCGATCCGTCGGCGGAATGAGCGGATTGGTCAGCGAGATCCGAGCCGTGGAAAAAACCGGCCAGGCCCAGGGGTCGCTTCTCTCGTTTATCCCGGATCTCCATTCGACCTGGATGCCCTTGATCACTTTTTTTGTCTATATCGCCGTCAATTGGTGGGCGTCTTGGTATCCCGGAGCTGAACCGGGAGGCGGAGGGTTCATCGCCCAGCGCATTCTGTGCGCCAAGGACGAAAAGCATTCTCTGCTGGCCACACTTTGGTTCAACGTCACCCACTATGCGCTCCGTCCCTGGCCCTGGATCCTGGTGGCCCTGGTGGCGGTCGTCAAGTTTCATAGTGATCCTGCGTTTGTTGCCGACCCTGAATCCGGATACATTAGGATTCTCATCTCAGACCTGCCGGCCTCGCTCCGCGGCCTGATGATTGCGGCCTTCGCCGCTGCGTACATGTCGACGATCGGGACCGAGCTGAATTGGGGCGCCAGCTATCTCGTGAATGATTTGTACCGGCGCTTTCTGGCCCGGGGCCGCAGCGAAAGGCACTATGTCACGGTGTCCCAACTCGCGACGATGATCCTGATGGTCCTTTCCGCAACGGTCAGTTTTTTCATGGAGTCGATCGCGGATGCCTGGAAATTCATGATCGCCCTGGGAGCGGGGACGGGTCTTGTCTATCTTCTGAGATGGTTCTGGTGGAGAATCAACGCCTGGAGCGAAGTGTCGGCGATGATCGCAGCTTTTGTCACATCGTTGACCGTCCGGTTCGGCTTTCGGTTGAATGAAAGCCAGCCCAAAGAATTCGCCATTATCGTCCTCATCACCGTGGCTGTCACGACGGCCGTCTGGCTGAGCGTCACCTTGTTGACCAAGCCGGAGCCTCGGGAAGTCCTGCTGGCCTTCTACCGCCGCGTTCGTCCGAGCGCTGCCCTTTGGGGACCGATCGCCAGAGAAGCGACGGACGTGGTTCCTCGCCGGGACGGACTTTTCAGTTTGATGGATTGGCTGGCCGGCGTCCTGATGATCTATGCATTTCTATTTGGCGTGGGCAACATCATCTTCGGCAGGACGGGACTGGGCTTGATATTTCTTCTGGCCGGCTTGGCTTTCGGCGGCATCATCTATGCCGATCTCAACAAGCGCGGCTGGGAGACGGTCGGAAAGTAAGGCGGGACAAAACGCCCCTGAACGAGAATAGAATCCCTTAGCCTACGGACGGGACGTGTGTAGGTATTTTTCTCCAAGTCTCCGCGAAAGTTTATCAGGCGCCCAGAAACCCTCTCCGTACAGCTTTCCGTCGTAAGCCACGGAGCATATTCGCCGGTCGCAAAGCTTAAGCAAGAAGACGGGGGGATAAATCCGGCTTTTAGCGCTTGATAAGGCGGTCGAGGATGAGAAGGTTCAGCATGAGATGGCGCGGATGATGATAATTTTCAACGCGGTTATAATGCTCGACATAGGTCACTTTCCTGTCGGTCGCGTTGTCCCAGAGAGAGTAGTTGTGCTTCCATAGCGGCCATTTTTCATGAATATAATTGTACATCTTGATGAACCAATCCTTGGCCCATTTCCACCCGGTCTGTTCGAAGGCGAACAACGACCCGATCAGGACTTCTTCCTGGGCCCAGAGGACCTTGTCGACAAACCAAAGATTCTTGTCGACGTGGTTCAGGCTGCGAAAGACGCCGCCGTAGACATCGTCCCAAGCGACTTCGACATGCCTCTTGAACCTTTTGGCCGCCAGTTCGAACAAAGCTTTGTCCTTGCGACGGGCGGCTTCGTACATCACCATCCAAAGCGTTTCGATGGCATGGCCTGTATAGACGAACTGGGCGATATCGTCCTTTCGCCGCGACAGGTCGTGGTTGATAATTTCATTGGTCAGGTCGAAGTCGGGATTCCAGTGACGGTTCATGATGGCGTCCAGGCAGCGGTCGGCGACGGCCAAGACGTGCGGATCCGCCTTGTATTCCAGCATCCCCGTAGAAATGTTGAGCAGGACGAACCACGGGCCCAGGATTCGCGCGCCCGGAACAAGAGGCGCCTCTTTGCCCAGATAGCTCTGGACCGCTTCAGGCCAGAAGTCAGGGCGGTCGTAGAGCCTGAGGCATTTGTCGATGACCTCCTTGGCGAGTTGGATATAGGTATCGTCGCCGGACGCCCTTCCATATTCGGCGAGTCCTTGGGCGATAAAAAGATCGCCGTATGTTCTTGTATCCGGAGCTCCGATGCCTTTTCCTTCTCGCGAAAAAGCGGACGGCCACAAAGCGTCAGCCGAGGGCTTGTGCTTGAGGATGAATTCGACCGATTTCCGGGCAACTTCTAGATATTTAGGATCCCGCTTGAGATTGTTGTAGAGGTAGGAGTACACCCAGATGCCCCGTCCTTCATACCATTGGCTCTTGTCCGTGGAGATATGCGTTCCGTCGCGGTCTGTCGTGCACATGAACCCGCCATATTCGTGGTCGATGACAAATTTCTCCATGAACGGCAAAAAGTCTTCATAGAGGTCGTAGTCATACTGTCGTTTGAGCTGCCGGAGTTCGGCCGGAAAGAATTTCGCCTGGATATATTCGTCCGAGTCCAGAGGAGCATGGAGGGGCCAATCGCGAAGGGGAGGCAGGATTCTCTCCTTAAGCAAGACCTGGCGGCCCGTCAAGCCGGTTAAAAGTGAGGCTGTCCCAGCCGAAGACACCCCGATGAATTGTCGTCTTTTCATAACACCCTCCTTAAGATATCCTTCAATGAATCGTCACGTTGTTTTCTCCGGCAGGGAGATTAAGGCGGAGAAGCTTTTGTTTTTCGTCATAGGCAAAGTCCTTGATGTTCTTTGTCCCGAGCGTGACGGCCTTGGGTCTGCCAGCACAGGGGACCGTCACGGCCGTTGCCCCGGGTAGATAGCACTTCAAGAACCGGTCTCGGAACTCGCAGGTGATGGGAACCTCGGACCGCACCAAGAGGTCACCGTTTCTCGATAGGGTCGTGGCCAGCGCGGCAAAAATAGCGCGTTCTGTCCACGCCACGGCCAGGGCATCCGTTGACAACCCCTTGACACTATAGCTGCGGCCCGGGTTTGTCGAAAAAGCGAAATCCGTGCCCTGGACGGCGCCGAAGCCGCACTCTACCTCTTGTCGGTAATCAACCTGGACTTCATTCTGGGAAAGGGTCGTTAAAAGATTAGCCATGACCAGGGTTTTTCCCTCTGTCCTGGCCGTGACCGTCAGCATTCCCTCTCGGATCAGCGGATTTTCGGTCTTAAGAGTGTTGACGTAATGAGGGGTCTCGGCCGCTTCAACGGCCGTCTTTTCCGGAGCCAGATGCCTGATTGAAAGAACTGTCTGGCCTTTTGTCATCGTCGATGTCTTAGCATCGGGATGAATATCTGCTAGGCGACCGGTCTGATAGAGCAGAGTAACATCCGCGTTGGTCTCGGCCGGTGTGATCGTGTCAAGCATGAGGAGCGTCCGCGGCTTTAGATAGAGGACGTTTCTCTGGATGCCCTTCACTTTTCCCCAGTAAAGCCGGCCGATATCGCCGGAGCTGAAGGCCGCCCGTTCTGCGTCCAGAAAGGATCCGATAAGGGCATGGTCATCAAAGCCCTCTGCGAAAAGCAGGGGATCCCCCACCCTTTGGCTTTGCGGATTTCGGTCGATGAGAATGGTCGAGTGAGCGATGGGCTGGGTGTAATGAGATTGATAAATCGGATCATCATAGTAAGTGCTGCCATGGCGCTCTTCGATGAAGATCTCGCCGCGGTCGGCCAGCCAAAACGTTCCCTGGTCAAGGTGTTGGTGATTAAAAAAAGCTCCGCTCCTCATGACGAAGGTGAAGTCATCCTTCTCCCAGCCGCTTTTAAACACCGTTGTCCCGATGTCGCGGAAAACCCGGACCGGGTTTTCCGAAAACGGAGGTTTCCGGGGTGTATCTTCGGTCCTATAAAGGACATCCATCATCGTCTCGTCCTGTTTGAGGAAATGATAGAGCCAGCCCAGCAGCGGGTCTTGACTTTTCTCGAGATACCAAGCCCAGTTGGTGAGGGGCATGAGCCCGGCAAAAGAATCTCCGAAATGGAAGAAATTTTTAGTCTGAATATTTCCGGCCCAGAGGATATCTTGAAAGGAGTTCCGAATATTCGCCGACAGATCGATGTTGAAAACGCGGTCCACGGCGGGCAGCGCTTTCGAGAGCGACAACATCGTGAAGTTGCAGTATCCCAAGCTTTCTCCATAGCCGCCGTCGCGGCCCATGAATTTTTGGATAAGCTCATGGAGCTTAAAAATTGCTCCGGTCAGATAGGGCTCGGCCGGTCCGATGTCCGACCCGTCGCCGAACATGGCCGCCTGGCACATCAGGGAGCCTCCCGTGATATGGGCGACCCAATTGGACGTCTGGCTGGTAACCAAATTGTCTTCGATATAGCTGCGATGGCAGCCGGCCACGATATTCTTCAGCATCGCCCGGCGGACGAGGCGCCGTTCCTCTTCGGTGAACGAACCATAGAGGACATCGTAGGCAAAGGCCATCTCCATGCCCAGCTCTCCAACAGGGTAGTAGATATGTTGGCCGCGCTTTTCAAACCAGGGATGAAGGAAAAAGGGGAACTCGCTCAGTCTGAGCAGAAGCGCTCTGGCATAAGCACCGGCTGTCCGGTCGTTGAGAAAAGCGAAGGCGAAAGCGTTGGCGTGTACGCCATTCCGCCAAGGAGTGATCCGGTCAAACCAGGGATAGATCGAGCGGGGGACGTTTCCGAGGAGGGGTTCAGCCTCGGGAAAATTATCAATATCAAAGACGAATTTTTCCAATGGATACTTATCGCGGCTTTCTTGGGCGCTTTTTTCGATTTCAGCCAAAACTTTTTTGAAACGGTCTTCTCTCAGACGAGACTGGATCCAGGCCAGTTTTTTGTCGTCGAACCAAAGCCTGGGATGTTTGTGATCAATATTTTTCGGCCGGATATAGATCGTGAATTCAGTCGTTGATAGAGTCTCGGGACCTTTGATAGCGACAAGCCGGGCCCGATAAAGACCTTCGGGAAATGAAAGAGACAATTTGTCGAGCCGCCATTCGAGGCCTTTGGCCTGAAGCGGGGTCCGAAGGAGGACCATAGAAGCGGCTTCGAATTTTTCGACCTCCAGGACGACCCGGTCGGCAGGAAAAGGATAGGTCCCTCGGACGGTGACGACATCTGCCTGCCCGAAGTGTCGTTCTGGAATCAAGGCCTTCCATTCGGAGAGCTCCAGCATTTTCGGCTCGATGAACCTAAAGCGGGCTTCCCGCCAGCCTTGAAACTCGACGTCATCCAGGGCTAAAAAAATCGGCAGGTCCGGATCCGCTTTGGGAAACTTGGCCAAGACAGCCAGGGCGCTAACCTTGATTTGTTTTCCCTTCAAGCCGGGGTTCTCCCGGACAAAGTCTTCGTAGGACGCCGAAACCTTCACCCATTGATTAACGGCAGGGGAGGGGAGCGTGAAATCGGCTTTGCCCTCGCTTCCGGCGGCCAGTCGAATCTTGAAATATTCAGGCAGCAGATGTGTTTTTAAGTAAAATTTCAAGGCAATGACCGACCCCGGCGCGAGATAAGCTTCGAGCTTCTTCTGAGCTCCGGCGTAGTTGTCGACATGGGAATAAGGAGTGACCTTTTGGACAAGACAGATGTTCTGGTCTCCGGGAACGATTGTAGACGGCCGGAGGTTGGGATCATAAGCGGTATCCTGCCAGAGCGGATAAGAGGCCCAGGCATTGAGCTCGTTGGATTCGAAGTCTTGTCTATATGTGAAAGGCTCGAGCTTTTTCCCAGAGTCCGAGGCAGAGAGTGGCAGCCAGATGATAAGGACAAGAGACATGAAACGCATCAGGGATCGAGATGACATGGCCTTCCCTCCGAATATTTCGCTCTTTATTACGCCGGTAGCGCTTTTCTCCTGCGTCTCTCGGCGAGATGTGTTTCGCTTGCTGCAACAACCGCCGGTCTCTCCCTGGCTACGGCTCATTCCTATTCCACCATGCTTCAGTCAATGACCAATTCGCCCTGTCCTCCCGGAAGAATGATCGAAACGAACGAGTTCTTACGGTCGTAAAACCAATCCTTTTGGAGGCGTCCGTTCACCTTGACAGATCGCGGTTTTATTTCCATCCGGACCTGAAGCCGAGTTTTTTCTTCCGCGTGAAAATGGATGAGAAAACCATGATCCTTAAGTTTTACGTTCAGGACGATGGGCTTTTCAGCGAGCAGGAAAGGGTCGCCTCCTTGATTCAAAAAGGTCACATCGGCGACGAAGATATTGGCGCGATTATCCAGGGCTAAGAGGAGGGCATCCGTCGTCCAATCTTTATAGGACATCCTGGCCTGCTCGTTTAAGGCGACGACGCAATCGGCGGCGGACATGAGGACGGTCGATTCCCGCGTCTTATGGATATCAACGGACGGCCTGTTTCCCTCGACGGTTGCCGTCAAATAATTGGCCAAGACAAGCCTCTTGCCGTTTGTCCTCGCCGAAGCCTGGAGATATCCGCGTTCCAACAAAGGCGACTGCGATAACTGATAAAGGAAATGGGGCTCCTGGATCAAGTCGCAGCTTAAAGATTCCGGCAGGAGGTGGAACATGTAGAGCCAGGATTTTCCTTTCCTGAACCTCGTCTCGCCCGCCTCCAGGAAAATGTCCTTTTTCCTCTGGGTGTGGAAGAGAAGGTTGACCTCGACATCCTGATCGTTGGGCACGGCTTCATCGATCAGGACGATGGACCTCGGTTTTATGTAGAGGACGCTCCTTTTGAGTTCTTTGACTTTATCCCGGTAAAGGGCTTCCAGGTTTCCGGAAGCGAAGGCGAATGTCTCAGAGTCCAGCCAGCTCCTGAAGTGGGCCTGGTCGTTCATGCCCGGCGCAAATCCGGACGGATCTCCGGTTTTTTGGCTCTGGGGATTGCGGTTGATCAATATCGTGTTATGGCTGATGGGCTGAATGGCATGAGTCCTGTAGATGGGATCGTCATAATAATGATGCTCTCCATCATATCGTTCTTCCAGGAAAACCTGGCCATAATCGGCTAAATAAAACGTCCCCTGGTCCATGTGTTGATGATTGAAAAAAGGTCCGCATCTCCAGGAAAAGACGAAATCGTTTTCACCCCAGCCTGATTTGAACACGGCCGTCCCGACGTCCGGGAAGAATTTGACGAGGCCGAGCGAATCGGGCTTCCGGGGTTGGATGTCGTCCACTTCATACAGGACTTCCTGCAAAGTATCGAATTCCTTCAGGCTTCGGTAGAGCCAGGCAAGATAGGGGTCTTTGGACAGGCTGAGGAGCCAAGCCCAGTTGTTCATAGGCCCGCTTTCCGTCCCGATCCACCAGGCCTGGGCTTCTTTCTTGAGGTAGCTTTCCGTGTCGCCGTAGGAGAAGCCTATGTTTTTGGAAATCAGGGAAGACCAAAGCGTCTCCAGATAAGACGGGTAGATAGGTTGAGTCAGGTCGACGCGGAACAGCCGCTTAAGCGGGGGAAGGATTTTCGCCAGGGACTGCATGGCGAAGTTGTAGTAGCGGAATCCCTCGCCATAGGAGCCGTCTTTGCCAAAGGCAGTGACAATGTATTTGTGCATTTTGAGGAGGAATCCTGTCAGCCAGGGCTCAAGATTCCCAAGCGCGGCCTCGTCGCCATATATCGCAATCAGGGAAGACAGGGCTCCACCGGCAATGTGGCTGATCCAGTTTGAAGATTGGCTTGTGACTTGATCGCCTTCGACATAGGTCTTAAAGGCAGGGACGATGTAATTTTGGAGAAGGCCGTTTCTAACCGTCTTGCGTTCGGCCTCGGTCATGAGATCAAAGGCAACATCATAGGCCAAGGCATAGGCTTCGGCAAACTCACGGAGAGGGTAATACGTATGAAAGCCCCTGGCTTCCATCCAGGGATGATTCCACTGGGGCCAACGGGCTATCACCAGCAACAGCTTTCGGCAAAATGATCCGGCTTCCGCTTCCCGGCCTGAAGCAAAGGCAACGGCATTGTTGAACAGGGCTTCCCGATAGGCCATGAAACGGTCCGTGTACCAAGCCGGCAGGCTGGCGATCCAGTCGTCCTTGGGGAATTGATCGACATCAAAAACCAGCTTTTCCGGCGTAATTTTTTCCCGGTAGGAGCGGGCCCGCTTTAGAAAAATGTCCAGGACCGCGCCGTACCGGGCGCTTGAGAGGCGGTTTTTGAAGCGGTCAAGAGTCTGGCCATCAACCATGAGACGGGGATGGCCGAATGATATTCTTCCGGCCACAACGAGGAATGTGAAGATGGTTTCTCCGACTTTTCGGCGATCGAAGTCTGCCCAGATCCGGGCCCGATATAAACCCGGGGGAAAGAGCTTCCCTCCTAGAACGATCGGCTTAAGCAAATAGATCCCTCTTTTGTTTTTATGCAGCGGCGCTTGGAAAATGGGCTTGTTTTGGTA
>Ga0153915_10001771_pt1 | contig 19878 bp, 17 predicted proteins | sample Opewatmetagenome_2_FD_107003 | JGI IMG/M metagenome (GOLD analysis project Ga0153915, IMG submission 107003) | Freshwater wetland microbial communities from Ohio, USA - Open water 3 Core 3 Depth 3 metaG | ecosystem: Environmental > Aquatic > Freshwater > Wetlands | place: USA: Ohio, Lake Erie...
AAGCGGGCGATGGCCAGCTCGGACTCGAGCGACAGGTCCGTGAACTTCACGTGGGCCCCGAAGGTGCCTCCCTCCCGGCTCACGCGGAGGATCTCGCCGGCGGTCGTCACCTCGTGCCGCGTGCCCGGGATGAGGAAGCGCAGCTCCACCCTGTTTCCGTAGGGCGGGTGGCCCTCGGTGAAGTAGACGCCGCCCAGGGCCAGGTTCCCGGCGCGCTCCTCGAACGAGCCGCGCAGGGTGGCGTCGCGGACGAGCAGGCGGACGGGCACGCGCAGGCTGTCGCGGCGGTCCTCGCCCGACTCGGCGCGGGGGGCTTCGGGAGGCGGGGTACGGTCGTCCATGCGCTTGGCTCCCTTGTCCTCGACGAAGCCTAGCACGCTGCCCCGCTCAGCGGGCGACCTCCGGCACGAAGGCCGCGAGCAGGTCGGCGAGCCGCTCGCCCGTGCGCTCCGCGGCGGCCGTCACGTCCTCGTGGCGCAGCGGCCGCGCCGCCAGCCCCGCCGCGGGATTCGCGACGACCGAGACGGCGCAGGCCGGCACGCCCATGTGCCGGGCCGCGATCACCTCCGGAACGGTCGACATCCCGACGAGGTCGGCGCCCAGCACCCGCAGCATCCGGATCTCCGCCGGCGTCTCGTAGCTCGGACCCGGCATGCAGGCGTAGACGCCGCTCCGGAGCGCGATGCCGAGCCGGGACGCAGCGGCGTCGAGCAGGACGGCGAGCCTCGGATCGTAGGCCTCGGTGAGATCCGGGAAGCGGGGGCCGAGCCGGTCGTCGTTGGTGCCGGTGAGCGGGTTCTGGCCGGACAGGTTCAGGTGATCGGTCACGCGCACCAGGTCTCCGGCGGCGAGATCCGGGTTCACGCCCCCGGCTGCGTTGGTGAGGACGAGGGCCTTCACGCCCAGCCGGCACAGGAGGCGCACGCCGAAGGGCACGTCGTCGGGGCTCCACCCCTCGTATCCGTGCACGCGCCCCTGCAGGGCCGCGACGGTGACGGGGCCGCCGGCCGCGGGAAGCTCGCCGACGACGAGCTTCCCGGCATGCCCCGCGACCCGGGAGACCGGGAACTCCGGGATCTGGTCGTAGGGGATCTGCGCCGCGCTGCCCAGCCGGCCGGCGAAGGCGCCGAGCCCCGAGCCCAGGACCACCCCGACGCTCGGGCGCAGGTCGGTCCGGCCACGGACCCACGCCACCGCGTACGAGAGGCGCGTGAACAGGTCCGCCTTCCGTGTCATCGGCATCGGCTTCCCCGCTTTCCCGAGTCACTCCCCGTTCGAGAGGGTGACGAGCGCCCCGCCTCCAGTCAAGCGATCCGCTCCAGGACCAGCGGCTCGGGCGGGACCGGCTCGGGCCCGATCTGGTAGGCGCGGCGGACGCGCTCGGCCACCTGCTCCGGGGGCTCCGCCCCGGCCCGCCCGTGGTGGACCGTGCAGAGCGGCTCGCCGGCCTCGACCCGGTCGCCCACCTTCTTCCAGACCGTGAGCCCCACGCCGGGATCGATGCGGTCCTCGACGCGGGCCCGCCCGGCGCCGAGGACCATGGCCGCGAGCCCGAGCGCCTCGGCGTCCAGCGCCTGGACCACGCCGCCCTCCGCAGCCGGGACCGGGAGCGCCCCCTCCGCGCGCGGCAGGAGGGAGAGGTCGTCCACGGCCGCGGCGTCGCCGTCCTGCGCCGCGACGATCTCGCGAAGCCTGGCGAGCCCGCGCCCGTCGCGGATGGCCGCCTCGACGGCGCGGCGCGCCGCGCCGGCGTCGGTGGCCGCCCCGGCGAGGAGCAGCATCTCGGCCGTGAGCTCCACCGTCACCTGCCGAAGGTCCTCCGGCCCGCCGCCGCGCAGGAGCTCGACGGCCTCCGCCACCTCGAGGGCGTTGCCCACGGCGCGCCCGAGGGGCTGGTCCATGCCGGTGAGCAGCGCCGTCACGCGCTTCCCGAAGGCCCGGCCGATACCGCACAGGGTCCCCGCCAGCTCGCGCGCCTGCTCGACCCGTTTCATGAAGGCGCCGCTCCCCACCTTCACGTCGAGCACCAGGGCGTCGATGCCCTCGGCGAGCTTCTTCGACATGATCGAGGCGGAGATGAGGGGGATGGACTCCACCGTGGCGGTGACGTCGCGCAGCGCGTAGAGCCTGCGGTCCGCCGGGGCGAGCCGATCGGTCTGGCCGATGAGGCAGGCGCCGACCGAGGCGACGATCTCGCGGAAGCGCTGCACCGGCAGGTCCACCCGGAATCCCGGGATGGACTCGAGCTTGTCGAGCGTGCCGCCGGTGTGGCCGAGCCCCCGGCCGGAGATCATGGGCACCTTCACGCCGCAGGCGGCGGCGAGCGGGGCGAGCGCCAGGGACACCTTGTCCCCGACGCCGCCCGTCGAGTGCTTGTCCACCTTGACACCCGGCACGTCGGAGAGGTCCAGGACGTCGCCGGAGAGCAGCATGGCCCGGGTGAGGGCGTCGAGCTCCTCCGCCCCCATGCCGCGGAAGAAGACCGCCATGCAAAAGGCGGCCATCTGGTAGTCCGGGACCGTTCCCTCGACGTACCCGTCGATCAGCCGTCCGATGGCCTCCGGCGGCACCGGACGGCCATCCCGCTTGAGCCGGATGATCTCGCTGGGGCGCACGGTCACCAGAGGATCGAGTCCACGAGCTCGTCCACCATGTCGCCGAGCTTGTCGATGCCATGGGACTTGGAGAGGAAGCCGTCCGCCCCCGCCTGCTCGGCGATGCCCTCGAGCTCCTCGTCCGGCTTCGAGCTGAACAGGATGATGGGGATCTTCTCGGTGTGGAAGTCCTGCTTGAGGATGCGGACGATGTCCTTGCCGGAGATGTCGGGCATCATGAGGTCGGTGAGGATGATCTCCGGCTGGAACGTGTCGAGCTGCGCCTGGAACTCGAGCAGGTTGGCGGCCACGGCGACGTGGTAGCCGCGATCCTCGAGGACCGCCTTCTCCATCTCGAGCGTGATGGTCGAGTCGTCGAGGAGCAGGATGCGCTTCTTCTCCGCCATCGGACCTACCTGGAATCGACGCTCGGTCGAGTGGAGGGGTTCACGGCGATCCTCCCGTCACAGTGCCGCGAGGGCGTACTCGGCGGCCCGGGCGAAGGTGGCCCCGTCCTCGGGGATGTCGGGATAGTAGCCCAAGAAGGCCTGGCGCCTCCCCTGCGGCTGCCGCCCGTGGGCGTCGATGGCGTTCTTGTAGCAGAGGCGCGCCCGGTGGGCGTCGCGCTGCGCCTCCCGGCAGCGGCCCAGATAGTAGTGGGCGAGCGCCAGGTCGGGGTCGAGGAACAGCGCCCGGGAGAGCTCCAGCGAGGCCGCCTCGGCGTCGCCCGCCGAGAGCAGGTGGATGCCGTAGAAGAGGTGGGCCTCCGCGCTGAGGGGCTCGAGGGCCAGCGCCGCCTGGTAGCTCTCCCTCGCCCGGTCGGGCTGGCGCAGGATGCCGTACAGGTTGCCCAGCGTGAGGCGCACCGCCAGGTCCTCCCCCGATTGCGAGAGGAGCCGTTCCAGGCTGTCGCGCGCGGCCCCGAAACGCCCCTCGGCGAAGAGCTCCACCGCGCCGTCCAGGACCTCCTGCGGCGAGAGGACGGGCTTCGCCTGGAGGGCGGGCGGCTGGGCCGCGGGCGCCGGCAGCCGCAGGTGCTTCACCGGGGCGGGCATGTAACGGTGGGCCATCGCCTGCGGCAGGGGCGGCGACGCGGGCGCGGGAGGGCGCGCGTCTCCCTCCGGGCGGCGGTAGAGGAACGCGCCCGCCACCTCGGTCAGCTCGAAGCCCTCGAAGATGCGGAAGAGCGACTCGGAGTAGCCGAGGAACAGGTAGCCGCCCGGAGAGAGCCCGGCGTGGAACCGCGCGAGCACCTGCTGGGTGGTGGCGGTGTCGAAGTAGATGATGACGTTGCGGCAGAAGACGATGTCCCAGGCGCCGGCCTGGGGGCGCGGGTAGATGGCGGAGACGAGATTGTGCGGACGCACGCCGGCGAGCAGGCGCCGCAGCTCCGTGCGGATGCGAAAGCCGCCCTCCTCGGCCTCGAAGTACCGCTCGACGAGCGGCGGCAGCACGTCGCGGACGCGGCGCTCGTCGAATAGCCCGCGGGCCGCGGCGGACACCGCCTCCGGGTTCACGTCGGTGCCGAGGAGCTCCACCTCGCCCGGTAGCGCGCCGGCCTCGGCGGCGGTCATGGCGATGGAGAAGATCTCCTCTCCGGTGGCGCAGCCCGCCGACCAGATCCGCAGCGAGCGGCCGGCCCCCCGGGCCTGGTCGAGCAGGGAGGGCATGAGGGCGGCGAGCGCGCGGAACTGCCGCTCGTCGCGGAAAAAGCTGGTCTTGCCGACGGTGACGAGGGGCAGGAGCGAGCGCAGCTCCTCGTCGCCCGCGTCGGAGCGCAGCACGTCCAGGTAGTCCTCGGCGCCCCGGAACGCCCCGTTCGCCTCCTCGAGGCGGGCCACCATCGCGAGGCGAAGCGCCGAGTAGGAGTCCGGCTTGATGTGGAGGCCCACGCGCTCCTTGAGGAGCGCGGCCAGGTCGGCCAGCGCCTCCTGGGCCACGGGCATCATCCGACCAGCTCCGCCAGGGCGCGGGCGATGTCGTCGAGCGGCAGCACCTGGTCCACCGCGCCGGTCTCGATGGCGGCGCGCGGCATCCCGAAGACCGCGCTCGTGCCCTCGTCCTGGGCGATGGTGTGTCCGCCCGCCTTCTTGAGGGCCTTGAGCCCCTCGGCGCCGTCGCGGCCCATGCCGGTGAGGATGACGCCGCAGGCCCGGGAGCCGTAGGTCTCGGCCGTCGAGCGGAAGAGCGGCGTCACCGACGGCCGGAAGCCGTCCAGCGGCGGCGCGTCGGAGAGGTGCGCCATCCCCTTCGACACGACCAGGTGGCGCCCGGTGGGCGCGAGGAGCGCCAGTCCCGGCCTCAGCGCGTCGCCGTCGCGCGCCTCGCGCACCTCGAGCTGCGACTCCTGGCCGAGCCAGTTGGCGAGCCCCTCGGTGAAACCGTCGGCGATGTGCTGGACGACGACGATGGGGGCGGGGAAGCCGGCCGGCAGAGCGCGGAGCAGCGCGGCCAGCGCTCGCGGCCCGCCCAGCGAGGCGCCGATGGCGACGAGCTCCGTCCGCGCGACGGGCCGGGCCTCGGGAGCCCGGCGGTTGCGCAGGCCCCGCAGGTGCCGGATGACCTTGACGCCGGCGAGCAGCCGGAGCCGCGAGCGCAGCAGCACCCCATAGTCGTCCAGGTTCGACGCCGGGCTCGGCTTCTCCAGGATGTCCAGTGCGCCCAGTGACAGTGCCCGGAATCCCACCATCTCCTCGCGGGCCACCGTCAGCACCAGGATGGGCGTCGGCGTCTCCGCCATGATCCGCGCGATGCCGGAGAACCCGTCGGCGTCCGGCATGTTGAGGTCCATGGTGATGACGTCGGGCCGGAGCGTGCGGGCGAGCCGCGCCGCCTCGTTGCCGTCGGCGGCAGTGGCCACGACCTCGAAGCCCGGCTCGGCGGCGATGACGCGGCTCAGCACGTCCCGGAACAGCTCGGAGTCGTCGGCGACCAGGACCCGGACGCTCACGCCGGCACTCCACACAGCCGCTCGAGCGTCGCCGCCAGCACCTCCGCCTCCAGCTCGCCCTTCACGAGGTAAGCGTCGGCGCCGGCGTCCACGCCGCGGCGCCGCTCCTCGGGGGCCGAGAGCGACGAGAGGATGACGACGGGGAGCTTCCCGAAGCGGGGCGAGGCCTTCACCCGCCGCGTGAGGTCGATGCCGTCGAGCACCGGCATCTGCACGTCCGTGAGCAGGAGGTGGAAGGTCCCGGACTGCAGCCGCTGCCAGCCATCCTCGCCGTCGTTCGCCTCGTCGACGTCGTGCCCGAGGGAGCGCAGCAGCGCCGCCTCGGCCTCTCGCGCGATGGCGCTGTCGTCCACCAGCAGGACGCGCAGGCGCCGGCGGGTGCGCCCGCGGGAGAGGGCCGGGCTCGCGAGCCTTCGGGCCGCGGCGACGAGGTCGGGCGTCGAGAGGAGGAGCGCCACCCTGCCGTCCTCGAGGGCCGCCGCGCCTGACACGAAGCGCATGCCCTTGAGGAAGGCACCAGGCGCCTTCACCGCCACCTCCCGCTCGCCGTAGAGCCCGTCCACGACCACCGCGGCCCCCTCCGAGCCGTGAGAGAGGAACGCAGACACCGGCCTCGGGTTGCAGGGGCCGCCGTTCAGCGAGAGGAGCGGCCCCAGCGCCACCACCGGCAGGAGCCGCCCGCGATGGCGCACCGCGCGGATACCGGCCACCTCGGTGATCTCCTCGGGGTCGATCCGCCCGACGCTCTCCACGTCGATGGCCGGGATGCCGTAGACGTCGTCGTCGATGCGGACGAGGAGCACCTTCATGAGCGAGAGGGACTGGGGCATGCGCAGCGTGAAGCGCGTCCCCTTCCCCGGCTCCGACTCGACCACCACCGACCCTCCCAGCGCGGTGACCTTCCTTCGCACGACGTCGAGGCCGACGCCGCGGCCGGAGACCTCACCCGCCTCCTCCCGCGTCGAGAAGCCCGGGAGGAAGATGAGATCGAGGGCGGCGCGCGCCGAGAGGCCCGCGGCCTGTGCCTCGCCCACGATCCCCTTCCGCACGGCCGCGGTCCGGATCCGCTGAGGGTCGATGCCGCGCCCGTCGTCCTCGATGGTCACCGCGAGCAGGTCGCCGTCGGTGCGGGCGGACAGCGCGATGCGCCCGATGCGGGGCTTCCCCGCCTTCTCGCGCTCCTCCGGCGTCTCGAGCCCGTGGTCCACCGAGTTCCGCATGAGGTGGACGAGGGGGTCGTTGAGCGAGAGCAGGATGGCCTTGTCCACTCCGGTCTCGCCGCCCTTGACGAGAAACTCCACCTCCTTGCCCTGCTCCCGCGCCAGGTCCCGCGCCGCGCGGGGGAAGCCCGCGAGCAGGCCGGAGAGCGGGATGAGGCGGGCCGCGCCCACGCGCTCGGCGAGCAGCGAGAACTGGCCGCTCGCGGCGCTCACGGCGTCGCTGTGGGTCCGGAGGAAGCGGAAGGTGTCCGACCGGAGGAGGTGGACGTCCCCCTCGACCTGCTCGGCGACCTTCACGGCGCCAGCGGTCCGCAGCTGTTCCGCGACCGTGGCGACCCGGTCCGAGATGCGGCTCCAGCGGGTGAAGAGGGCCCCGAGGTCCTTGGTGCGGGTGGCGGCGCGGGCGCCGTCCACGAGGAGGTCGCCGGCCAGGGAGGCGATCTCGTCGAGCCGGTCCACGTCCACGCGGATGGAGGTGGCGGGCTTCTCGCCGCGCAGCTCGGCTCGGGGGGCCTCGGCCTCCGAGGCGGCGGCCCCGTCCTCGCCCCGCGGCGCCCGGACGAGGCCGCGCAGCCGCGCCGCCAGCTCCTCGGCGGCCTTCCCGCCGTCGGGGGCGCCGTCGAGGAAGCCGGGGATGGCGTCGCAGGCCTTGAGGAGGGCGTCCACCCGGTCGCCCGGCTTCTCGACCGGCAGGACCTTGAGCAGGTCCTCGGCGGCGTGGACCACCTGGGAGAGGCCGGTGAAGCCCATCATCCGGGCCTCGCCCTTGAGCGTGTGCAGCTCGCGGGCGATCTCCTCCTTGGTGGCGGCCCCTCCGCCCCGCTCGTACTCGAGCAGCGCGGCGGAAAGCTTCTCCACCCGGTCCGCGGTCACCTCGCGAAACTTGCCGAGGAGCTTCTGTCGGATCTCTTCGGCGGGCATGTGGCCGGCTCGGCCCTCAGTCCACCTTGAAGCGCTTCACGAGGTCGGCGAGCCGCTCGGCGAGGTTGGTCAGCTCCGAGGCGGCCCCGGTGGCCTGCCGTGAGCCGGCCTGGGCCTGCCGCGTCACCTCCTCGATCTCCGACATGGACTGCACGACCTGCTCGGTGGCGGTGCGCTGCTGCTGGGTGGCGAGGTGGATCACGCGGGCGGCGTCGCTCGTCTCCTGCGTCCCGGAGAGGATGCCGTTCACGCTGGTGATGGCGGCGCCGCCGAGCTTCTCGCCCTCGGCCGCCATGTGCTTGTTGCCGTCGGAGGCCTCCTTGGCCGCATGGGTGGCCTCGCGGATCTCGGTGATGAGGTTCTTGATCTCCTTGGTGCTCTCCATCACGTTCTCGGCGAGGCGCCGCATCTCGGCCGCCACGATGGAGAAGCCGCGCCCGGCCTCGCCCGCCTTGGCGCCCTCGAGGGCGGCGTTGAGCGCGAGCAGGTCCGAGCGGTCGGCGATCTCGTCGATCACCTCGACCACGGTGCCGATCCGCTCCACGCGGCGGGAGAGCTTGGAGATGGCATCGTCCACCTCCACGGCGTTCTTGCGCACCTTCTCCATGGAGTCCATGAAGGCCTTGATCGACCCCTCGCCCTGGCGCGTCGCCGCCAGCGTCTGCTCGGCGATGGAGGCCACCATCTGGGCGTTCTCGGCGATCTGGTGGGACGCGCCCTTCAGCTCCTCCATGGTGGCGGTCGTCTCGTGGATGGCCGAGGCCTGCTGGCTGGTGGAGGACTCGTTCTGGGTAGCGGCCGCCAGCACCTCGGCGGCGCTGGTGGAGAGCTGCAGGGCGGCCTCGCGGATCTCGGTGACGAAGCGCTTCAGGGTCTCCATCACCTGGCCGACGCCGGCGATGAGCGGCGTGAGCGCGGCGTCGGAGACGCCGAGACGCAGGGTGCCGGAGAGGTCCCCCTGGACGACCAGCCGCACCATGGCCTCGATGGCCTCGTCCACGCCCTGGCTCACGGCCTGGATCCGGGAGGCGGACTCGCCCATGAGCGTCTCGGCGTGGGCCGCGGAGCGGTTGATGCCCGCCGCGATCGCCTTGAGCCCGGGGTCCTTGATGCGCGCCACGTCGATGCGCCCCCGGTACTTTCCGGCGGCGAATTCGTCGAGGGCCGACGTGATGAGGGCGACCTCGCCCCCGAGCGCCCCGTTCTTCCGCGGCGCGGCGCCCTTGCGCGCCTTGCCGGCCTTGGCCTTCTGCGACAGGTTGTCGTCAGGCATCGTTCCGTTCCTTCCGTTCGGGTCCCGCGGCCGACCCGGGGCGCTGCTCGCGGACGAGGGTGGGGAGGTCGATGAGGAGCGTCGGGAGATCGTCGAGCAGGGCGTAGCCGGTGACGGCCGCGGAGACCAGACAGTGCGCCGCCAGCGGGGGGAGCGGGCGCACGTCGCCCTGCGGCACGAACCGGACCCCGATCACGTGGTCCACGACCAGGGTGCGGTCGTTTCCGTCGTCGCAGGCGACCACGATCCCGCGATCGGGCGAGAAGGGGTCGCCGAGCACCGAGCCCGACACGAGCCGGTCCTCGGCCTTCGCGTCCGACGGGTTCCCGATCCGTCGCACGTCGCGCACGCCGGCGGCGTAGACGCGGGCGCCCACCTGGAAGAGCAGGATCTCGGTCGTGGTCTCGCTCACGCGGGCACGCTCCGGGCGCGCGCCGCCTCGACGAGGCGGGGAAGGTCCAGGACCGCCAGCGTGCCCTTGCCGTCCCGCCCCACCGCCGAGAGGAACTCCGCGACCCCGCCTCCCTCGGCGGGCGGCGGATCGAGCTGCTTTCGGTCGAGCGCGACGAGCCCGTCCACCGCGTCGGCGATCACCGCCACCTTCCACGGGCCGCTGTGGACGATGGCGGCACGGGTGCTCGGGCGGATCGGGACGGGCTGCTGGCCCATGAGCTGGCTCAGGTCGAGCACGGCCAGGACCTCGCCACGGTGCGTGAAGACCCCCGGCAGAAAGGCCGGCGCCGCCGGGAGACGCGTCAGCGGGCCGAGCCGCACCACTTCGGTGACGAGCGGCGCCTCGAAGGCGTAGCGCGCCCCCAGGATCAGCAGGGCGAAGTACCAGGACTCGGACGAGCCGCCGCCTTCCGCGCCGGCCGCTCCGCGCGTCCCGGCCTCTCGTTTCTGCGGCTCCGGCATCGTCTTTCGATTATCGACGGCGGGGGACGGGGGGGCAAGTCGGTGCTATCCTCCCAGGAACACGGGACGCGCGTTCATTGAAGATCCTGGTCTGTTGCGAGAGCGAGATCGTGCGCGAGGGCGTGGCCCTGGCGCTCGCCTCGGCCGGGCACGACGTCCACGCCGAGGCCGATCCGTTCGCCCTGGTGCCGTCCATTCCCGGGGCGGGCGTCCTGCTCGTCGACGCCGCGCGAGGGCGGAAGGCGGTGCCGCTCATGCGGGATCGCGGCTTCCTGGGCCGCTCGCTGCTGCTCGGCGACGGGCCCTCCGAGGAGCTCGGGCGCCTCGCGGACGAGGTGGGCGCCGACGGCTCGCTCGCCGCCTCCCCGCCCGAGGACCTCGCGCGTCGCCTCGCCGCGGCCATCGGAGGGCGGCGGCGCGTCCTCATCGTCGACGACAGCGAGATCGTCGCCCGGCTCCTCAAGGCGGAGCTCGAGCGCAAGGGCTTCGAGATCCAGTACGCACCCGACGCCGAGAAGGCGACGAGCATCATCCTGAAGCGGGCCACCCGCCCGGACCTCATCCTGCTCGACATCAACATGCCCAAGGTGGACGGCGCGCAGTTTTGCAGGTTCGTGAAGAAGAACGAGATGTTCCGGAGCATCAAGGTGCTCTTCTGCACCGGCGAGGCCCGCGAGCGCGCGGCGGCGCTCGCGCAGGAGTGCGGAGCGGACGGGTACATCCTCAAGGACGAGTTCCTGGGGAAGTGGATCGTGGACAACGCGGGCTAGCGGCCGGCGCGCGGTGCCGGGCCTCGTGCGCCTTCGTCCCTGCCGTCCGTCACCACGGCCGATCGGGGCATTCGCCGGGGGGTGTGCTCCCGTTGCAGGCGCCGGGCGACCCGGGACTGGACGGGGCGCAGGCGAGGTTCGAGGCCGTATCCTTGCCCGCGGGGTGGACGCGCTCGACCGACCGCTCCGCGCAGCCCGGCGCGGCCGATTCCACGCCGAGTGACGAGACTCGGGCCCCGCCGGGCGCCTCCAGCGCGATCGCGGGCGGCCGGTCGTTGGCGAGCCCACCGAGGAGCGCGGACGCTCCGCACCGGTAGAGGACCGTCCCGGGGGGCAGCTCGTAGCGGCCGTCCCAGGCGCCGCCCACGACCAGGGCGTGGCCGCCCGGCGGGACAGGGCCGCCCAGCGATTCGAGCGCGCACCTCGTCCACGCGCCGCTCGCGGTCTGCTTCGCGAGCGCAAAGCCCGAGAGGTCCGCGTCGGCGGTCCCGACGTTGGCCACCTCGGCGTACTCGCCGCCCACCTCGGGCGTCGCGGCGTCCACGAGCACCTCGGTGAGGACCGGCCTCGGGACGCCCGGCGCGGTCGCGGCCCGCCGCCACGGGCCGGGCGCGGAGCGGTTGCCGGCGAGATCCTCGGCGTGGAGGCGCAGGAGCAGCTCGCGGCCGGGGCAGATCCGCCCCAGCCCCGCCGCGACCGGGCAGCGAGCTCCCGGCGCGCAGGGGTCGTGGCCCGGACAGGGGCGCACCTCGCCCCAGGCGAGCACCGACGCCGGGAAGGCCGGGAGCGCGCCGCAGGGAGCGTCGCCGGGCGAGGCCATTGCCTCGACGCCGAGCCGGGCCATCTCGCTCGCCTCGGCCGAGACGGCGACGGCGACCTCGCCGGCCTCGACGCTCGCCGTCTCCTCGAGCACCGTCGGCGGAGAGAGGTCCGAGCACGTCCCGATCGCGAGGGCCTCGAGCAGCCCGGCGGAGTTCCCCGCGGCGTCGCGGACGGAGGCGAGCGAGAGCGGGAGCGTCCCCGGCGGGAGCAGCCCATCGATCTGGAGTCCGAGGGCGTCCGGAACGTCGGCGAGCGGGCGGGCCGCGACACCGGGGATGGAGAGGGCCCCCGAGACCGGCTCCCCGAACCCGACGCGGAGCGCCCGGAGGTTCCGCGGCGCGGGGCCGTTCGGCGGCAGCAGCCACCGCGGGAGCGGCGGCGAGCGGTCGGGCACGGGGCCGGTCTCGAAGGCGGCGACGAACGTCCTGCGGCGCCCGTCCGGATCGAGCACCGGCCGGCCGCCGGCGCTCCGGATCCCGGTCCCGACGACGATGGCATGTGCCGCCATGGGATCGAGCGGCAGGATCGGCCGCATCTCGACCCGCCGACCTCCCTCGGCGAGGGCGATGCGCACCGCGACGACGGGCGCTCCCGGGCCGATCCCGCCCGGCTCCGCGGCGGCCGCGGCCACCTCCCTGCGGTCCGACTCCCGGGCCAGGGCGAGGAAGCGGCCGTCGGCCACGCCCTCCGGATCGACGGGCTCGCTGAAGGTCACCTCGGCGACCACGGCGTCCGGCGCGACGCCGGCTCCGTTGGGCGACGCCGAGACGATGCGCGGCAGCCGCTCGGGAGCGGCCGGCCCGCAGGCGGCCCAGGCGACCGCCGCCGCGGCAAGCGCGGCCCTCCTCACGGCACCCTCCCGCGCGAGAGGAGGCCGCCCGTGAGCGCGTCCAGCTCGGCGCCGGCGGCGTCGATGGCGATCTCGCGCTCGGCCCGCTCGAGCGCGCCGTCGGGCGGCGAGAGCGCGAGCCGTAGCCGCAGCCTCCTGCGCTCGAAGTAGAGCCGGGTGGCGCGCTCCACCACCTCCTCGCGCCGGCGCACCAGCTGCGCTGCGGTCGCGGCCGCCCTCAGCTCCTCGGGAGCGAAGACGAGCCGGTCGAGGTCCCAGGCCGCACGCACGGCCACCTGGTCGCCGGGGCTCAGGCGGACGTAGTCCGACTCCACGTTGCCGTTGAGGCCCACCACGCGGGTGGCGCGCTCGTCGTGTCGGTACTCGATCGAGAGTCTGGGGAGCCAGGCGGCCGCCCGGGCCCGCCGCTCCCACGAGTCCATGGCCCCGTCGTCGACGCGTACCCGAGCGGCCGCGGCTCGCTGCACCTCCTCCACCGTCGGCTCGCCGTCGGCGAGGACGGCGAGGAGGTGGGCGGAGCGAGCGGCGGCGACGGCGGTGGGCGGCGGCGTGGCTTCGGCCGCGCGCGGCTCGGCCTGCGGTTCCCTGCGGGGCGCCGGATCGGGACGAAGCTCGGGTGCGGGGCGAGGCGCGGCGGCGAGGAACAGGAGGAGGAGGAGCATGGCCCGTTGCCGATGGCATGAAGCGGGCCACGCGCTCCGGTCGCGGTTCCGCGGGCTTGGGCGATCGGGTGCGGCCCGGTCGCGGCCGCGGCGCGGACCCGGCGGCCCGCCGGCGGCCGCACCTGCAGCTCCAGCAGCCCGCGGGCGGCTAGACCGTGAAGGACTCGCCGCAGCCGCAGGCGCTCTTCACGTTGGGGTTCTTGAAGACGAAGCCGGTCTGCATGAGCGTCTGCTGCCACTCGACGACCGTGCCGTCCAGGAAGACCGCACTCTTCGGGTCCACGAAGACGCGCCCCCCGTCCTTGTCGAAGACCTGGTCGAGCTTCCCGGGACCGTCGGCCCAGTCCAGGAAGTAGGAGAGGCCCGAGCAGCCCCCGCCCTTCACCCCCAGGCGCAGCCCGCCTTCGGGCTTCCCCTTCTCGGCAGAGAGCTGGCGGATCCTCGCCGCGGCGCGATCCGAGATGGTGATGTTCGCGGGCATGCTTCCTCCTACCGGCCGCGCTTGCTTTGCCAGCCGGCGACGGCGGCCTCGATGGCGTGATGTTCGATGACCTTGCTCGAGTATGTCATGCGTTTCCCTGGCGCGGTCAGCGGGGATTGGCCCACTCGGCCTTTCGGATGTCGTTGCCCTCCCGGGCCAGCTCGTAGAGGGGCGACATGTCGCGCAGCTTCTTCACCTTCTCGACGACCAGCCGCACGACGTGGTCCACCTCCTCCTCGGTGTTGAAGCGGCCGAGGCCGAAGCGGAGGGAGCCGTGGGCGAGGTCGTCGCTGACGCCCATGGCCCGCAGCACGTAGGACGGCTCGAGCGAGGCCGAGGTGCAGGCCGAGCCCGAGGACACCGCCACGTCCTTGATGGCCATCATCAGGGCCTCGCCCTCGACATAGGCGAAGCTCATGTTGAGGTTGCCGGGGAGGCGGTGCTCCAGGCTGCCGTTCACGGTGACGAGGTCGAGGCCGGCCTCGATGCCGAGCCGAAGCCGCTCCCGGAGCCGCAGCACGCGGGCGCCCTCCTCCGCCATCTCGGCCATCGCCAGCTCCGCCGCCATGCCCATGCCGACGATGCCGGGAACGTTGAGCGTCCCGGAGCGCAGCCCGCGCTCGTGGCCGCCGCCGTCGATGAGCGGGACGAGCCGCGCCCGCGGCTTGCGCCGGACGTAGAGCGCGCCCACCCCCTTCGGGCCGTACATCTTGTGGGCGGAGAGCGAGACGAGGTCGGCGTTCGCCCTCTCGACGTCGAAGGGGATCCGGCCCACGCCCTGGACGGCGTCGCAGTGGAAGAGCACGCCGGCGGCCCGGGTGATGGCGCCGATCTCCTCGACGGCGTGGACGACGCCCACCTCGTTGTTGGCGTGCATGACCGAGACCAGCACCGTGTCGGGGCGCAGGGCCCGCCGCACCGCCTCCGGGTCGAGGCGCCCGTCGGGCGCCACGTCGAGCCAGGTGACCTCGAACCCCTCGCGCTCGAGCGCGTGCATGGAGTCGATCACCGCCTTGTGCTCGGTCTTGCAGGTGACGAGGTGCTTGCCCTTCGCCTGGTAGAAGCGGGCCGCGCCCTTCACCGCCAGGTTGTCCGACTCGGTGGCGCCGCTCGTCCAGATGATCTCCTTCGGAGAGGCGCCGATGAGCCTCGCCACGCGGGCGCGCGCCTCCTCGACCGCCTCCTCGGCCCTCCATCCGAAGACGTGGCTCTTGGAGGCGGCGTTGCCGAACTCCTCCCGGAGGTACGGCATCATCGCGTCGAGCACGCGCGGGTCGAGCGGCGTCGTGGCGTGATAGTCCATGTAGATGGGAATCTTCATCGCGCCTCGGGAATCTAAGTACTTGGAGGGCAGAGATCGCCGATAACCGACCGACCCCGGTGGAATATCGGGAAGGGGTGGACCCGGTCAAGGCGCGTCCCTCACAACCTCACAGGGACACAGCGGAATTCACCAGGTCTCGTTATGATGAGTGGTTCATGAAGATCCTCTCGAGAGTGCTCCTCGCGGCCACCACGTTCGCGGCGGTGGCCTGGCTCCCCGACCTCGCAGCGGGCGCGGGCTCCTCCGGCGCAAGCACCGATCTGGGACTGGCGAGGGATCTCGCGCAGGGCTCGGTCCTGGCCTTCGCCGTCGCCTTCGCGGGCGGCGTGCTGACGAGCCTCACCCCTTGCGTCTACCCGCTCATCCCCATCACCGTCTCGATCTTCGGCGCGAAGCAGTCGGCCTCGCGCCGGCACGCCATGGCCCTCTCGGGCCTCTACGTCCTCGGCATCGCCGTCATGTACTCGGGGCTGGGCATCGCCGCCGCGCTCACCGGCAGGGCCTTCGGCAGCGTCATGCAGAACCCCTGGGCCATCGGGGGCGTGGCCGTCGTCTTCGCCGCCATGGCGGCCTCCATGTTCGGGGCCTTCGAGCTGCAGCTTCCCCCGGCGCTCCAGTCCAGGCTCTCCTCGGTGGGCGGCGCCGGCTTCGCCGGTTCCTTCGCCATGGGGCTCGTGGCCGGGGTGATCGCCGCCCCCTGTACCGGCCCCGTCCTCGCCGCCGCCCTCGCGTTCGTGGCGACCAAGGGCTCGGTGGCCTTCGGCGCCGGCATCATGTTCGCCTACGCGCTCGGCATGGGGCTCCTCTTCTTCGTCATCGGCGCGTTCAGCCTGCACCTGCCGAAGAGCGGGGCCTGGATGGAGACCGTGAAGGGCCTCTTCGGAGTCGCCCTCCTGGCCGCGGCCGGCGTCTTCCTCGTGAACGCCTTCCCGGCGGTGAGGCCGCTCTTCCTCGCCTCCCGGGGCGCGGCGCTCGCCGCCGCCGCCGCCGCGGGCCTGGGCGTGCTCCTCGGCGCGGTCCAGGCGAGCTTCGGCGGCCCGGCGCTGGAGCGTCTCGGGAAGGCGCTCGGCGTCGCGCTCGCGGTGGGCGGCATCGTCTACGGCGTGGGCTCCGCCGGCACCCGGGCCGGGGCGGCCGTCGCGTCGTTCCCCTGGATCCGCCAGGACGAGGCGGGCGCGCTCGCCCTCGCCCGCGCCGAGGGGCGCCCGGTCCTCATCGACTTCTGGGCGGACTGGTGCGCCGCCTGCCGGGAGCTCGACCAGACGGCGTGGGCGGACCCGCGCGTCCGCGACGAGGCGAAGCGCTTCGTCACCTTGAAGATGGACGGCTCCACCGACGACGACGCCTTCCAGCGCGTCTTCGAGAAGTACCGGGTGGTGGGCATGCCGACGGTCGTGCTCATCGACTCGCGCGGCCGCGAGCTGCCCGAGCGCATCACCGCCGCGGTGGACGCCGGCGAGATGCTGAAGCGGCTCCGAGCGGTGGACGGCGCCTGCACGCCGGCGCTGGCCTGCGTCGCGCGGTGGTGACCGCCCGTCGCTAGAAGACCCGCCAGGTCGCGACGAGGACGAGCTCGACGAGCGTGCGCGTCGTGTTGGCGCCCGGCGCGCCTTTCCCCGCGCCGCGCACGCCGGCCCCCAGCCGGGCGCCGACGCTGAAGTCCTCGACGACCGGGGCCTCGTAGGCGAGGGTCCCGAGCGGCGCCAGGATCCAGCCCGTGCCCCGCCGGAACGTCCAGGTGGCGGGCAGGTCGCCCGCGATGGTGAAGAGGCCCGGCCCGGCGTCCACCGAGAAGGCAAGACCGCCAGTGAGCTGGAGTCCCACGTCCGGGCGGTTGGCCGCCCAGATCCACGTGCCGCCGGCGCAGGCGTAGAACCCCAGTCCCAGGCGCAGGGCGAGGTGCACTGCGTCCGACCGGAGGATCTCGCGCCGCCAGCCGCCCGCGGCGACGGCCTCGGTCGCCGCCCAGTCCACGTCGAGGCGCACGCCCCAGTCGTCGCGATCGGTGGCGCCCTGCCCGTAGGCGACGGCGAGCCGGGGATAGCCGGCCACGGCGCTCCAGGCGGCGCCGCCCGCGCCGAGGCTCGCGCCGCCGAGGAGCGAGGCGGGTCGCGCCGGCGTCCGGGACGGCAGCACCGCCGGCTCGGGCGCCTCCGCGGATTGGGGCGCGACCGGCGGATCGCCGGCCGCGAGCGCGAGGGCGGCGAGGGCGGAGAGGAGGGCGGGCATGGCCGAATTCTAGTCCGCTTGACACCCTGCTGGCCCCCATCCGATAAGGGGGCCCCGTTCGCCCAGGTGGCGGAACTGGTAGACGCACTAGATTCAGGGTCTAGCGGTCGCAAGGCCGTGGAGGTTCGAGTCCTCTCCTGGGCACTTCGCGGGCGCCGGCCATCGCCGGCGCCCGCTTTTCTTCTGCCCGTCCATTGACATTCCGGCCCGGTTGCATATTTATGCAGTCGTATGCATACGGTCTCCGCTGCCGTGGTGGGCGCCTCGGGCTACTCCGGCCTCGAGCTCACCCGGATCCTGGCGCGCCACCCGCGCGTGCGGCTCTCCGCCCTCTATTCGGATCGCTGGAGCGACGCGTCGGCCGGCGACCGCCTGCCGCTCGGCCCCGAGGCGGCGGCGCTCCGCTACCGCGCGCTCGGCGAGGCGCCGGACCTCGACGCCGAGGTGGCCTTCCTCGCCACGCCGGCCGAGGTGTCGCTGGAGCTCGCCCCGAGGCTGCTCGCCCGCGGCGTCCGGGTGGTGGACCTCTCCGGTGCCTTCCGGCTCCTCGACCCGGCCGCCTACCCGGGCTGGTACGGCTTCTCGCACACGTCGCCGGAGCTGCTCGCCGAGGCGCGCTACGGGCTGCCGGAGCTGGCCCGCGACGGTCTCGGCGGCGCGCGGCTCGTCACCAACCCGGGCTGCTACGCCACCGCCATCGCGCTCGCCCTCGCCCCGCTGCTCCGGGCGGGCGTGGTCTCGGCGGAGGGCGTCGCCGTCGCCGCCATGAGCGGCGTCTCCGGTGCCGGGCGCAGGTCGAGCGAGGACTACAGCTTCTGCGAGGTGGACGAGGACCTGCGGGCCTACCGCATCGGCCGGCACCAGCACGTGCCGGAGATCGAGCAGACGGTGGCCCGCTACGCCGGACGGTGCGGCCCCATCTCCTTCACGCCCCACCTCGTGCCCATCCGCCGCGGCATCCTCGCCACCTGCACCCTGCGGCTCGAGAAGGGCGCGGGCCCGGCCGATCTCGCGGCCGCGTACGCGAAGAGCTACGAAGGAGAGCACTTCGTGAGGGCGATCCCGGCCGAACAGGTGGCGGTGAAGGACGTGGTCCGCACCAACCGCTGCCACGTCGGCGCCGCCGCCGACGCCCGTACCGGCCACGCCGTTGCGGTGTCGGCCATCGACAACCTCGTGAAGGGCGCCGCCGGCCAGGCGGTGCAGGCGATGAACGCCGCGCTGGGCTGGGACGAGGCGCTGGCCCTCGACCTCGCCGGAGGGTGACATTGAAGATCCCGAAGGGCTTTCGCTACGCGGGCGTCGCCTGCGGACTCAAGCCGCAGCGCAGGGACCTGGCGCTCGTCGTCTCCGACGTCCCGGCCGCCGCGGCCGGGGTCTTCACCGTGAACCGGGCCTGCGCCGCGCCGATCCTCGACGCCAGGGACCGGGTCCCGGCCGAGGGCATGCGCGCCGTCGTCGTCAACTCCGGCAATGCCAACGCGCTCACCGGGGCTGCCGGGCTCGAGGACGTCGCCGCCATCCGCGCCGCGGCGGCCCAGGCCCTCGGCATCCAGAAGCGGGCGGTGCTCACCGCCTCGACCGGCGTCATCGGCGTGCGGCTCCCCGCGCGGAAGATCGCGGACGCGATGCCGGCGCTGATCGAGCAGCTCGGCGACCACGCCGACCACGCCGCCGAGGCCATCATGACCACCGACACCCGGCCCAAGACCACGGCCCGGGAGGTGGTGCTCGGCGGCAAGACCGCCACCCTGACCGCGCTCTGCAAGGGGTCGGGGATGGTCGCCCCGCAGCTCGCCACGGTGATCTGCGTCGTCGCCACCGACGCCGCGGTGACGCCGAAGCTCCTGCAGGAGGCGCTCCAGCGCGCCGTCTCGGGGACCTTCAACATGGTGACGGTGGACGGCGACATGTCCACGAACGACTGCGTCCTCGTCCTCGCGAACGGCCTCGCCCAGAACCCCCGCATCGCCGAGCCAGGGCCGGATCTGGCGACGCTGGAGGCGGCGCTCACCGATCTGTGCGGCGAGATGGCGCGGGCCGTCGCCGCCGACGGCGAGGGAGCGACCAAGATGCTGGAGGTCGTCGTCACCGGCGCACCGACCGAGGAGGCGGCGCGGGACTGCGCCCGCGCCACGGCCGGATCGCCGCTCGTCAAGGCCGCCATGTTCGGCGCCGATCCGAACTGGGGGCGCATCCTCGCCACCGTGGGCGCACGCGCCGGCACGCGCGGCTGGGCCATCGACCCCTTCAAGGCAAGCGTCACCATCCAGGGCGTCCCGGTCTTCGGCGGCGGCTCCCCGGTGGACTTCGACCGCGAGGCCCTGAAGATCCGGATGCGGGAGCCGCGGATCGACGTGCTGGTGGAGCTGGCCGATGGTGGCGCCCGGGCCACCTCGTGGGGCTGCGACCTCTCCTACGACTACGTTCGCATCAACGCCGACTACGCCTCGATGATCGTCCAGAAGCCGGACGGCATGGTGGCCAAGGAGGAGAACGTCGCGAGCTACTCCCCCGCCTTCAAGCGGACGCTGCTCGCCGAGGCGCTGAAGTACATCGCCGCCTTCTCCGGACAGGTGGCCGTCATCAAGTACGGCGGGGCGGCCATGGTGAAGGAGAGCCTCAAGGAGGCCTTCGCCGAGGACGTGATGCTCCTCAAGCGCGTGGGGCTGAAGCCGGTCGTGGTCCACGGTGGCGCCCCCGAGGTCACCCGGGCGCTCGAGCGGGAGGGGCAGCGCTCCGAGTTCGTGGACGGGCTGCGCGTGACCGACGCCGCGAGCCTCCCGCTCATCGAGATGGTGCTCTCCGGCAAGGTGAACCAGGAGCTGGTGTCGCTGCTCAACCGGCGCGAGGCCGGGGCGGTGGGC
>Ga0153915_10001772_pt1 | contig 19860 bp, 15 predicted proteins | sample Opewatmetagenome_2_FD_107003 | JGI IMG/M metagenome (GOLD analysis project Ga0153915, IMG submission 107003) | Freshwater wetland microbial communities from Ohio, USA - Open water 3 Core 3 Depth 3 metaG | ecosystem: Environmental > Aquatic > Freshwater > Wetlands | place: USA: Ohio, Lake Erie...
CTTTATCCATTTTGCATCGAAGCGCATTGCTGTGGCAAACTTGATGCTAGGACATGTCTGACGGGCCTGGTAACACGGCTGAACTAGCTGAACGAAAGAAGCTGAGCAATGAATAACAGCTCAGAAGACACTGAAAGCATATATGCAGGCACCTGAACGACTCGTCAGGGATCTTCTTGACAGAGCTGCGCACGGAAATCTCGCGAGTGACCATCTTCAGGGATGGAGCCCGAGTTACTCGCACGGGCAAGGTGTTACTGGATTCCGGGACCCAAAGGGTGCTTGTGGGTGGTATTACGGAATACGCGCATGAAGACAGCTTCCGAGTAAAGGGCTCGGGTCCAGCTACTCTATCGAGCATTGATATCAGAAGAACAGTGGAGACCTACGAACCCAAAAGCGACCTGAAGCCCTTGCTCGATGAACTCAAGAAGCTCAATTCGGAACGCGAAGCGACAGCTGATGAAATCGCCATATTCAGCGGTCGGCTGTCGTATCTTGAAGCCATGAACGCGGCGTTTGCTGGCAACTTTGGTCTTCTCTTCGCCGCCAGTGAAGCAGAGGTTTCTCAGTTGACCGAAATGGATACAGTCTCGGGTCGAAGCATAGTCGAAACGAAGAGCAGAATCCGCGAGCTCGAGAGGAAATTGAGGGACATTGACGACAAAATCAACTCAGTGAAGAAGAATCTTGGAAGAATCGAATCTGAGAAGAAGACTGAGAGTTACTTCGAAGTCGAAATAACTATTGACGTGTCGAAGAAGGCACAAGTTGAGCTCGAAGTCACTTACCAAGTTATAAACACAGGATGGCGCCCGAGTTATGATTTGGATCTTCTTCCGGGTTCAGCGAAGCTAAGGAGAGTAGCTCTGCTATACAACCAGACTCGAGAGCCATGGCAAAAGGTGGCTCTGACTGTCTCAACTGCCACTGCAAAGCCAGTTGAAGCAGTCGAGGCCAGCCCCTTCTACATTACAGCTTACGACCCCGAAGAAGAACGCCGTCGAATGCAAGCTATGAAAAAGGAGATGGCACCGAAAATGAGACCTCCTCCTCCGCCCGCAACAATGGCAGCTCCAGCTCCGTCTATGGCGCCACCAGCTCCAAAGCCAGTCATTTCTGAACAGCTTGCACAAGTCTCCGAACTCGCATCAGGCATCTCAGTATATGAGCTGCCTAGCCGGGTCACGGTTCCCTTTGACAACGACGAGCATCCATTCACGCTCCTCGAAGAGGAATTGAAGTCGTCGACAATCCATTACTGGTATGCCGATGGTATGCCAGAGCCAGTAGCTCAGGACGAAGTCACGAACGGTGACACAGTCATATTGCCCGGGAAAGTGAAGGTCTATGCAGAAGGGGACTACATAGGCGAGTCGACCGTATCACAGATATCGCCTCGAGAGAAGTTCAAGATGGGTACTCGGGTTGCCTATGATGTGAAGGTAAAGAAGAAGCTCACTTCCCGGGAGATAGAGAAAGCAGGCATAACCCGCGGTAAACTGAGAAGGGCTTACTCGTATAGTCTGGAGATTGAGAATTTCGGAAAGACGCCCATCAAGATTGAGGTGTATGATAGAGTACCCCACAGCCTTAACCCATCTATCGAGGTCAAGGGCAATTGGGGTCAGCATCAGCCGGAGAGTAGTGAGCTTGGAGTGATAAAGTGGAGCCTCGATGTCGAGCAAATCAAGAAGAGGCAAATCGACTACAGCTACGAGGTTCTGTGGGAGCGAGGCATCACCATAAGCCCACCATTGCCGTGAGGTGAACCAGATGAGCACGAATCTAGAGACAAAGGTAACGAGTGTGACCGTATTCCGAGACGGAGCAAGAGTGACCAGGACCGGTCTAGCACACGCGACTCCCGGAGAGCAGTCCTTCATCATTTCAGATATCACTGGCTATGCTCAAGATGACAGCTTCCGCGTCAAAGGTACTGGTGCAGCGGCACTTAGGGGAATCGACGTAAAGAAGAAGCAGCTGACCTTCGAGCCAGCAGGAAGTCTAAAGGAACTGAAGGCAGAACTGGAGAAGATAGAGAAACGGAAGGTTTCTCTGACAGATCTCATAGCTTACCAGGAGTCTCGCGTGGCCCAGCTGACTTCGATAAGCAAACAGTTCTATTCCGAATTCGGCAAGTGGTACGCCGCGAAGGAGTCGAAGATGGATCAGATGACTGCTATGGACAAGGCTTCCATGGAGCTTCTGCGCGATGCCAAGAAGAAACTCAGAGAATCAAGAGAAGAACTGAAGGAAGTTGAAGCCAAGTACAATGCAATTCAGTCCAATATCAGCAGGGTACAGGGCGAGCGACGCACGGAGACAGTTACAGAAGTCGCGGTCACTCTCGATGTAACTGGGGAGACAGATATCCGACTCGACCTCACGTACCAGCTCAGCAATGCTGAATGGGAACCGAATTACGATGTGGACATCGCAGACAAGAAAGCTCGGATTAGAAGGATCGCCATGGTTTCGAACCAGAGCTTGGAGGAATGGACTGATGTGGCCCTCACTGTTTCCACCGCGTCTGCAAGACCTGTTGAGGCAGTGAAAGCTGAACCATTCTACATAGATGTCTATCAGCCAGTCGTTCTTCGTGCAATGGCTGCTGAAGCAGGCGGGGCTGGGCGACCTATGCCACGCGAGGCAGCCGATAGAATGATGATGGTCGAAAAGGAGGCTGGGGAGGAGGCGCCGCCGGCCGCTGAGGAGATGGCCGAACGCTATGCTGAGACTACGGAGTCGATCAGTGGCACCGTGATGTACGAGCTGCCGGGCACTGTTACCATTCCCTCTACGGTCGAGCCACACCCCATTACTCTTACCGAGGAGATGTATGATAGTAAGCGGCTCCATTTCTGGAATGCCTATGCCATGCGAGAAGTGGTTGCTCAGGACGAGATAACCAATGGAGATTCTGTATTGCTGCCAGGCCCAACGAAGGTCTATGCGGCGGGTGACTTCATTGGTCAGACCTACCTAGCAATGATAGCACCGAGGGAGAAGTTCCGTCTGGGCACAAGAAGCGCATACGATGTCAAAGCAGAGAAGAAGCTCCTAGCGAAGGACACAGAGAAGGCTGGTATCTCAAAGGGCAAGAGAAGACGCGAGTACAAGTATCGTCTGGCATTCAAGAACTTCGCGAAGGAGAAGATAGAGGTAAAGGTCGTGGACAGGATTCCGTACAGCAGCAGTGAGAAAGTCACCGTCTCGCTGCAAACACCTTCCATCCCTTACGAGAAATCTGAACTGGGTATCATTGAGTGGAATGCTGCGATTGAGCCCGCGAAGGAACTCAGCATAGATTACGGGTTCGTCGTTGAGTGGGAACAACAACTGGAGATACGACCTCCCTTGCCGTAGACCTCCAAGTAACGGGTACAAGCTTCAGCCCCACGAAGACCGGCATTATCTATGCCAGCGGAAGACGAGAATCGTCTTACTAACGGCCAATTTTGTCTGTGATGCACGCGAATCGCTCGGTTGTATTCCGGCATTTCTCAAGCATCATGCTTTCGTTGTGTAATTGGATGACTGGGGAGAAATCACCCCACTCCGAGGTTCAGCATGCGAACCTTCAACTCTCGAGTAACGCGGCTATCTGTCAGTATCATCGAGTGGGCCACGTGCCGCAGGATTGATGCCCCTTCGATTGTATCTCACGCCGCATCCGAACACCAGCACGACATAGAGCCCGAGTCCAAACAAGTTTACGACAAAGAATGCACCACCATTGAATAATATGTCATAAACTATTGAAGCAAAGATCAAAATCACAGGGGCTAGTATAGCTCCCATGAACGCGTAATAGAAAGTAGGATGCTCCCTTTTGCCGTATTCCGCCATCATATCTCACACCCTCTAATTCTGTGCATTACGAAGATAACAAAGCGAACTCCCATAGTCAACGATTCCCCCAAACCTATTACATGGATTCGACGCTCTTAAACTCTCGCAGCCATAGAAGCATTGCACTCACAAATGCTCCATCTCATCCATCAAGTATACAATCCGCTTTATTGACTTCTGGTAGTTTTCAAGCATGATGCTTTCATTGGGCGAGTGGACACGTGAAAAGAAGTCTCCACAGCCAATCGACACCATCGGGACTTTGTCTTTGAACAGATACAACGGGCCCGACCCCGGTGATGTAATATGAATGTCAATATCGTGTCCGAAGGCCCTTCTGTTAGCTGCTGCCACCACCTTCACAAACGGATGGTCAACCGGTGCTTTCGCCGCAGGGTAACCCTCATGCCAAGGAATATTGACAGCCGAGAAGCCATTCTGATCTAGATGAAGCCTAAGCTTTCTCAGAATGTCTTCTGGATCCATTCCTTCGACGAGCCTGAAGTCCACTTTGGCGGAGGCCTTCGCGGGTAGAACGGTCTTAGAACCTTCCCCCTGCCAGCCACTGTCGAGACCGCAGATATTGCATGTAGGTTTGTTATAATAGGCCTCTTTCACTTCCATCCCTGACATACCGTTCAGGAACTCTTCGATTCCGTAGTGCTCTTTGAATACGCGCTCCTGAAGGTCCATCTTTGTGGCTGCCTCGACTTCTGCTGGTGTTAGAGGCCTTACGCCATCATAGAAACCCCGAATCATTACGCGGCCACGCTGGTCCTTGAGAGACGCGAGAGCGTGTACGAGTGTGTATGCTGCAGAAGGGAGTACGCATGCGTTGGCAGAATGTGCATCATGAGAGAGAAGCTGAACTTCTAGCTGTACGTATAGTATGCCTTTCAGACCAAGCCAAGCTTCTTGGGTTCCTCCCGGTCCAGAGCCCCCGAATTCCCATATTCCACCATCGGCTTTCAAAAAAGAAGCATTGGCGCGTGCGAACTCAGGAAGGTGCGGGCTGCTGATTTCCTCCTCCCCTTCCACGATAAACTTCACGTTGATTGGCAGCTTGTGTCCAGTTTCCTTGAGCGCCTTCATCGCCCATATCCGGGAGACGAGGTCGCCCTTGTTGTCTGCTGTGCCACGCCCAAAGATGCGTCCGTTTCGTATCACTGGATTGTAAGGAGACGATTCCCAGAGATCAAGGGGCTCCGCAGGCTGCACATCATAATGATCATAGAATAGCAGAGTTCTTTTTGTGCCCGTGTCCACTTTGCCTGTGACAACCGGGGAGCCCGAGGTTTCGTATACCCGAGTTTGTAAACCCACTTCGCTGAGCATCTTCTCAACGAGCTCTGCGGCCTCGGTGATTCCCTCGCCCTTTGCCGCCACAGATGGGATGCGACAGAGCCTCTTGAGATCCTGAAGGGACCTACCTATTGTTCGGTCAACATAAGCAATGGCGTCTTCAATCATGATGCCGCCCGATGTATTGGATGAAAGACCCGGGTCAAATACGCTGTGGTCACTCAATCGCGGCCATACAAAGAGCTGTACAAAAGGAAAGAATACAGAGGCTAGTCCGGAAGGGCTAGCCCGCTGCAAGCGTTGCCTGGTGATACAAACTTCAGCAACGGCATTCACCGGAGGGACCGGTTTCAGTATCTCTTAGAGAGTGACTGGTCGGCAGAGGTTCTCCTTCTTGTTGGCCGCTCTGCCACAGACCTCACAGATGAACTTGGGGTCCTTGACTATTCTTCTCATATCATCGACGCCGTGGTGTTTGGCGTACTCACAAAGGTGTTGACTGTGTTCACTCATGCTTAGTCCTCCAAGCAGGCATTTAGGCTAGCAGCACTCGGCACTTCTAATAAGTGTTGGCAAGTGACACCTCTGGATAGGGATATATCTCCGCAACAAAACCAGCCTTGTGGCCCCGAATGCAAAGCACTCTCCAAACCAGCGACTGGTCGAGTTTAGAATCTGTATACCGTTCAGCGTTCTTCTGCAGCCTCGGTTTCTTTCTGGTATCATTCCTTCTTCCTATAGTGGCTTACGGCTACATGGGCGCCTCAGCAGTACAAGTCGCTTTGATATTCTCAATGCTGACTCTCGGCTATGCGATCTTCTCACCCGTTGCCGGCAAGATCGCAGCTCGGGGACGGACGCGCGAGTGCATATGTGGTGGGGCATCAGTTCGTGGGCTGTCCTACTTTGGCATGGCTGCTGCCGTCGCGCTAGGTTCTGTTGATACGTTGATAGTGAACAGCCTGCTGTGGGGATTTGGCGCGGCCTTCTACCAAGTTGGTAGTGATTCGGAAATATCGGAGAGGGTTGTTCGGGAGAACAGGGCCGAAGCATTCGGAAGACGCGAGGCGGCTAACGCTAAGGGCAGTCTCGCGGGAGCCCCGGCAGGATTCTTGATATTAATGTTCTTCAATGTGTCCTACGTATTCCTGTTCTACGCGGCCATGAACCTAGTTGGCGGGTTTGCTGTCATTCGACACAGACCTGAGCCAAGACCTCGCGCAGGCTTGTCCCCATACCTACGCGCTGGCGGCGTTGTCGCTACGGGTATCGCGGCGCTTGTTCTGGCGGCGTCCCTTGATACATTCATCGCCGAGCTGATGAGGCCTTTTGTCGAACTGCTCATCATCAGCGTGTTCAACCCTGACATCCACATCTTGGCTTTGGTGTATCTACCGGGAGGGATTGTTTCGGGACTTCTTGGTGGAAGAATGGGTCGGCTTGCAGATCGGTCGAGCAGAATGAAGATTGTGGCAGCGGCGGTTATTGTCAGCTCGTCTTCCTCTCTGCTCTTGGCGGTGATACCAAATGCCGCCGCCTTGCTCATCGCCGTCATTCCACAGCTTGGGTCTATCACTGAGGCCGGAGTCGGACTGCTCTTGATAGCAGTTCTCTTCACAATCCAGAGCACTACCACCTTGCTTGCCTATGTGGTCATATCCTCAGTGTTTGGCACGGCGTATGAAGGAAGGGCCGGAGAGGGCTTCGGTAGGTTTGAGGCAGCGCTCGGCGCCGCAAGATTCGCAGGTCCGATAACAGGCGGCATTCTTTGGGACACAGTCAGTCCTATTGCGCCATTTGTCCTCGTTGGTCTGAGCGGATATCTGTTGATACCTTTGTACTACGCTGGAATAAGGCGCTATGAGCAATTGTGCCATGACAGACATCATGCCAGTGCCGTAGACTGAATCAATGAGACCATGTCAAAAGGAATAGTCTGGTGTCGCGTTCTGCCTGTGTACTACACCTGATGAAGGAACCCTGAGGCAACCAGAGCAATGCCCACGAATATCATGAGGTAGTCAAAGAACGTGTCGAATGCAGAATAAAGGAAGTTTAGCTCGGGACCGCCCGCTAACATAAGAACGCCCCCCGTCGTCAGTACGGCACCCATGAGTATCAGGAGCCCGCCAAAGAAAGCTCCTACTCGCCTCACGAATCGTCTCGCTTCTAGTGTTTCCAGTTTCATGGACAGTTCTCTGTCGACGCGATCGAAGTGCTTTATAGCTTCGTTTAGGCTTTTCTCTGCCGTTCTTGCCTGTTCAATCTTTCCCTCCAACTCTACCTTGCCAGTATCATCCTTCGGAACAGCACCATCAGTCGTCATTCCATCACCCGATGCTTTCTTTTCCAGTCGTTCGATGGCCCTTGATATCTCAACTCTGAGGTTGTCGGCCTTATCACGCGTTTCCATATCCGACCGCGGAATGCCACCTATCCGTTCCAGCTCCAGTCTCAGCCCGGCTCTCTCTTCGCCCAGTCGGAGTAAATCCTCAATAATCTCGTCCCTTACTTCTCTCTTGAGGCGCGAGCGTTCATGTACCTTTCGCGCTCGCATGGCATGCTGCTTCTCTTCGGGCTCTGAGCTGCCCTTTTTCGTGTCACTCATTCCTATCCGCCTCCCTGAGGAGCAAATAGGTATCTCGTCGTAAACAAAAGATAGCCAGTGACGAGTGCGGTAAGTGCGGATGCCCACAGAGATAAAGATAGTAAGAACCGATAACCATCGTAGTGCCCTGCTATGAGAGGGTACTGTAGAATCTCATAGAATGCCGCGTAAAACACCCCCACTCCGACAGCCGCGAAAACCAGTAACCCAATGGCCGCCAGAGTCTTCAAGACGTGAAGACTGCTTGTCATCAGCTCAAGTCGTTGCGATATGCTGCTTGGGGCTGCTGCGAGAGGAGAACCTATCTTCATCATGCGATTAACAGGGAGTATTGGAGCGATGCTGCAGACGATTTGGAGTGCTGCACCCCAAGTCAACGCCGGTGCAAGCTGATAGGTCAGGCCACCAACTGACAAGACGATGGATCCCCCTCCGATTGCGACGCAACCCAATAGGACCAATCCACCGCCTATTCCTATGCCAGCAATAGAGTACTTCCGGTTTGACCAAGAAGATATCTTGTAGAAGTATAGTAGCAGCCCGAAGACGGCTATTGCAGCTCCGGTCGCAATTGCTAGCCGGTCCACAAGAAGCACCATCCCAAACAGAAGGGAGGCCGTCGCCAAGGACACTAGATCATTGGACCTGAAGTGACGTTTCAGAGCACTCCTTTTCCGTCTGAGAGGAAAGACGGAGGCCACGACCAATCCAAGGGATAAGAACAGGTTGAAGTTCGCTACATGTGTCACGAATTCTAGGCCTCCGGTAGATGCGAAGAATGCCATCAGAACGGATGCCGTGATTGTGGCTATTGTTGGGACACCAATGCCATGAGTGCGGCAGAACAGGTCAGGCAGGAGGCCGTCCTTGCTCATAGCGAACATGACTCGCGTGGTTGCCAAGATTGCAATGTTCACGCTAGTTAGAGTTGCTGCGACGCCAATCACGGCAATGAGAACTTCCCCACCCACTCCTAGGATTCGCTGTCCCAGAAGCACCAGCGGTGATGTCGACTCTGAGAGTGCCGTCGCGCCCAAGACGCCGACGGCAGCCAGCACAATGACTACGTACATCAAGATACAGATGAGTACGCTCATCAGAGTTGCACTAGGAAGATCCCTCCGGGGGCGCTTCGCCTCGCCGCTTATGTTGGCGATTGTTTCAAAGCCAAAGTATGCCACAAACAGAAATGCAGTTGCCTGCAGTGTCCCGGTCCACCCGAGAGGCATGAAAGGAGACATATTACCTGGCGAGAATGAGAATATCGACCCCCCAACCAGAATCGCGAGGCCGGCGATGAGGCACAGCACAAGCAACATCTGTATTTCGCCGGATTCTTTCATCCCTTTCAGATTAATCACGGCGAATACAGCTATGACCAGAAGAGCAACGACAATATTAGCCAAGCCAGACAATCCAATTACCGGACCAATGACGAATGCGAAACCCAAGGCACTCAGGCTTCCGTAAACCACGTTCGCGAAGAGGAACAACCAGCCGCATAGAAAGGCCAGCGGCCCGCCATATGCCTTCTTGGCGAAGGTATAGCCGCCTCCGCTCTCGGGGAATGTCGACGAGAGCTCTGCATAGCTCATGCCAATCGGTATAGTCAGTATGCCGGAAAGAAGGATTGCCAAGACTATTGAGGGCCCAGCCATTCCGGCTGCAGGACCTAGGGACACAAAGAGAGGTGCCCCGATCGTGCCGCCGACGCCTATTGCCACGAGGGTTTTCTTGTCCACGCGCTTGGGCAAGTCGACGGTTCTATCTTCTGTGACCGCCGTCATTTTGAGGTCCATTCAGGCCTTTCAGCGTTAATAAGCCTATAGAAAAAACGAGTTTCGCGCCTCTGTCAAACCCTTTCATGTGCGGAGTCAAACACAAATCTCGTCACACCAAAACTGCCGTTCTGTATTCACTGCGTAAGAGATATAGCAGAGGTCCAAGACCTGTGTGCTAAGTAATTAGAGGTGCGTTGGAATGGCACGTGTTGCTATCAATGGTTTTGGGCGGACTGGACGCCAATTCATGCGTCAAGTCCTGGCAAAGAAGAACTTGGAAGTCGTCGCTATCAACGACCTGACGGATGCAAAGACCTTGGCCCACCTGTTCAAGTACGATACGGCCATGCGTCAGTTCAACGGCACGGTCACTGCGACGAAAGATGGCATTGTAATCAATGGCAAGGAAATCAAGATCCTATCCGAGAAGGACCCTACGAAGTTGCCTTGGAAGCAGATGGCTATCGACATTGTCATTGAATCGACTGGAGTCTTCAGGGACACTGCTGATTGTCAGAAGCACGTTGCGGCAGGAGCCAAGAAAGTCATCCTGACTGCACCAGCAAAGGGAGAAATGCCGACCTTTGTCATGGGAGTGAACGAGTCAACCTACGATCCTGCAAAGCACCACATCGTATCAAATGCGTCTTGCACAACGAACTGCCTAGCACCCATGGTGAAGATTGTTGATGAGGCCTTTGCAATTGTCAAAGGCATGATGACGACAGTACATGCTGTAACAAATGATCAAAGACTGCTCGACCTCCAGCACACCGACTTGAGAAGAGCCAGAGCAGCAGCATGGAACATAGTGCCCACATCAACTGGAGCAGCTAAGGCCATTGGTTTGGTGTATCCCAAGGCAAAAGACAAGATGAATGGTATAGCAATCAGGGTGCCAGTGCTGGATGTCTCGCTTACAGACCTGAGCGTCGTTGTCCAGAAACCAGCCACAGTCGAAACAGTCAATGCGGCATTCAAGAAGGCAGCCGACGGAGCAATGAAGCCGTACCTGCGCTACACTGACGAGGAGCTCGTCTCATCCGACATCATAGGAGACACGCACTCGTGCATCTTCGACTCATTGCAGACGATGATTGTCGGCGATATGGTAAAGGTGCTCGGCTGGTACGACAACGAATTAGGCTATTCCACGAGGTTGACTGACCTCGCGAGCTTCATGGCACAGAAGCTGTAGTGGTTTTGAGAACGCTCTGAACGGGAGGCCGCCTTTATCGCGGCCCCCTGCTCTAGTCTGTCTTGTTTCGTTCATCGCTTGATTGTCAGGTGCAGAACAGGTAGCTGATTATGCCGGCGCATTATCCCATCAGTCAAATCGATCCAGTCAAAGGACAGCTGCTGTTCAGAGGAGCAGATGCCACAGTACTTGCCGGGAAGGAGAGCTTCGAGAGCGTTTTGCATCTGTTGATTCATGGTCGTTTGCCTGGAAAGGAACAGCTCAACATGTTGACGGCGCTGATGAGAAACTACAGGTTTCACGGTCCCGACGTAATGGATTCTCAGCCGCACGAGTGGAAGTCAAACGAGGAAACTCATCTCATGGTGTTGGCAAGTCAGTTGGAGGACTACGCCGAAAGGTTCGACTTTGATGTCTACGAATCCCTCATCTTCTTCGTGACTCTGACACCGATGGTCATTACATCTCAATGGCGTTTAGCGCATGGTGAGAAGACGATCTCTCCTCGGAACGATTTCGGGCAAGCAGCTAACCTACTTCGGATGCTGGGAAATCAAACGGATCAGGAGTTGGTAAGAGACTTTGAAACCTGTCTTATTCTTCATATGGATGATCCACAGAACCCTTCTCTCAATGCTTTGGAAGAGAAGATGAAATCCGGTGCCTCTCCATCAGAGTCGCTTATCGCCGCGCTGAACGAACATTCGAAGCCGCTGCATCACGGTGCTGGATGGGAAGCATTCAAGACCATCAGCGCAATCCATGACCCAGCTGACGTTCCGGAGATGCTCGCAGATAGAATGGACCGCGGTGACCGGATATTCGGCCTCGGTCATCGAGTATACCGAACCATAGATCCAAGAGCCGATGTCATGAGAGAGATGCTACGTCGGAGGACGGCGGGCACTCCTCAAGAGTCGCTCTTCCAAGTCATCGAGGCTATAGCGACTGAGGGGAGTCGGTTGATCATGGAACGCAAGGGCCTCACCGTGTACCCCAACATTGACCTATACAATGCTGCGGTCTACTCGGTGCTTGGCGTACCCGCGGAACTCAACACACAGATGTTCGCCATTTCCCGTGTGTGTGGCTGGACAGCTCACATTCTGGAACTCCTTAGGACTCGGGGCTAGAGCAAAGAAGACCAGACAGGAGTCAATTCTCACTTCAAGCCCCATGTCGATACCGCATCAACCGCGGCTTTTCTCTCCGCAGCAGTAAGCGATTGGATTGGCGGTCGACATTCTCCACCAACAAGCCCCAGGTAATCCATCATGGCTTTCACGACTGGCACGTTGTTCGCAGTTGCCTTGCCCTCTCTCAGGTTCTCAAACGGTGTGATTAGTGCATGGACTTTCATTGCCTCGGCGTAGTCATTTCGTTTGAGCGCATCGAACATCCGCTGAGAAACTCTTGGAGCGAAGTTACCGAGCCCGGTCGTGAACCCTTCAGCCCCGGCCAGCCAGAAGAATGGAGCAAATCTCTCAGCAGTGCCGCATGACCATATGACACGTTTACCAAGTGTCTGGATGCTGTAAGCGAAGTCGACCACTCGTCCGAAAGCGTATTTAACACCGACGACGTTCCTGTGATTGATGAGTTCCTTGAGAACGGCATCAGTAAGCAGCGGCCCTCTCTTGTATAGCGTAACACCGATCTTGGCCGCATCCAGTATCCTTCGATAGTAGCCCACGATTCCCTCTTCCGAGCTAAAGACATGCTGAGGATAGAGTATCATCACACCCTCTGCGCCCATTGATTCCGCATGCTTGGTCATGCTGATAGCTGTCGTCACGCTGTTGCCCACACCGGGCATGACAAGCATCTTGCCCGAACACGCCTCGGTTGTGGCTTTGACCACTTGGCCCCACTCTGCTTCTGAAAGCGAGTAGAACTCTCCTGTGTTCCCGCAAGGTATGACAAGACGGACGCCGTTCTTCTTCAGGTGCGACATGTTAGTTGATATGCCGTTGATATCAACCTGAGACAGGTCCTTGCTGAACGGTGTGGCAGTGGTCACGCAATAACCGCGAAGAGCATCTTGAAGGGCTTCGAACATGTTGTGACACTCACTCCTATGGGAAGTCCTTGATAATTCTCTCCTTGTCCCGCGAGGAGAGGTCGAAATCAATGGCGATTTCTTTGTACGGGTTCGAGCACGGGTTTCCTCGAGCCACGTGCATCTTGAAGGAGAGCTTCTTGGGACCGATTCTGTGCATCTCGATTATGTATGAATATGTGGTCTCGCCCATCAGAGCATTGTCGCGAATCCTAGCCGCTCTGTGCCGGCATATTGAGTCGAAACCCCTACTGTCGCTATGAGTACTCAGTATCGCTGTCATGTCACGCAGCGAGGAAGCGGACTCGAGCATCTTGGTCGCCATTTGATGTCTCTTTTCACTTGTAGGTAGCGGCCCACCAGCTTCACGTTCCTCCTTTGACGCCTTGAGCACGACATCCTTTGTGGGGAGCTTCATGTGATGGTTGGCACGCGTTATACTCCTTGGGTTTCTCTCTAGCTCACACACGCCCTCGCCGATTTCAATTGCACCCACGCCTTCGAGTGTACCGACGACGAAGTTGCACCATTGGTAGCGCTTGCCGCTCCGAAGTGAGTCGGATACCATATCATGGGCCTTGTCCACCGTCTTTGCTTTCCTAAGTATCTCTTCGAGAAGGAAGTCGTAGGCATCTGCTTGCTTAATCAAAACCGTGGAACTGCAGGCTGCTAGACCCCACTTGTTAACGCCGATAGAAACGCCGGCCTTCGTACCGGTCCCGATGTTTACTCCGGAGACTGCAAACAGGGTATCGTCAAACAATGCGGAGTCCCTGAAATCCTCATATACCAAGTCCCGATTCTTGAGCAGGAACAGCCCATCACCAACTCTCTTGGCGGCTATTGTGCAACCGTCTGACATGTACGCGCTGCTCTCCTCTCTGGCATTTGTACCTGATGGTCATGGCTCATCCATCGACTGCTCGCGTCTTCATCGGTCAGCTTCCGCTAGAAACCGGATCGTCAGATGTTGTCGGCGTGATAATAACGGCCTCTTCTTTCTGTCGTGCTTGCTTCTCCACCTTGAAGAGCGTTGCACAGACAACCATTGCAGCAAGATTGAACACAAGAGTAACCCATGCCAAAGGCTGAAAACGATAGAAAACCAACTCGGCGAACAGACCTCCGACAATCGGACCTAGCGCATTCCCTGCGTTCTGTGCACCATTGACAATGCCCATGGCGCTACCACGTTCCTCATCTCTGGACATTCGAGCTGCAAAAGAATAGCCTCCGGTTTGGGCAAGAGCATAGATGGGTAGCATGTAGAGTACTGTTGCAACGAGTGGGTCCGTGGCGAGGCCCCACCCGACAGCATATAGGGAGTAGGACACGTATGCCGTGAACAGGATAGGAACGGCGCCATGCTTGTCAACAAGCTTCCCAATGAAGCCCGTGATAAGGACTGCAGCAAGGGTTGCGCCAGAGTTGGCATAACCAACGTATGTCGCATTGCCGACTAGTTCGTCCACAATCACAATCGCCATCACGAACGATGTGGCATAGATACCTATCGTGCTGAGGGAAACGGCAAGAGCAAGCCTTGCCATCCCGGGTTTCCTAATCATCGTCCTAAACCTGACCTTCGTACGGACCCCCGGCTGGACAACGGGCAGATCTTTGACGAGGGCGGCGCTCAAGCCTACGGCGATAATACAAATGGCCGCAGATATTCTGAACAAGGTGTACATGCCGAGGGGATCGTGAAGAATACCACTGACCAATGCTCCAAAGAACCACCCAGCTGACTGAACGACCATGAAGAACCCAAGGCGTTCGCCCTTCTTTGTTGTCTTGCTCGTGAGATAGGCTTGGCCTGCAGGGATCGCTGCTGCTGAAAATGCAGCTCCTGCCATCGCGACCAACACGAACAGAAGAACATTGGTCACAAAGGAATAGAGAAGGAACGTGTAGGAGTACCCTATGAAACCAAGCACCATGAATGGTTTCCTCTTTCCAACACGGTCTGACAACGAACCCCAGAAATACACCGCTGCCGTCGTCACCAAAGCTGGAGCGGCCCAGACATAGGCCAAGACGAGAGGCGAGGCCTCACCCAAGTCATGTTTCGCAAAGTACGTAATGAACTGCCATGCTATTGCCTGTCCCATGTTCTGACAGCTGTATGCGAGATACACTGCTAATCGAGACCGGTCAATCTCAACCATGGAATGGCGCCCCTAGCTGGTCGGCGTCCGATTCTCATTAGGTAATAATGTTATGGTGTAACAAGGGTCGAACAGGGTTCAACAGAGAGCAGCTATTGCGGAATGCGCTGGTCGGAGGGTTCTTCAGTGTTTCAAACTCCGGGCTGCCTTGTGTCCTCTAACGACAGCGAACTGGTTCTCCGCATCGAGAATCTCCGAGCATACTACACCTCGAAGAAGGGAATCGTCCGAGCAGTTGATGATGTATCGTTCGATATCAAGAGAGGCGAATCAGTTGGACTGTTTGGTGAGTCAGGCTCTGGCAAGACTTCAGTCGCGCTGGCAATCATGGGCGTCTTCGACAGGATGTCGAGATACTATGCCTCTTCTTCGGGCGACGAAACGACAAGGCACCTTTGGGAGCTTCGTGACCAAGCGAGGAAGAAAGGGCTCACATCATCAGACATGAATGAGGTTCTGCCCGGAGTTGAGGGGCACATATGGTTCAAGGACAAGGACCTGCTGGCTCTGGATGAAAAGGAGTACAGAAAGATACGGGGCAACGAAATCACGTACGTGCCTCAGGGTTCAAAGAAGTCGATGAATCCGTACATGACCATCGACTACCAGACAGCTGAGTCCCTATGGGCGCACGACGAGAAGAGGATTCTTCAGGAACGCCAAGTCATCCGGCGGGTCCTTCAGGCTCTTGACCTCGTTGAGCTTGCTGACGTCGACATCAGGAAGGATTTCAAGCCTACTCAATTCAGTGTTGGAGAAGACCAACGCGTACTAATCGCAATGGCTCTGATTACGAAACCTGCTCTCATGATTGCTGATGAGCCTACAACAGGATTGGATTCTGGCGTGCAGCAGAGGGTCCTTGCCGCGATCGACCTCGTAAGAAAAGAGCTCAGCACTTCAATGCTGATCATAAGCAATGACCAAAGGCTCATAGAATGGACCACCAATAGAGTTGCCGTCATGTCAGCAGGGCGAATCATGGAGTTTGGTGAAACCAACAAAGTGCTAAAGTTGCCCGGTCATCCATTCACGAGGGCCTTTGTGATGAGCAACCCAACAATGGAGGCCCTGCGGCGAATACGAGAAAAGGGATTGGTGATTCGGGGTATACCGGGCAGCCCACCAGATATGACTAGCCCGCCCAGTGGTTGTCGGTTCCATCCTAGGTGTGAATACATGGTGCCGCTTTGCAGAGAAAAGGTCCCTGACTACAGGGAGGTTGAGCCCGGCCACTGGATTTGTTGTCACAGGTACGAAGAACTGCCAGAGTTCTGATGTGCTAGAATGAAGAATCTCAGCTCCAGCCATTTCAGGTCCGGAGCTGAGTCTCCGGGACTAATCTTCTACGCTTGTCCGTTTGGCTTTGATTGCGGCCTGAGCAGCTGCCAAACGAGCTATCGGAAGTCTGTAAGGTGAACAAGACACATACTGGACACCGATACTGTAGAAGAACTCGATTGACCGCGGATCTCCTCCGTGCTCTCCACAGACGCCAATCTTGAGATTTGGTCTTCTCGACCTGCCTCTTTCAATCGCGATCTTCATGAGATCCCCAATTCCACGCTTGTCAATGCTCTGGAAAGGATCGTTCACGAGAATGCCTTGCTTGAGGTAGTCCGGCAGGAAGCCCCCGATGTCATCTCTGGAGAATCCGAATCCCATCTGGCTCAGATCGTTTGTGCCGAATGAGAAGAACTCTGCAGTCTCGGCCATGTCATGTGCACGCATACATGCACGAGGAACTTCAATCATGGTGCCGTAGGCATAGTCCACCTTGAAGCCATGCTTCTTTGTTGCATCTTCGCTTGCCTTGTCAACGATGGACTTCATCACTCGTAGCTCTTGTGCTCCGCTTGTCACAGGTATCATGATTTCGATCTTTACCTTCTTGCCTTCCTTGATGAGCTCCGATGCCGCATCCAAGATGGCATGCATCTGTGCCTCTGGTATCTCCGGGTACGTGATGCACAGTCGTACGCCGCGATGCCCCATCATTGGGTTGTTCTCGTGGAGACTCTCGCCTCGTCTTCTGACCTCGTCAACGTCAACGTGCAGAGCGCTTGCGAGCTTCTCCAGACCAATCTTGCTCTGGGGAACGAACTCGTGTAGTGGTGGATCCAACAATCTGATCGTGACAGGACGACCATTCATCACTTCAAGGGTGCCCTTGATGTTCTCCTTCATGTACGGTTCGAGCTCATCGAGCGCATGTCGTCTCTCTGCTTCGGTAGCACTCATGATCATCTTACGAAGGAGGAACAACGGTTCATCCGATCCTTCACCATAGAACATGTGCTCAGTACGGTATAGACCAATACCTTCTGCTCCGAAGTCGACCGCGTTCTTCGCATCCTTCGGAGTGTCTGCATTGGCTCTGACACCCATTGTTCTGTGCTTGTCGACGATTCTGAGGAATTCCAGCAGTCTGGGATTGTCTTTCGCACTAATTGTAGGTAGCTGGCCAGCATAGACGAGACCCGTGGTGCCGTTCAGACTGAGCCATGTCCCTTCGATGTACGTTCTCCCGCTTACAGACAGCGTCTTGTCGGTGGGACTAATCTGAAGCGTGCCTGCCCCAACTATGCAGCACTTGCCCCACCCACGTGTCACGAGTGCAGCGTGGCTTGTCATCCCACCGCGTGCAGTGAGAACACCTGCCGCAGCCCTCATTCCCTCTATATCCTCGGGGCTGGTCTCTTCTCTCACGAGAATCGCACTCTTTCCTTCCTTGGACCACTTGATTGCATCAGCGGATGTGAACACGATTTGACCAACTGCGCCTCCAGGTCCTGCAGGCAGACCTTGGGCAATCGGTTTGGTCTTGGACTCGGCAGCGGGGTCAAGAATGGGGTAGAGGAGTTGAGTAAGCTGTTCTGGCTTGAGCCTCAGCACAACCGTCTCTTCGTCAATGAGCCCTTCATTGAGCATATCCAGCGCGGTGTTCAATGCGGCAGTTGCCGTTCGCTTCCCGACTCGGTACTGAACCATCCAGAGCTTTCCGGATTCGATTGTGAACTCGATATCGAGCATGTCATGCCTATCGTGCTCAAGAGTGCTGCGGATGTCACTCAGTTGTTGATATACCTTAGGCATCTCTTGCTGAAGTGATGGAAGAACCCTGTTCTGGTCTGTCTTGCTTTCTTCGTTCAACGGGTTGGGCGTTCTTAGTCCCGCTACGACATCTTCGCCCTGAGCGTTGAACAGGACTTCGCCATAGAAGATACCTGCACCTGTTGCAGGATCTCTAGTGAACGCAACGCCCGTCGCAGAATCGTCACCCATATTGCCGAAGACCATTGACTGAACTGTGCATGCTGTGCCCCAGTCATCAGGAATGTGCTCGATTCGGCGATAGGCAACTGCACGTTTGCCATACCAGCTCTTGAAGACTGCACCGATTGCACCCCAGAGCTGTTGGTCATAATCATCGGGGAACTCTTTCTTTAGAGCTGACTTCACTTCTGTCTTGAACTCGGCGCACAGCTCCTTCAAGTCAGTGACCGTGAGCTCTGTGTCCGACTTCGCACCACGCTTCTTCTTTCTAGCGTCCATGACCTGCTCCAGCCGGTCACGAATACCCTGGCCCTCCTCACGCTCGATGCCCTCTGCCTTTTCCATTACTACATCAGAGTACATCATGATAAGGCGGCGGTAGCTGTCATAAGCGAACCGCTCGTTTCTCGTTGTTTGAATAAGACCCTTGATTGTTTTGGAGGTGAGGCCGACATTGAGAACGGTATCCATCATGCCGGGCATGCTCTGCCGTGCACCTGATCTGCAAGACACCAACAAGGGGTTCTTGGGATCCCCGAACTTCCGGCCCATTAGCTTCTCAGTTTCCTTCAGAGCGTCTCTTATCTCCTGCTTGAGATCCTCAGAGATGACCCCTCCCTGTTTGAAGTAGTCCATACACGCGGAGGTCGAAATCGTGAATCCCGGCGGCACGGGCAAACCGAGTTGCACCATCGAAGCCATGCTAGCTCCTTTTCCGCCGAGCTCATTGCGCATGCCTAAATTGCCATCTGCGTCGCCGCCGCCAAACCTGTAGACGCGTTTTGGCCTAGCGTCTGCCTTGGATAACGCTGTAGACATTCTGAATGACCACCTCAGTCTAGAATCTCGCATTACATGCGAGACGACCAGCGGCGCTTCGACAAAGAAAGCCACCTCCTCGGTCGCTCTAGACTCTTGTTTTCACTTTGATTATCACCAAAGAGCCTTCGACACCGCTATTATACCTTCGGTCTGTACCTATTTGAGCCGCAATGCTTTTCAAATCAGGTCATGTGAGCATTCTCCACTTGGTCAACTGCAACTGTATACGAAACTGTGCGGGATTCAGCATGACCAGTAAACGAGGAAGCACCTATGATCGACCTGACTAAGAACGACGCCCAGCTGAAGCGGAACATTCAGCGCTGTAAGGAACGGAGAATAGTCATACCGACATTCGGTCAGCTCAAGGACCCGAAGACAATCCCTGAGAAGGTCAAGTTCCGGCTCAAGAACATAGGTCTGTGGGATGTCGCCCCTGAGAATCTCTTTAGGATATCATGGAAGAACGAACCATTTGAGAAGGGGGGACTGTTCACAACCCTTCCTAACTACCTTGAACTACCACCTGAACTTACCGGGGTCGAAGCAAGAATCATTGCATTGATTGGCAAGTGGTTCCCAACGGGGTCGCACAAGGTTGGTGCCACTTTCGGCTGTCTCGTTCCTCGTCTCGTTACAGGCCAGTTCGATCCTACTAAGCACAAGGCGGTCTGGCCAAGTACCGGCAACTTCTGCCGAGGAGGCGCTTACAATGCCACGCTTCTTGGGTGTGACAGCATTGCCATTCTGCCGCAGGGAATGTCAAAGGAAAGGTTCGACTGGCTCAAGAC
>Ga0153915_10001773_pt1 | contig 19859 bp, 21 predicted proteins | sample Opewatmetagenome_2_FD_107003 | JGI IMG/M metagenome (GOLD analysis project Ga0153915, IMG submission 107003) | Freshwater wetland microbial communities from Ohio, USA - Open water 3 Core 3 Depth 3 metaG | ecosystem: Environmental > Aquatic > Freshwater > Wetlands | place: USA: Ohio, Lake Erie...
TCAGGGGCCTTCCTGGGACATGCGGCGATACCTAGATCTCGGTCTTCCGGTGCGCGATCAAGCGTAGCAACGCCTTGACGCCCATGTGGAGCACGAGATAGGCGAGCATCGCGATGACGATTGGGAGGGCCAGCGTGAAGCCTTCCGCTGTCGGGCTTGCCACGATGCCCCGAAACATCGCGTAGAACGGATCGGTGATGGCGCGGATCAATTGCACGAAGCCGGTGCCGGCGTTGGCCCCGATCAAGGCAAGGACCAGCCGAATCGCCAGCAATGTGTAGACGGCGTAAAAGGCGTAGTCGACCACTTGCGCGATGCGCGTCAGGCTGCGCGCCCGTCCGGCTTCGCGATCGGTGCCGACGACCTCATCGATCGCCTTCCCGCGAAATTTCTCGGCGACCTGGTCCATCCGCTGATCTTCTGTGCGAGTCGCGTGCTCGGCACGCTCCGCGATTTCGGCGTTGACATCGCGATCGACCTGGGACTTCATCGAATCGTGCAGGACCGCCCGACGGGCTTCGCCGACGGCCACCTTGGTGTCTTCCATATGCGGCTCCTCTATTGAATGTCGCGATTCGAGCTAGCTGCTCGAACCGATTTCACCATCATGAGGATAGTGCGGACCACCATCGCGGGGGTATGGTTCGAAGGGATGGAAGGAGACCTACATCCGAAGGTCGGTGGAGCACGTAGCGGGAGCCGATCATCAGGCTCCCGCTACGCGTTGCTCTCATGTGAGCCGGCGCCCGAACCAGCCGCGCCAAGCACCGTCCGAAACCGTGGGCCCTCCAGGATTTGAACCTGGGACCGACGGATTATGAGTCCGCTGCTCTAACCACTGAGCTAAGGGCCCGGAACGATCGGAAGAATCTAATCATAGCAGTCCGCCCCTTCGCAACCTCCCCACCTGGTCCTGCGCCGCATCGTAGGCCGCGACCACTTCGGCTGGCGTGACGGTGGCCACGCCCGCCTTGCCGACTTCGATTCCCGCCGCGTAGGTCGCCACCTCCGCGGCCTCGCGTACCGATGCACCGGCGGCCAGGGCCGTGCCGACCCACGCCGTGACCGTGTCGCCCGCGCCGGAGACGTCGTATACCTCGCGCGCCAGCGCCGGTATCCGGGTGAGCTGGCGGTCCTTGGTCAAGAGTCCCATGCCCTCGTCGCCGAGGGTGAGCAGCAGGTTGTCCACGCCAAGGCGATCGAGAACCGCGGGGAGCGCGTCGGGGTGGGCGAGGTCGAGCGCCGCGCCCATCGCCTGCTCCAGCTCGCGGCGGTTGGGTTTGAACACGGTGGCGCCGCGGTAGGCGAAGAAATGCCGGAACTTGGGATCGACGACCACCGGGACGCCGCGGCGCCGCGCCGTCCCCATGGCGCGCTCGATGACCGCCGGGGTGAGCGCCCCCTTGTTGTAGTCCTCGATGAGCAGCGCATCGGCGTCGGCCATCGCCCGCTCGAGCACCTCGGCGAGCGCTTGCGCCGAGCGGTCGGGGATGGGGTCGTCCACCTCCTCGTCGATGCGCACGACCTGTTGGCCGCGGGCGACGACGCGTGTCTTTGACGTGGTGGGCCGTTCGGGCACGACCACGAGCCAGGCGTCCGCGAGCCGGTGTTGCGCCAACTCTCCGCGCAGCGAGTCGCCGCGGGCATCGTCACCGATCGGCGCCACCAGGCGTCCTTCAGCGCCGATCGCCGCCACGTTGGCCGCGACGTTGGCAGCCCCGCCGAGCGCGGTGCGGCGCTGGCGCACCGTGACGACCGGAACCGGAGCTTCGGGCGAGATCCGGTCCACGTCCCCTGCCAGATAGACATCGAGCATGGCGTCGCCCAGCACGACGATGCGCCGGGCGTGCATCCTGGCGAGCAGCGCTTCCAGACGATCGCGCGTCAGGTCCATACCGCGGCAATCTACCTGTTATCATTGCCGCTGTCCTCTTCCGGGAACGAGCATGCGCGTCGAGCTGCGTCGCGGCGATCAGACGGAGACGGTGCACCGCGTCCACGTCGCCGTCGTCGATGCGGCCGGTGTACTGGTCGCGCGCGCAGGCGACGCGGGGTTGGTGACGTTCTGGCGCTCGGCCGCCAAGCCGTTCCAGGCCCTGCCGCTCGTCGTCGACGGCGCGGCGGACCGATTCGACCTCAGCGAGATCGAGCTGGCGCTGACCTGCGCGTCCCATTCGAGCGAGCCGGGGCAGGTCGAGCTGGTGCGCGCATTCCTGGACAAGATCGGGTGCCGCGAAGACGATCTGCGCTGCGGGCCGCACACGCCGCTCGCCGAGCACGTCGCCAAGGACTACCAGGCGCGCGGTGTACGGCTCACGCCGGTCTACTCGAACTGCTCGGGCAAACACACCGGCATGCTGGCCCTCGCGCGCCACCACGGATGGCCGACGGCCGACTATCACCGGCTGGCTCATCCGGTGCAGCAGCGCTGCCTGGAAGAGGTGAGCCGGTGGACGAAGCTGTCTCCGGATCAGATCGGCACGGCGGTGGACGGCTGCGGAGTGGTCTGTTACGCACTTCCATTGCGCAACATGGCGTGGGCGTATGCGAGGCTGGGGACGGGGGACGAGGGAAGGGGGAAGGGCGCTTCCCGCATCGTGTCGGCGATGCTCCGCCACCCCGAGCTGATCGCGGGCGAGCGGCGGCCCTGTACCGAAATGATGACCGCGTTCCCGGGGCGCGTGATCACGAAAGTGGGAGCGGAAGGCGTGTATTGCGCCCTGCTGGTCCAGGAAGGCCTGGGCGTCGCCCTGAAGGTGGAAGACGGCCACGGGCCGGCCGCCGCGCTCGCCATGGCGCGAACGCTGGAAGAGCTGAGCCTGCGACCGCAGCCGGATTCCCTCGGCGCACGGCCGATCCACAACACGCGGGGCGAGCAGGTCGGCGAGTTGCGCGTTTTGGGCTCGGTGGAGCGCTAGAACGATGACGGACAAACGCGGGCCATCCGTTAGCGTGTCGCCGACCCTCGACGCCCCGACGGTGACCCTGGTGCGCGTGGCGATGGCCGTGAGCCGGGGCGACGACGCCGCGACGCGCGAGCGCATGCTGGCGGCCCGGGGGGCGGGAGTCCCCGCGCTCTGGATGGAAGAGCTCTTGCTCCAGAGCTTCCTGAACGTCGGCTATCCGCTCACGCTGGCGGCGTTCGCCATCTGGCGCGAGGTGGCCGGGCCGGCGCCCGCGGAGGGCGGTGAGTCGCTGCTGCACGGCGAGCACGGTCGCTGGGCGAAGCGCGGGGAGGCGCGGTGTGCGGAGGTGTATGGGCGCACCTACCACAAGCTGCTGCTCAACCTGCGGGCGCTGCACCCCGCGGTCGAGTCACTCGTCATCGTGGACGCGTACGGCAAGATCCTCGGTCGGCCGGGCCTGGACCCGGCGCGCCGCGAGCTCTGCACCCTCGCCGCGATCGCGATGCTGAACGCGCCGCGGCAGCTGCACGCCCATCTGCGGGGCGCGCTGAATCTCGGCTGGGCGAAGGAGGACGTAGATGCGGTGCTCGTGCTCGCCGAGCAGGATCTCGGTGCGCAGCGAGCGCTGAAGGTGTGGGAGCTCTGGGCCGACGTGCGTGAGAGAAAGCTCTGATGTTCATCGACAGAGCGGTTGTGCAGGTAGTGGCCGGCGCGGGTGGCGCCGGCGCCTCCTCCTTCCGCCGCGAAAAATTCGTCCCCAAGGGCGGGCCGGACGGCGGGGACGGCGGCTCGGGAGGGAGTGTGTTCGTGCGCGCCGATGCAAACCTCGCCACGCTGCTCGACTACCGCTATCACCCCCTGTGGAAGGCGGAGCGCGGCATCCATGGTAAGGGCAAACAGATGACGGGAAAGTCGGGCGCGGATCTGATTCTGCCGGTGCCGCCCGGCACGGAGGTCCACGACGCGGAGTCCGGTGCCCTCATGGGCGAGCTGCTGCAGGTCGGCGACTCGCTGCTCGTCGCCAAGGGCGGGCGGGGCGGACGCGGCAATGCGCGCTTCGCCACGCCCACCCATCAGTCGCCGCGCGAGTGGGAGCCCGGCGAATTCGGCGAAGAGAAGCGCATCGAGCTCGTGCTCAAGCTGATCGCCGACGTCGGCCTCCTGGGCGAGCCCAATGCCGGCAAGAGCACGCTGCTCTCCGTGGTGTCCGCGGCGCGACCGAAGATCGCCGACTATCCCTTCACGACGCTCGAGCCGCACCTCGGGGTGGTGGGGCTCTCGGACCAGCGCTCCTTCGTCATCGCCGACATCCCGGGAATCATCGAAGGCGCGCACGCCGGCAAGGGTCTGGGGCTGCGCTTCCTGCAGCATGTGGAGCGCACGCGGGTCGTCGCCGTGCTGATTCCGGCGGACAGCCCCGACCCGCAGGCCACCTACGATCTGCTGCGGCGCGAGGCGGGGCTCTACGCCGCGGGGCTCTCCACCAAGCCGCACGTGGTCGTCATCACGAAAGCCGACCTGCTCGCGTCGGACGCAGCGCCGCCCGTGGTCCGTACCGTCGACGACGCGCCGGTCGTGCTCGTCTCGGCCGTGACCCGCGCCGGCCTTCCCTCGCTTCTCGAAACGTTGTGGCAGCGCCTGCACGCCCCCGCGACGACGAGCTAGCCGCCTACCTGGCGCTGTCACAGGTCCCGGGAATCGGGGCGGTGCGGCTGCGGACGCTCGTGGCGGCGTTCGGTAGTGCCGGGGGCGCCCTGGTGGCGCCCCAGGGCGCGCTCGCGGCGCTGCCCGGATTCAGCCCGGCCGCGGCGGCCGCGGTACGCGGCGCGCGGCGCCGCACTGGAGAGGAAATCCTGGCGGCGTTGGAGCGCGTCGGGGCGGGCATCTTCCTCCCCGGGGACACGGGGTACCCGCCCCTCCTGGCGGAGATCGGCGAGCCGCCGGCCGTGCTGTTCGCCTGGGGCGACGCCGGCCTGTTGGCGCGTCCGGCCGCCGCGCTGGTCGGCAGCCGCGATCACTCACCATACGGTGCCGAGGCGGCTCGGCTGCTCGCCTCGGGAGTGGCCCGCGCGGGTGCGGTGGTGGTGAGCGGGATGGCGCGCGGTCTCGATGCGGTCGCGCACCAGGCCGCGCTCGATGTCGGCGGCGCGACGGTCGGAGTGCTGGGAAACGGCTTCGGAGTGGTCTACCCGGCCGCCAATCGTCAACTATACGAGCGCGTGGCGGCGCACGGTTGTCTCGTCACCGAGCTGCCGCCGGGGGAGCGTCCGCGGGTCAGCACATTTCCGCGGCGCAACCGCATCATCGCCGGGCTTGCCGGCGTCACGGTAATCGTCGAGGCGGCCGTGGGGTCGGGCGCCCTGATCACGGCGGATTGCGCGCTCGACCAGGGCCGCAGTGTGCTCGCGGTCCCGGGCCCGATCACGAGCCCGACCTCGACGGGCTGCAACAAGCTCATCCAGCAGGGGGCGAAGCCAGCCCTGACCGTCGCCGACGTGCTGGAGGAGCTGGGGCTCGTGGCGCCGGCGGTGGATGCGGCGCCGGTCGCCCGCGCTCCCGCGGCGGCCTGGCCGTCGGACCTGAGCGACGTGCAGCGCTCATTGTGCGAGTCGATCGGCGCCGCTCCCGCGCACATCGATGCACTGGTGAACCTGACGGGGCTCGATTCCGGCGACGTCCTGGCGGCCCTCACGGAGCTCGAGCTGCGGGGACTCGTGGTGCAGAAGCCGGGGATGATCTTCCAATTCGCTTAGATTGTCATCAGTGCACCACCTCTATCTTCACGTTCCGTTCTGCGTTCGTCGCTGCTCGTATTGCGATTTCTCCATCGCCGTGCGTAAGCGGATCCCGGCGGACGACTACCTCGCCGCAATTCGTGCCGAGTGGGAATCCGCCGGTCCGATTGGGCCGCTCGAGACGATCCACCTGGGCGGCGGAACTCCATCGCTGCTGCCGTCGGATGCACTCGCGGCGCTCCTGCGATACGTCGTTGACCATACGTCACCACCGTACGCCGTCGAAGTAACGCTGGAAGTCAATCCCGAGGACGTGACCCCCGATGCCGCAACGGCCTGGTGCAGGGCCGGCGTCAATCGGGTTTCACTGGGCGCGCAGTCGTTCGATGACAGCGTGCTGCGCTGGATGCATCGCTCGCATGATGCCGGCCGGATCGGGGCCGCCGTGGAGACGCTGCGCCGCGCCGGCATCGACAACGTCTCGCTCGACCTCATCTTTGCGCTGCCCCGGGAGCTGGGCCGCGACTGGTCGCGAGACCTGGATCTGGCCCTCGCTCTGGAGCCCGCCCATCTCTCGCTGTACGGACTCACCGTGGAGCCGCGGACGCCGCTGGCGCGTTGGGTGTCGCGCGGGGCCACCACCGCGACCGACGACGAGCGCTACGCCGAGGAGTATCTGCTGGCGCACGAACGGCTGTCCGGAGCCGGATACGCGTTCTACGAAGTATCCAATGCCGCGCGCGCTGGCCGGCGTTCCCGGCACAACAGCGCCTACTGGAGCGGCCGGGCCTATCTGGGGCTCGGGCCGGCGGCGCATTCCTACGACGGCCGCACCCGCCGCTGGAATCTCGCGGCGTGGGAGGCGTACCATCGTGCCCTGGCGGCAGGGCGCTCGCCGGTCGAGTCCGAGGAGACGCTCAGCGACGAGCAGCGGGAACTGGAGCGCCTGTACCTGGGTTTGCGTACCGCGGCCGGGGTCCCCTCCACTATCCTTCACCAATCCACGGAAGTTCTCCGGTCGATGCTGGTTAGGGGCTGGGTACTGGTGGAGGGGAACACGGTCCGGTGTACGCCGGAGGGCTGGCTCCGCCTCGATGCGCTGGTTGGTGCCTTGACCGGCTCGGTCGCAACTTCGTAATTTGTTTCCCCGAAAGGGGTTGGAAGGCTTTGGCCACATTGCCGCTGAGTGAGCGCGAGCGTCTCGTGCTGGGCGCCGTGATCGAGACCTACGTCCAAACCGCCGAGCCGGCGGCCAGCCGGACCATTGCCAGGCGGTTCGGTCTGGGTCTCTCGGCTGCCACCATCCGCAACACGATGAGTGACCTGGAGGAGAAGGGGTTTCTGTACCATCCCCATACCTCCGCCGGCCGTATTCCCACCGACCAGGCCTATCGCATCTATGTGGATGCTCTGATGCGACTGCCGTCGGTGACGCTGGACGAAGCGCACCAGATCCGCGAGGAGCTGGCCGGACCGCGCAATGCGGTGGACCAGATCCTGGCGCGGGCGGCGCAGGTGCTCGGCGTGCTCACGCAGGAACTCGGGATGGCGGTTGGTCCCTCGCTCGATGAGGCCGTGCTGGAGCGGCTCGAGCTGCTCGCCGTGTCGAGCGAGCGCCTGCTGCTCGTAATGACGCTGAAGAGCGGGGCGGTGCGCACGATCTTCGTCGAGGTGCCGTCCCACATGGCGGCCGAGGCGGTCGTGCAGGTCTCCGTGGTGTTGAACGAGCGCCTCGCCGGGCTGACGCTTAAGGAGATCCGGGCGACGCTGTCCGAGCGGCTGCGCGATGCGACGCCGAGCCCGGAGTCGACCGACCTGTTGAACATCTTCATCCAGGAGGCGGATGAGCTGTTCGAAGTGCCGGTAACGGGCGTGATGCTGTCATCGGCGCAGCTGCTCGCCGGGCAGCCGGAGTTCGCCTCGGCCGAGCGGCTGCAGGGCCTGCTCCAGGTCACCGAGCGCCGGGACCTGTTGCGTGAGGCCCTCGCCCAGCGCACCTCACCGGGACTCACCGTCACGATCGGCAGCGAGCATGTGGATCCGAAGCTCGCCGCCTTCACCCTGGTCACGTCGTCGTACCGGTCGGGGCCGTTGTCGGGCGTCATCGGCGTCCTCGGGCCGACCCGCATGCCGTACGACAAGATCGTCGCGCTGGTGGATCACACCAGCCGTCTGGTGCAGGACCTGCTGCAATGAGCCGGCGCGGCGACTACTACGCGGTCTTGGGCGTCACGCGCGACGCTTCGGAAGCGGAGATCAAGAAGGCGTACCGCAAGCTCGCCATGGAATTCCACCCGGACCGCAACGCGGCGCCCGAAGCCGAGGAGCGGTTCAAGCAGATCACGGAAGCCTACGAGGTGCTGCGCGACCCCGATCAGCGCACAACCTACGATCGTTTCGGCGAAGCGGGGCTCAAAGGCGGCGGGGCCGGGCCCTTCGGCGGCGGGTTCGCCCACTTCGACCTCTCCGAGGCGCTCAACATCTTCATGCGCGACTTCGGCGGGTTGGGCGGCTTCGATGCGTTTTTCGGCGGCGGCGAGCGCAGCCGCCGGGACCGGCGTCGCGGGCCCGATCTCAAGGTATCGATCAAGCTCTCGCTCTCCGAGGTCGCGACGGGGGCGACGAAGGCCCTGAAACTGCGCACGCTCGATACGTGCACGGCCTGTCAGGGGACCGGGGCGAAGGCCGGGACCAAGGCGACGACCTGCGGTACCTGCGGCGGCAGCGGGGAGGTCCGCCGAGCCGCGCAGTCGATGTTCGGGCAGTTCGTGTCGGTGTCGCCGTGTCCAGCCTGCGCCGGAGAGGGGACGGTGGTGCGCGAGCCGTGCCCCACCTGCCGGGGCGATGGACGCGTCAAGGCGGAAAAGACCGTGCAGCTCGATGTCCCCGCCGGAGTCGCCGATCATCATTACCTGACCGTGCGCGGCCAGGGGGTGCCGGGCCCGCGCAACGGGCCGCCGGGCGACCTGATCGCGGTGCTGGAAATCGCCGAGGATCCGCGCTTCGAGCGGCACGGGGATGACCTGGTGTACGATCTGCCGATCTCGTTCAGCCAGGCGGCGCTCGGGGTCGAGACGGAGATTCCGACTCCCTACGGCTCGGCCCACCTCAAGGTGCAGCCCGGCACGCAGACCGGTACGATCTACCGCTTGCGGGCCAAGGGCCTGCCGCGGTTGGGTGAGAGCGGCCACGGCGATCTGCACGTGCGCATCCAGGTCTGGACGCCCACGCGGCTCACCCCCGAGCAGGAGCGGGCGTTTCAAGAGCTTGGCAAGGTCGAAGGGGAGCCGCCGTCGGCCGAGAGCCTCGGCCGCGGGTTCTGGAACAAACTGCGTGAGGCGTTCGGCGCGTGACGGCCGACTGTCTCTTCTGCAAGGTCGCGCGCGGTGAGATCCCGGCGAGCATCGTGCAGCGGACCGGACGATTGCTGGCGTTCCGCGACATCAACCCGCAGGCTCCCACGCACCTGCTCGTGATCCCGATCGAGCACGTGGCCTCGCTCGAGGCGGCGCACGACGGCGCGCTGCTCGGGGAGTTGCTGTTGTTCGCCCGAAACCTTGCGCATGACGCGGGCTTGGCTGAGCGGGGCTATCGGATCGTGCTCAACACGAACGCCGATGGGGGGCAGACGGTGTTCCATCTCCATGCGCATCTGCTCGGCGGGCGGGCCATGCAGTGGCCTCCCGGCTAGGACTTGCGGCCCTTCGCCCGCGACCGCTAACTTGGTTGGTCTCCCACAGTTAGCGATCGGCCAGAGGATTCGGGGAACGACGAGAACGACGATGCCCGAAGTCATCATCCACGACGACGAGAGCTTCGAGCGCGCCCTCAGGCGCTTCAAGAAGAAATGCGAGAAAGCGGGGATCCTCTCCGATTTGCGGAAGCACCGACACTATGAAAAGCCGAGCGAGCGCCGCAAGCGCAAGATGAACGCGGCGCGTCGCAAGACCCGGCGCCCGCGTTCGTTCTGACGATGCCGAGCCTCGGCGAGCGGCTACAGGCCGCGCTCAACGAGGCGCGCAAGGCCCGCGATCAGGCCCGCACGCTTCTCCTCTCGACCATCCTGGCAGATCTCAAGAACCGCGAATTCGAACTCCACCATCCGCTGACCGACGAGGAAGCGGTGGAGGTGGTGCGGCGCGGCGTCAAGCGGCGGCACGAGGCGGCCGAGCAGTTTGCGGCGGTCGGGCGGCAGGATCGCGCCGCCATGGAGCTCGCGGAGGTGGCGGCGCTGGAGGTGTTTCTCCCGGCGCAGGTGCCGCCGGAGGAAATCCGGGCGGCGGTGCGCGCGGCCATCGCCGGTGGCGCGACGGAGCTCGGCAAGGTCATGGGACAGGTGATGCCACGCTTCAAAGGGCGCGCGGACGGTAAGCTGATCAACCAGATCGTGCGCGAGGAGCTGTCAGCGAGCGTATGAGTGCGGGAGGCGGGATCCCCCCCGCCGTGTTGGAGACTCTCGAATTCCCGGCCGCCTTGGAGCGGGTGGCGGCGTTCGCCGCCGGCGCGCTCGGCGCGGCCCGGGTGCGGGCCCGGATGCCCGACGCCGACGCGGAGCGCGTTCGCGACGATCTGGCCCAGGTGGCCGAGCTGGCGGCCCTGATCATCACCGATGACACGCTGCGCGCCGAGCCGGTGCCGGATCTGACCGAATCGCTCGCCGTCCTGCGGGTGCCGGGCAGTGCGCTCGAAGGAACGGCGCTCGGCGCGTTCGCGGTCGCGCTCGCCGCCGCCCAGGTCGTCGGGGCGGCGCTGGGCCGGCTCGAGCGCGACGCGCCGCGATCGGCGGCGTTGCGCGTCCCGTTGCCGCCGCGCCAGCTGGAAACGCGCCTGCGCGAGGCGATCGATCCCGCGGGCGACGTGCTCGACGGAGCCTCACGCGAGCTGGCGCGCGCGCGGCGCGCGGTGCGCGAGACGCGCGACAAGCTCGTCGCCCGTCTGGAGCGTCTCCTCACGGACCTCGATCCCCAGGACCGCGCCCCCGACGCGGCGGTGACGGTGCGCGCCGGCCGCTACGTCATTCCGGTGCGCAGCACGGCGCGCGGGCGCGTAGGCGGCATCGTACACGACGCCTCGGCCACCCGCGCCACCGTCTTCGTCGAGCCGCCCGAGGTCATCGAGCTGGGCAACGAGCTGCGCGATCGCGAAGCCGACGAGCAGCGCGAGGTGCTCCGCGTGCTGCGGGACCTGACCGACGGCCTGCGGCCCCACGCCGACGCGATCGCCGCTGCCTGGGAGATGTGCGTCGCGTTCGACGACCTGTGCGCCCGCGCGCGCTATTCGGTAGAGGTGAATGGCTTCGCCCCCGACATCGGAGGCGGAGCCCTGAAGATCCGCGGCGGGCGTCATCCGCTCCTGCTCGGTGGCGAGATCGTGGTCGTGGCCTTCGATCTCGAGCTCGCCCCGGATGAATCCACGGTGCTCATCTCCGGCCCCAACACCGGCGGGAAGACCGTGCTCATCAAGGCCGTGGGACTTCTGTGCCTGCTCGCCCAGAGCGGCATCATTCCGCCGATCGGGCCGCACTCGCGGCTGCCGGTCTTCACCCGCGTGTTCGCCGACATCGGAGACCGGCAGTCCATCGCCGCGAGCCTGTCCACGTTCTCGGCGCACGTGGCCGCGCTGCGCGACATCCTGGATCACTCCGATGGCGCCTCGCTCGTGCTGCTGGATGAGGTGGGCAGCGGCACTGATCCGGCGGAAGGCGCGGCCCTCGCCGCCGCCGCGCTGCGCAGCCTCACCCGCCGTCACGCCGTCACCCTCGCGACGACGCACCTCGGCGCCCTGAAGCGGCTCGCGTCGGAATCGGTCGGTGTGGTCAACGCGTCACTGCAATTCGACGCCGACACGCTGACGCCGACCTACCGGCTCCTGAAGGGCATTCCCGGGCGCTCGTACGGACTCGCGATCGCCCGCCGGCTGGGCGTGGCCGGAGACGTGCTCGCGGATGCGGAGCGGGCGGTCCCCGACGCGGAGCGGCGCCTCGACGCCCTGCTCGCGGACGTCGAAGCCCGGGCGCGGGCACAGGCCCAGCGGGAGGATTCGCTGGCTCAGGCAGAACAAGCCGCTATCGAAGATGCGGCCCGGCTCGAGGAGCGGGCGGGTGCGCTCAGCCGGCAGGAGCGTGATGTCCGGCAGCGCGAGCGCACGGCCGACGCCCGCGCGCGCGACCAGGCGCGCGGCTATCTGCTCGAAGCTCGGAAAACCGTCGAAGCAGCCCTCGGGCAAGCGCGGGCGGCGGTCGACGAGGCCACGGCGCGTGAAGCGCGGCGGATGCTGGAGAAGGCGATTGCGGAGACGAAAGACGACGGATCGGCGGATGGGCGGATCGACGGATGGAGAGCCCCGCGCGTGGGGGATCGGGTTCGCACGAGCGAAGGGATGGTCGGGGTCGTGCGAGAGGTGCGTGCGGACGGCGGCGTGGCAATCGAAGCCGGTGCGGTCCGCATCGTCACTCGCCCGGAGAACATCGCGGCCGTTCTGGAGCCGACCGTGACGGCCGGGTCGAAGGTATCTCAATCCGCCCATCCGCCGATCCGCCGATCCGACGACCTCAGCGTCTCCGAGATCAAACTCCTGGGCCTCCGGGTCGACGAAGCGGAAGCCCAATTGACCCACGCGATCGACGCGGCGATCCAGACCGATCTCCCGTCTCTGCGGATCATCCACGGCAAGGGCACCGGCGCGCTGCGCGAGCTGGTGCACCGCGTCCTCGCGGCCGACCCGCGCGTTGCGCACTTCGGGCTCGCCCCGGCCAATCAGGGCGGCGCAGGCGTCACGGTGGTCGAGTTCCGCGCGTGAGCCTCATCCCCGATGATCTGATCGAGCAGATCCGCGACGCGGCGGATCTGGTGGGGATCATCGGAGAATCGGTCGAACTGAAGCGCAGCGGCTCCGACTTCCGGGGACCGTGCCCGTTTCACGGCGGTACGCATCGCAACTTCGCCGTGATCCCCAAGAAGGGGATGTTCCACTGCTTCGTATGCCACGCCTCGGGAGACGTGTTCACCTTCTTCATGAAGCGGCTGGGCATGGACTACCCGACGGCCGTGCGCGAGGTCGCCCGGCGTACCGGAATCGCCATCCCCGAGAAAGGACCATCGGGTCCCGATCCGCGCGAGCCGCTGTATTCCGCCGTCGCGGCGGCGCACGACTGGTTCGCGCGGGCGTTGCACGAGACCCCGGAGGCGGAGACGGCGCGCTCCTACCTGATCTCGCGCGATCTGACGCTCGAGCAGGCGACCGAGCTGGGCCTGGGCTTCGCTCCGCGCGGGGCGGCCTTCGCCGCGGCGATGCACGCGCTCGGCATCGAGGAGGCCGTGTTGCTCGAGGCCGGGCTGCTGCGTCGCAAGGACGATGGGGTCGTCGTGCCCCGATTCCGCGGGCGGCTGCTGTTCCCGATTCACGACCTGCGCGGGCGCGTGGTCGCCTTCGGCGGCCGCATCCTCGGGGAAGGGGAGCCGAAGTACCTCAACTCGCCCGAGACGCCGATCTTCCACAAGGGGAAGCTGCTGTACCATCTGCAGGCGGCGCGGCCCGCCATGCGGAAAGCCGATCGGGCGCTGCTCGTCGAAGGGTACTTCGACGTCATCCGCCTGGCGCTCGCGGGGATCGAGGAGGTCGTGGCCCCGATGGGGACGGGACTCACGGCGGACCAGGCCGAGCTGCTGCGGCGCTACGCACCCCAGGTCCTGCTGTGCTACGACTCGGACGACGCCGGTTTGCGCGCGACGTTTCGCGCCGGGGACGAGCTGCTGCGGGCCGGCGTGCGAGTGGCCGTGGCGACGCTGCCGGAGGGCGATGACCCCGACACGCTGGTCCGGCGGAGCGGGGCGACCGGACTCGAGCCGATCCTGCGGGACGCGGTGGACGTGCTGGAACGCAAGATCCAGATCCTCGAGCGCAAACGGTTCTTCGAGACGCTGCCGGGCCGGCGCCGCGCGCTCGACCGGCTGCTGCCGACGATCCGCGCCGCGAGCGATCCGATCACGCGCGAGCTGTATCTCAGCCGCGTCGCCGAGGTGGCGCATATCCGGAAGGACGTGCTGGAGCGGGAAGTGGGAGGGACGCGGGACGCGGGACGGGGGACGAGTCCGACCGCGCCAGCACCCGTCCCCCTTCCCTCGTCCCCCGTCCCCAACAACGGTGAGCGCGCGATCCTGCGGGTCATGCTCCAGGGCGATGCCTGGCGGGCGCGGGTGCTCGAGAAGGTGGATCCCGAGGACATCGAGCATCCGCTGTATCGGCGGGTATTCGAGGCGCTGGTCGAAGCGCGTCCGGACACCCTCGAGGGGGCCGAGGCGCGTGTGTATGAATCGCTTCGCGCGGAGCCGTCGGAGACGGGCGAGCCCGACACGTTGTTCGAACGGGCGGTGAACTGGATCGAGGCGCGGCGGCTGGACCGGGAGCTGGAACGGTTGGAGCGGGAGATCCCGCTCGCGTCTGGAGCAGAGCAGGACCGACTGGTGCGCGATGTCCAGCGGGTGTCGGCCGAGCGAAACAGGCTGTTCCCACGGTACAAGATTGCTTCGAGGAGGAGTGGTGCATCCGGATCTTGATTCGTTGTTGACGCTGCAAGCGAAGGACCAGGAAGTCACCCGATCCGAGCAGGCGCTCAAGGCGCTGGAGCCGGAAGTCCGGCGGCTCGACGAGCTGATGACGGCGGCCGAGCGGGTCCTGACGGCGGCGCGCCAGTCGATCGAGGATGCGATCCGACGCCGGGACGAGCTCGAGGGCAAGATCGCGAGCTACCGCACGATGCAGGAGCAGCGCCGCCAGCGGCTGGAATGGGTGCGCGGCGCGAAGGAAGCCTCCACGCTCATGGCCGAGCTCGATCTCGCCCGCACGGTGCTCGCCAAGGAGGAAGCGGAATTCATGCGCTCCGGCGATGCCGTGCAGGAGGCGGAGCGCAGGGCGGCGGAGGCCGAAATGACGCTGGCGGCGGTCCGCGAAGGGCAGGCGGCCGACCGGGAGTCGCTGGCCGGTCGCCGCGAGACGATCATGGGCGAGCTGGAACGGGCGCGCCACGCCCGGATCGAAGCATCGCACGGCGTGAACGGGTCGCTGCTCTCCCGCTACGAGCGCATCCGGCGCGGCAAGGCGCCGCTCGCCTTGTACGCGCTGCACGGCGATGCCTGCGGGCACTGCTTCACGGCGGTGCCCACCCAGCGCCGCGTCCTGATTCAGCGCGGGGCCACCATCGAAGCCTGCGAAGCGTGCGGCGTGCTGCTCTACGGGGCTGAATGATCCTGCCCCGCTGGGCGGTGCGGCTGCCTCCGAACCCCGAGCTGGTTGGGGCGCTGGCGCGCGCGCTCACCATCCCCGAGCCGCTCGCCGCTCTTCTGGTGCAGCGCGGCTACGACTCGGTAGGCGACGCGCAGGCGTTCCTGCGTCCCACGCTCGCCGGGCTGTCGGATCCGCTGGCATGGGTCGATATGGCGGGCGCCGCGGAGGTGATTGCGGCGGCCGTGCGGCGCGGCACGCCGATCCTGGTGCACGGCGACTACGACGTGGATGGCCAGTGCGCCGCCGCGCTGCTCACCCGGGTGCTCAAGGAGGCCGGCGCCCAGGTGCACGCATTCGTGCCGCATCGCGTGCGCGACGGCTACGACTTCGGCCCGGCTGGACTGGGTCGTGCACGCGAACTCGGGGCCGGCCTGATCATCACCTGTGATTGCGGCATCACCGCCGTCGAGACGGTCCGCGCCGCCCGGGCGGAAGGCATCGACGTGATCGTCACCGATCACCATCTGCCCGGCGAGTCGTTGCCGCCGGCCGTGGCCGTGCTCGACCCGCGCCGCCCCGATTGTCCGTCACCCGACAAGGACCTGTGCGGGACCGGGGTCGCCTTCAAGCTGGCCCAGGCCCTCGTGCCCGTCCTGGGGCTTCCCGAGCAGCTGCCCTGGCACTTCCTCGACTACGTGGCGCTCGCGACCGTCGCCGACGTCGTGCCGCTCACCGGGGAAAACCGGATCCTGGTGCGTCACGGACTGAAGTTGCTCGCGGCCAGCCGCTGGGCCGGTCTGGCGGCGCTCGTCGAGGCAGCCGGGCTCACCGGGAAGCCGCTGCGGGCCGCGCACGTGGGCTTCATTCTGGCCCCTCGCCTGAACGCGGCCGGCCGGATCGGTGACGCGGGGGATGGGCTGCGTCTCTTGCTCACCGACAAGGCGGACGAAGCGGCGCGCCTCGCGCGCGAGCTCGAGACGCTCAACGCGCGCCGCCAGGAAATGGACCAGCAGATCCTGGCCGCCGCCGAAGCCCGGCTGGCGCAGGAGCTCGGCCCGGACGACCGGGCGATCGTGCTCGCATCCGACGACTGGCATCCCGGCGTCATCGGCATCGTGGCGAGCCGGCTGGTCGAGCGCTATGGGCGACCCACCTTTCTCGTCGCCTGGGAAGGCGACACCGGCCGCGGCTCGGGACGGAGCATTTCCGGGTTCGACCTGCACGACGCGCTCCACCGGGTGGGCCATTGCCTGGAGAAGTACGGCGGCCACCGCATGGCGGCCGGCCTCACGGTGCGCCGCAGCCGCTTCGCGGAGTTCCGTATTGCGTTTCTCGAGGTGGCGGGCCAGCTTCTCCGCCCCGACGACCTGGCGCCCGCCCAGCGGGTGGATCTCGAAGTGCCGCTCGGCGATCTGAGCGAGGAGCTGGAGCGCTTGATCCGCTACCTCGAGCCGTGCGGGGCCGGGAACCCGGCTCCGGTCTTCGGGGTCCGAGGGGCGCGCGCGGTGCGGGCCCGTCGGGTCGGCGTGAACCATCTGCGATTCGTGCTGGACGATGGCTCGGGTGCGCTCCCGGCGATCGGCTTCCAGGTGGCCGACCGGGTTCCGGAAGATTGGCTCACCAGGCCGCTCGATGTGGCCTTTCGGCTGGAACGGGACGAGTGGCAGGGGCGCTCGACGCTGCAGGCCCGCGTCGCGACCATCGCCCCAAGTGGAGGGGTGGAGGCAGCGTGATCACGATCATCGGGGGCGAGTTCAAAAATCGGCGGCTCAAGACGCCGGCGGGCGACAAGGTGCGTCCCACCGCGAGCCGGGTCCGGGAGGCCTGGTTCAGCATCATCCAGCGTTTCTTGCGCGGCGCGCGGGTGCTGGATCTCTATGCAGGGTCGGGTGCGCTCGGGCTGGAGGCCCTGTCGCGCGGGGCCGCGCGCGCCGATTTCGTCGAGGTGCACCGCGCCTCGCTCGCTGCGCTGAAGGCGAATCTGAAATCGCTCAAGGTCGAGGACCGCGCGACGATCCACAAGATCGAAGCGCTGAAGTTCGCCGAGCAGCTCCACGCCGGGCAGTTCGACGTCGCCTTCGCCGATCCGCCGTACGCCAACGTCAACGATCAGACCGCGCGGCTCGTGGCGATGTTCCGCCTGGTGCCGTTCGCACGCGTCTTCTCGATCGAGCACGCCGCGGATACGCCCATCCCGGGCGACGACACGCGCCGCTACGGCGACACGGCGATCACGTTCATCTACGCACCATGACCGCGGCGGCGGAGCGCTCCCGTCCCCGCATCGCGGTCTATCCCGGGTCGTTCGACCCGGTGACCCGCGGCCACGAAGACCTGATTCGTCGCTCCCTGGCCTTCGTCGACCGCGTCGTCGTGGGCGTGGCGGTGAACGTCGCCAAACAACCGCTGTTCACCCTGGAGGAGCGCGTGGGGCTGCTGCGCGACACGGTGCGGCTTCCCGGGGTGGAGGTCCAATCCTTCGACGGGCTCCTCGTGGAATTCGCGCGGCGCGTCGGCGCGTCGGTCATCGTGCGCGGCTTACGGGCGGTGAGCGATTTCGAGTACGAGTTCCAGATGGCGCTCATGAACCGTACGCTCGATCCCAAGCTCGAAACGGTGTTTCTGGTGCCCGCGTTCGATCTCACCTACCTGAGCTCCAGTCTGGTGCGTGAAGTGGCCCGCTTCGGCGGCGACGTGTCGCAGCTGGTGCAACCGGTCGTCCAGCAGGCGCTGCGCAACAAGTTCGGCCGGTGACCTTCCGCGACCGCGTGTACCAGCGGGCGCGGAGCGTCGGGCGCCGGCTCGTGCTGCCCGAGGGACACGACCCGCGCGTCCGGGAGGCGGCGGCACGGATTGCCGCGCTCGGGCTCGCCCAGGTGCGCCTGCTCGACGCCGCCGACGCCGTGCCCCCCGGGCTCGCGCAGCGGCTCGTGGAGCGACGGCCGGACCGGTTCTCGAGCCTCGCCGCGGCCGCGGACGCCCTCGCGCAGCCGATCCTCGTGGGCGCGTGCATGGTCGGGGCGGGCCTCGCGGACGCGATGGTCGCTGGGGCGGCGGCTCCGACGGGAGACGTGATCCGCGCCGCGCTCCTCGCCGTGGGGCCGGCGCCTGGTGTCACCACCGTGAGCAGCGCGTTCTACATGGTGCGGGACGACACCGTGCTCACCTTCACGGACGGCGCCGTCGTTCCCGACCCCAGCGCGGAGCAGCTGGCCGAAATCGCCTTTGCCGCGGCGCGCGATCGCGCCCGCATCGTGGGGGACGAGCCGCGGGTCGCGTTCCTCTCCTACAGCACCAAGGGCAGCGCGGAGGGCGCCACGGTGGACAAGGTGCGGCAGGCGCTCGCCCGGTTCCGCACGCTCGCGCCTACCGTGGCGTGCGACGGGGAGCTCCAGGGCGACGCCGCGCTGGTTGCCGACGTCGCGCGCCGCAAGGCGCCCGGCTCCCCGGTCGCGGGACGGGCGAACGTGCTCGTGTTCCCCGATCTTGACAGCGGCAACATCGCCTACAAACTGGTGCAGCGGCTGGGCGGCTGGGACGCGCTCGGCCCGATCCTCCAGGGACTGGCTCGTCCAATCGCGGACCTGTCGCGCGGGGCGAGCGTGGAGGATATTGTGGACACGGCGGCGGTCACGCTACTCCAAGCGGAGGCATGAGATGGGGTTCACGTTGAACAAGGATCCGCGGGGCGCGGTGATCGTCGGCGTCGACGGGCAGCTGATCGTCGGCAATCGCCAGGAGCTGAAACAGAAGGTGCTCGACGCACTGGAAGGCGGGACGCGTCGCTTCGTGATCGATTTCACGAAGACGGGCTACATCGACTCCTCCGGTCTCGGCGTGCTCGTGTCCCTGTCGAAGAAGGTCCGCGAACAGGGGGGGGAACTGCGTCTCGCGGGACTCAATGAGGACCTCCAGACGTTGTTCGAGCTCACCAAGCTGGACACGTTGTTCGCCATCGCCAAAACGCCGGCGGAGGCGCTCGCCGCCTTCTAGGGCTCCCGTGACCGCCCAGCTGCAGATCGTCGTCCACCGCCCGGTGCGCGTGGAGGGTGTGGGAGAGGGGAGTGAGGTCGCGGTGTCGCTGTCGGTGCCCAGCGATCTGGGGCTCGTCGGCGACGCCGTCGAGCTCGCGGCCCGCTACTGCGACACGGGCGTGCTGTCGCCCCGCCGGCTGCGGTTCAATTTGCGCACCGCCCTGGCCGAAGTGCTGGCCAACGCCATCGTGTACGGGAACCGGCACGACCCCACGAAACTGGTCCGGGTGGAGATCAGCTGCGGCCGCGAAGCGGTGCGGATCGACGTGGCCGACGATGGGCTCGGGTTCGATCCATCGGGCATTCCGGATCCCACCGAGGCGGAGAACCTGGAGCGGGAGACCGGCCGCGGCCTGTTCGTGTTGCGGCATCTCGTCGATCAGGTCGAATTCAACCAACGGGGGAATCGCGTGTGTCTCGTCCTGCGGGCGGGCTGACCAAGCTCGAACGCCTCGTGCCGGCGCTCGAGCAGCTGGGCGGCGTCGCTCTCCGGGTCTGGCGCAGCGACGGGGCGAGCACGCGTCTGCTCGCCGGTGCGCCCCCCGCGGGCACCTGGACGCCGGCCTTCGGCGCCACGGCGAACGGCGCGGGGCAGCGGGACACGCCCGACGGGCCCGCCTGGTTCGAGCCGGTGCGGGGTGGCCCCGGCTTGTGGCTCGAGGTCCGCGAGGGGGGCGCCCGGCCGGACTCGCGCGAGCTGGTGGCCGAGGCCGTGGCCTGCCTCGCGGAGGCCGAGCGCGAGGCCGCCCAGGTCGCGGCCGAGTTGTCCGACCGCTACGAAGAAATCGACCTCGTGTATACGATCAGCGAAATCCTGGGGCACACGATCCGACTCGACGAAGCGGCCCGGCGTATCCTCCAGGAGGTGGCGACGGTGGTGGGGGCGCGGCGGGCGAGTCTCTTCGTGCTCGACCTCGACCGCCACGTGCTGCGCCTCGTCGCGGCCAAGGGCATGGTCACGA
>Ga0153915_10001774_pt1 | contig 19858 bp, 18 predicted proteins | sample Opewatmetagenome_2_FD_107003 | JGI IMG/M metagenome (GOLD analysis project Ga0153915, IMG submission 107003) | Freshwater wetland microbial communities from Ohio, USA - Open water 3 Core 3 Depth 3 metaG | ecosystem: Environmental > Aquatic > Freshwater > Wetlands | place: USA: Ohio, Lake Erie...
AATTGTCATTTCGACCAAAGGGAGAAATCTTTTAATATCAATGCCTTTGAGATTCCTCACTTCGTTCGGAATGACAAGCGGAGGACTTTTGAAATTACCTCTATAGATTATTAATTGATTTTTTTGTTGCATCCAGGTCAAATGAAAATTGTGAAAACGCATGGATTTTATCGCTTTTATACAAATTATCCCGTTTCAGGATAATTTTATTCACCATCCAATTTGAGACATTTTTTTGTCAGAAAGGAATCTATATTTATTTCTCGTTCTCATGAGATGATTTGATTGTGACTGCTTGCCACATACTTATATTCCGGCATCCCGGATTTTGATGCGATTAGATTGAACATATCCATAAAAGGAAGTATTATAAGATACAAGTATATGTCAGTCCTGCCATGCGCCATTATTAACGATTTTCATACGTGTATCACACCGTCATTAAAAAAGGAGAATAAAATGAAACCACAAAAAATCTTATTCATGTTTTCAGTTATTTTTTTCTTTTTTGCTTCAGCGACAATAGTATCGGCTGCTGATTTTGACTGGATAAAAGATCTCAATATTAAAGCCCAGGTTGATCTTTCAGGGTTCAAGGCAACACTCGCAACCCGTTTTAAGATAGGCGATGCAGAGGTTGCGGTAGAGTGAAAATCTTAAAGTGATGGTATATCAAAAGGCGGGAGATGATTGCCGTCCGCAGACATCATGCCCCCGCCTTTTTTTATTTCATAGTCAGACAGATTGTCGGCTGTGTCTTAAACAGCCTTGGCTTTGAGGATCAATTTACCGCCGCTTGCCAGTGTGTATGTTCCGTTTTCGCCTGCCTCAGCTGTGATTGTAACCCCGGCAGGTGCGTCGATTTGTGAAATATCGATGTTGCCGACGATTGCAACCTGGGAATCCGCGGTTGCTGTCCACTTGCTGCCTGCATCAATCGTAAGATAAACGTTTTGGCTGTTGATTGCGCCCTTCAGGGTCGTGGATTCAAGATTGACCGACATGCTTCTTTCGGGATCTTTATGGACAAAATCGCCCGCAACATCCATGTCCCTGAATGTTGCGTGGATGCCATAAACCTTCTGACCCTTTGAGGGCCTGGATGAAAGGTCAATATCGTTTACTTTTGATTGGATCAATACACCGTTTTTAGAAACCACTTTTGCGCCGTCAAAGAGTATATTAGTGTTGGTGCTTGATGCAAGAATAACAGCATCCTGGGTTTCTATCCTCCCGCCCGTAATTTCCAGTGTGCTTATCGTAGTGGCAGGCATCCCGGAATTGTGCATCAGGGCGCAGTATTTGCCGGAGGTTGCATTTACATCCTTTAAATAGACCTTGCCGTTTTTATCTACAATCGCAGTATAGGTCGTGGTTGTGACCTTGCAATCATTGAAAGCAACGATACAGTAATGGTCCGCATAGGTTCCATAACCGCTTTTTGTGGTCTGTATGTCGCAATGATTCGCTTCGATATAAACATAGCCTCCTGACGCATCGGTCGAAAGGGCGCCCCAGCCATCGGCTATGATGGTAGAATTATTGAAGTAACTCTCCGAATTGCTCATTGTGACGTGGGCGCGGGCGTTTCCCTGCATTGCAAGGGCCTTTGGGGGAGAGGTATCCGTGGAATCGAAGGGAACCCCATGGGCGATCAGCGTGGAGTTATTGACTATCAAGGTGCTGTAATTTTCTGCCGAGGTGGCGCTTCTTCCGACTCCGCTTGCGGTAATATTAACATTCCTTAAAATAAGCGTGCTGTGATCGTCGGACGCCGCTCCGCTGCCCGCGCCACCCAGGCCGTTTATATTTCCGGAAAGATCGATGTCGGAACCGGTAAGGGTAAATTGAGATTTACTGCCTTTAACATAAACGCCGCCGGTATTCGCCTCTTTCGCGGCGATCTTGACATTAGAGGCATAGGAGTCTTTGATTTCTCCTGCGCTTACGACGGATGTCTTGGATTTCCCCGCCGCATATCCGCCGTTGTCTATATAGACTGCCGGGGTCGATTTCTCACCGGCACCGGGAGGGCCGCCGGCAGCCCCTCCGGGCCCGCCGGCCCCGCCTGCGGGCATGCCGGATCCACCCGGGCCCCCGGTTCCGCCCGAACCGCCGGCCCCGCCCGGACTGCCAGACCCGCCGGCAGCCTTCATTGCAGCAGCAGCCGCAGCAGCCGGATCCCACAATGGCTCCTTCTGAACCTCGAACTTTTCCACAACTACGCCTTTGATTTTTACCACTTCATTTTTATTCTTACCACACCCCGCAAAAGACAAAAAAAGCACTGTTGCCACGCCCAATGCTGCTAAAGTCCAGATTAATCTTTTTTTGATGATCATTTTCTACCTCCTTCAAAGAATATCAAGGCATGTCAGAAATGGAAGGTTGATTCTCAGCCTTTGAAAAAAGCAAACGCGCCTTCCGGCGCGTTTGCGATATATTAGCTGTTATTTACTTGCCGGTGCACCCTGAGCAGGAGCGCCCTGAGAAGCCCCGCTCTGCTGACCGCCGCCTGCAGGTGCGCCGCCCTGGCCACCGCCGCCCGATCCCTTTTTGTCAAACGCTAAGAACTCTTCAAGGGTAATTTTCCCGTCGCCATTCGCGTCAAGGCTGGTGCTCGGGTCGCCGTTGTCCTCCATTATTTTTTTGGTGACACAACCGTCTTTCGCCAGCATCTTATAGGAAGAGTCCGGCATTCCTACAGCATGCCATTCTTCATAGCTCATGCAGCCGTCCTTGTTTTTGTCGATCGCCTTGTATAATTCTGATTTATCCAGATTTATTTTGGCGGTGGCGCCGCCTTTTTGGTCCGGTGCTGCCCCGGCCGGGGCGTTCTGCGCTAAGGCAGGCGCGGCCAGCGCCAGAGAAACGACAACTGCTAAAAATATTTTCGTTACGTTCATAAATCCCTCCTCTTCTGTTTAATGTTTGTAATTGTCTAATCCATCAGAAAGCTAAGATTATGCGACAATGCTATTATAAAAAGCCCCGCAGGTCAATCATTGATTGCCCTGCGGATGCCGATTAATAAATGCTTAAATATTTTGATGGAAGGATTAATCAGGGCGCACAAATATGAGTCCGCACCCCGTGAAGAGGAGCGGACTCAAAAGAACTTGGATATCAACTATTTCTGGGGCTGGGCGCCGCCTGCTGGGGCCTGACCGCCGGCTGGGGCTCCACTTGGAGCGCTACCACCTGCCGGAGCGCCGCCTGCGGGACCTTTAAGGCCGAAGTTATGGAACTCCTCAATCGTGAATTTTCCATCGCAGTTCGCATCTACGCCATTGGGGGGTGTTTCGTCAAGCATCTCTTGCCTGGTTACATAATCTTTTTTGCTCTTTCCCGTAAACATCTCAAAGGATGCTATAGGCGCGCCTGCTTTAAGCCATTCCTCTTTGGTCATCTTGCCGTCCTTGTTGGCATCAATTGAATCGGCCATAGGGGATGCGTCACCTTTCATCTTCGGGTCATCGTAAGGCGGACATGTTTTTTGGGCTGAAGCGCCGGCTTTAGCAGATGCGGCAGGGGCGGCGCCCTGCGCAAATGCAAATGATACTGTCATGGCTAAGCAAACGATTGTAAAAAAAACTGTTTTTCTGATACTCATCTATTCCTCCCTTAAAAATTAAATCAATGTTATTAAAAGTCATAGCCCTTTAACTAAAAGAGAATGACGGCCTTCCAGTAAAATTACTCTATACCAAAAAATGGGGCTGCAATCGCCGCTGAACTTACGAGCATAAATTTTCGTCTGGTTAAATCAAATTTTTCCGAAGTCATAAATCCTCCTCTTTATTATAATAATTATGATAAATGTGAGGTCATCAGTTGGGAGAATAAGAACTTTTCAGCAAATTTCTAGACTGCCAAACCGCATTGTCTGACCAATGGTCAGTAACTAATCAATATGAATAAATCCCATAATTACGCTATGGCGGATTATGAATATTAAATGACATTTAACGAATATTAAAGCGGCATTTACATCCCCATACCGTATATGATAATCTCTTTTTCATACAAGCGGCACCGCTGGCCCGAAAAAGGCGGCCGGTTTGATCGAATAAGAAATTAAATGAACGTTCAACATTCAACGTCCAACATCCAACGTCGAATAAGAAGCATGTCATAATTATTTCTATTATGACACAGTCTCATGGCCGGGGGTTAGTTTGATATTACTACAGGTCCGTTATGAAATATGAAGCGATACTGTTTGATCTTGATGGAACCTTGCTGAACACATTGAGTGATCTGGGGAATGCCGTCAACCGGGTCCTGTCCGGACATAATTTCCCTGTTCACCCAATCGATGCCTACCGGTATTTTGTCGGAGACGGTCTGGAGATGCTGATTACCCGGGTCCTGCCGGAAGGTAAAGGAGATGAAGCCATGATCCATACGTGCATGGAGGAATTCAATCAGGAGTATGCCCGGAACCGGAACAATGAAACCACGCTGTATCCCGGCATCTCAGAGATGCTGGATATGGTCCGGGCCCATGGCATGAAAATGGCGATCCTTTCCAATAAGCCGCAGGAATTCACGCAGTATTGCGCTGATGATTATTTATCCAAATGGAAATTTGAAGCGATCCTGGGACACCAGGCCTCAATACCTCATAAGCCTGATCCGACCGGGGCGTTGGCGATTGCCCGCCGGATGGGCATAGCCCCTGCATCTTTTCTCTATCTTGGCGATACAGGGGTTGATATGCAAACGGCCTGCAGCGCGGGGATGTTCCCCGCAGGCGCGCTCTGGGGGTTTCGTTCATCAGCCGAATTGGAAGCAAACGGTGCAAAGGCGGTAGTTCATCATCCATCAGAGGTGGCAGGGTTGTGCGCCTGAATGAGACGCCATGTTCCGTCCGGGAAAAGCTGCATATCTGACGCCCGCCTTGCCGACCTGTCAGACCTATTTCTTAATGGAACTTATTGTTGATGTATTCTGAAAATGCGACCGCCGTGCCAGCAGGCCGCGGAGCGCAAGGGATTGAGCCACTGTCACCACATTCGATGTAGCCCAGTAAATGCCGAGTGCCGATGGAAGTGTTGCGGCAGCGATTACGGAGATCACTACCGAAACGGCAATCATCAGCAGCATAGACGGGTTGTCGGTTGCCCCCGGCATAAGGGCCATATAGGCCACCGTTAATATCCCGATAATAACCGTCAACAGGAAGTCAGGTTTTCCAAGATTGGAGATCCACCAGAATTTAGAACGGAAGATCATGTGTTTGAGGACGTTAAATATCCCGATACCAAAAATACCCTGTGAACCGATGTTCATTAATGATATTTTGTCCATGAACGTTATGCCGTTCTCGCGATACAGCGCCATTGTCCGGGCGGCAAGCTCATGCGGGTTATCTTTGAACTTTTTGCGCAGATTCTCCAGTGCGGGCTTTATGCGTTCAATGGCTTCCTTATTCTTTTGCATCCTGTATGCGGCTGTCAGCGAGACCGGCATCATTATGCTGCGCGCGATCAGTGTGAGGACAATGATAGCGACGGCTTCGGAAAATCCGAAATAGGTTGAGAGAAAGCCGAGTAAGGCTTCAAGCATGTGTGTCCACATAGTCCATAGTTCCATTGATGATCTCCTGTTTTGGGGTGAAATTTTTTGATGGATCCGGTTAAACATTTCCAGAGATATTCACATCCGGAAAGATAATAAACATTTTTTATAAATTTACAATAGCCGGCAACGATCGTTAAAATCAGCGCCACCTGTAGAACAGGTTGTATGGGGAAGGCCCCTAAAAGGGGCCACATTCACTATCTTCTTTTTCAGACAGGATTAACAGGATTTTTCGGATTTTGTTTTCGCTCTTTCCGGAAGAAAGAGCGAAAGGACAATCCCGCTTACATGGGAGGGAAAGACTGGAATTTATTATATCACTCCCTCTTTTATTCCTATTCTCTCCCTCGAAAAGGGATAATACTTTTTGCCTTTCTTCAGGAAATGCAAAAAAGATCCTGTTCATCCTGTAAATCCTGTCTAAATGTATTTTTTTTGTTTTCGCCTTAAACGGTAGAACCCTTTCAATTCACACCGGTTGAACCGGTGGATTAATATCGATTTAAATCAGCCGGAAGACCTGGCAAAATTTCAAAACCTTAAGGGCCAGGACGCTGACAATTGACAAGTCGTGCTGAAATATGTTCTCTATACTCATTACCATTTTCCAAATTTTTTCCATAACCTTTAAAAGAGATATTAAGTTAAGATCAAGGCAGATGCGAAGCCTTATCTGCCTGAACAGGCCGCATATTTCCGGCATAAATTTATGACAGTAAATAGAAAAGCGAATATCAAGATACTCTTTGCATTGACCCTGGTCCATTTTACAGGTGATTTTTACAGTTCTTTCATAAGCCCGCTGTATCCCCTCTTTATTCAAAAGATGGGGCTGTCCCTGACCCAGATTGGAGTTATTTCAGGCATCAACCTCCTGTTGGCATTTATAGTCCAGCCTTCTGTGGGATACCTGGCCGATCGTTATGCCACCAGGAATTTCATCCTGCTGGGCGTGCTCATGCCTGTTGTGTTCATCCCCCTTTCAGGGATTACTACCGGATTCTGGATGCTCCTGACGGTTGTCATGCTGGGGTCCTTCGGTTCAGCCATGTTCCATCCATCCGTAACCGGCATGGTCCCGGTTTATTCCGGGGACAAGGCCGGATTAGGCATGTCCATATTCAACACCGGAGGCACGCTGGCCTTCGGGCTCGGGCCGTTGTTCATAACCTGGTATGCCGAACGGTTCGGCATGAATGCCATGCCGTTAACCATTATCTTCGGGCTTATAGTGGTATGGTATCTGTATGTAATTGTACCGGTCCCGCAGAGTGAGGGATTGCGCACACTGGGCTTTCTGGGATCTGTCAGGGAAAGTATGGGAAAGGTCTGGAAGGCCGTTGTCTGCATCTGGGCTGTGATGGTGTTGAGGGCGATCATCGGGCAGTCTTTCACGACCTTTATACCGGTTCTCTTTGTCCGGAAAGGCTATTCTATCCTTTCCGCAGGCGTTATCCTATCCCTGTTTACAGTGGCCGGATCAGTAAGCGGTCTGATAGCCGGCCATGTATCCGATCGAATCGGGTACAAGCCGGTCTTCATCTTCACCTATGCCCTTATGGCGCCCGTGCTCATATTATTTTTAAGGCTCCAGGGCAGCTGGGTTTATTTCGGCGCGGTATTTGCCGGGGCCATGATACTGGCCACAATGCCCCTGGGCGTGGCCATGGCGCAGATCCTGGCGCCCAGGGGAAGATCCATGGTGGCAAGCCTTATGATGGGATTTGCCGTCGGCCTGGGCGGGGCCGTATCGCCTGTGGTAGGCAAACTGGCTGATCTTTACTCTATCCACAGCGTCTTAATAGGCGTATCCTTTTTGCCTCTCCTGGCGCTTCCCCTGATAGCAGCCTTTCCCCGCGTCAAATAGGTTTTGCTGATATCATTTCAAGAGATTCAGATCAACGCCCGCCATAAGCATCGCAAGGATGATCCCGCCGACGATTATACGATAATAACCGAAGACCTTGAAACCGTGATTGATCAGAAAGCTGATAAATGATTTTATGGCTAATAATGCCGTAATAAAGGCAACGATGTTTCCGACGAGAATCATAGAGATATTTGATGCATCAATATCCTTATAGTATTTGAGAAGCTCCCATACAGAGGCCGCGAACATGGTGGGAACAGCAAGGAAAAACGAAAACTCCGCGGCCTGGGAGCGGTTTAAGCGCTGGGTCATCCCGCCTATGATTGTGGCCGCCGAACGGGATACACCCGGTATCATGGCTATGACCTGGAAAAGCCCTATCTTAAAAGCCGTGGGAAAGGTTATCTCCTGATTATCAGTGCGGTCGTTTTTCAACCAGTAATCTATAAAAATCAGGATAATCCCTCCCGCGATAAATGATATTGCCACTATCAGGACGCTCCCCAGCATCCGGTCAATCAAATCACTCAAAAAATATCCGAATATCGCGGCAGGAAGAAACCCCACAAAAAGCTTCAGATAAAAATCCGTTGATTGGATAAATCGTCTCCAGTAGAGGCATATCACGGATAATATGGCCCCGAACTGTATCGTTATCTTATAGACATTTAATAGAGATGATGGCTCAAGTCCCAGGAGCTTTTCAGCAATAATCATATGCCCTGTGGATGAGATGGGCAAAAATTCCGTGATCCCTTCCACTATGGCAATTTTAATTGCCTGTAAATAGTCCATTTAATATCTTTCCTTATTAGAATTATTTTTATTAACAGTCTGTTAACCTATCATCATAATCGGCCCTTAAACAACAAAATTTTTTATGGATGGACAGACACGGCAGAATAAAGAAGAAAGAAGGCCCTGGGCTCTGTCTTGTCCATCATCTTGTTGGCCATAGCTTCTCAGCGAAGGCGGAAGCCATGGCGAAGGAGAGTCCCTCCTCCTCTATCCGTCCTCTGTTCCTTGCCGCGCCGACTTGTCGCGCCATAGCTTTAGCGAAGGCGGAAGCTCGAAGAACTTAGACGGATCCGTCCTCCGTCTTCTTCCCCGCTTCCCGGTTTCACCACTTCTCATCTTCTTAACTTCTCACCTTCGGCTTTTTTCCCTTGACATTCCCAACCCATTTGTCCGATTATGCCGCTATTCATGTCTTATTTCTAACCTATGTTATTAATCTGGGGACTTAAAGATTCTCCAGTTTGGATTCATCAGTAAATACCGATGTTGTGATTCACGATTTAGCTGTCAGCATTCAGTTTTCATCTATTATCTGTGACCCAATGGATCGGCAGTATTTGAAAAAGGCAAAAATAGAGTGCATATTTCTATTTTAGATACCTAATAACACTTAAAGTATGGAGGTAAATGATGACGGACACCAAGTATTCAAGTTTTCGCTGGTATATCTTTTTCACAATGATTGTTGTGACGGCCACAACTTCCATGGCCCTGATTGCCCCCGCTTCCGTGATGAGCAAATTATTCTCGGCAATGCCTGGCGTTGAACCGGGTCAGGTGGTCTGGGTAACCATGGGTATCTTCAACTTCTTTCTTGGGATCGCCGCTCTCCTTGGAGGCTATCTCCTTGACAAGCTGGGACCCATAAAGATTTTCATCGGCGGCCTCATTTTGATCATGATCGGGGCTTTTCTGATGCCGATAATCGGTTCCACCTACTGGGGGATGATGTTTATCCGGCTGCTTCAAGGACTCGGCACCGGCCCGATAATGGCGGCCTCGATTCCCGTCGCCGCTTCCTACTTCCCCGTGGAAGAAAGATCCATCGCAACGGGCGCTCAGGGTTTTGCCGTATCTCTCGGGATTATCGTAGGTCTTCAGGTGGTTCCCCGTCTGGCCGCTTCCGGCGACTGCTTCGGGGCCTTGAGAGTTGTATCTTACGTCGGCATTATCGGTATCGTCCTTTCCATTATTGCGGCCTTTGGCCCGAAAATGGCGCAGGAGCCGGCAAAAGCCGGCAATGGCGCACAGGACGCCACTTCTTGGAATCTTCTTTGGAAAGCTCTTGCAAGTCCCCTGACATGGATAGCTATTCTCTGTTTTACCTTAATGTCGGGAATATTCCAGCAGTTTAACTCGATCGTCGAACCCTATATCGCCTCCGCTGTCGACGCTGTACCGAGCGGCCTTGGCAGGACAGGGACGGCCGGTCCAAATGCATTAACATATGCTACGGTTTTCTTCTGCCTGGGTTCTTTTCTGGGCGGTTTCGTTACGGAAAAATTGTTCGGCGGAAAAGTGCGGCCGGTGATCGCCATCGGTTTTCTCTTGGGCGCCATCGGTGCATTTTCCACTAAATTAGGTTTCATCACCGCGAATCAATCCGTGTTGACCACCGTCCTCATTATTACCGCCTTCTTTTACTCCTGGGTCAATCCCCAGTCTCAAGCGTACCTTGCAAAAAATTATCCGCGCGAAATCGCAGGGAAACTGGGCGGGCTGGCCATGTTTATCGGTATCGTTATTGGCAGCACCATTGCCGTCTGGTGGCTGGGCAAGTCCCTTACCGCCACCGGCAATTACTTGCAGCCCATCACGATTATGGCGAGCCTCTGCTTTGCAGGATTTATCATTTCCCTGTTTTTGAAACAAAAAAAAGATTAACGATGAATGTTTGTCCCGGTTCCTCCACCTGAAGCGGAGGGACCGGGATAAACCGGTCCTTTCTGAGAACCTGTCTCCCATTCGCGATTACTATCCGCCCCGCTTTTTGCCGCTCTCTATACAGGACTAAAGACCGGCAATCCGGCAACTGTCATGAAGAATTTGAAGAACCATGAAAGCCGGGGTTTTATATTCGACATACATCGGGCTTAACTCCATGGAGTCAACAGTCCAAACTTTTCAGCGAAATTTTTTGAAAGATGTCTTCTTTCCTTGCGCAATCTGGAACGTTCCGGGGCTGTATCAAACAGCTTTTTCTCATGTTCAGATTCAGGAATTACAGGCGGTACAGGATGGGGTTTCCCATCATTGTCAAGGGCTACAAAGGTTAAGAATGCCGTCGCCCCCACGAAACGCTCTCCGGACTTGAGATCCTCTCCTAATACCTTTACAAATATTTCCATGGACGTATTATGGGTCCAGGTGACAAAGGATTCAACATGTATGGCCTGATTGACGCCGATGGGACGAAGAAAATCCACTGAGTCGGTTGATGCGGTAACAACAGCCATCCTGCAATGCCTCCTGGCGGATAGTGCCGCTATATCATCAATATAAGACATGACCTTTCCACCGAATATCGTGCCGACGTTATTGGTGTCAGGCGGACTGATAATAGCCGATTTTATTGCCAACGATTCTTTAGCCCTCTTCCCTTCCATCCTGCATGCCTCCTTATATTTATATTTGAAAAAAAGAGCCTCTTACCGCGACCAGGCCTTTTGCACTACCGGCTTGACAACCCTGGCCATGGCCTCATAGGCGGCTGAGTTGTAGTGCGATTTATCGCTGTTCAGAAATTCCTGACGGGTTTCGCCCTTGTCGTCTACCAGGGCGGAACTGACGTCCAGATAGGCCATGAATGAGTTCCGTTCAGCCTTCAAACATGCTGCTGCCAGCAAATTCCACTGCATCCCTGGCCGGAGGGCTGGTCTTGTCTTTGGCCGCAAGCGCATCCAGATGTTCCTGGAACGGGTTGTTGGAGGCGCCCTGGGGCTGGCCGCCCGCAGGCAGATCTGCCGCCAGCGCCGTCATTCCAAAACCAATCACACAAGCCAGCAGTAACATCTTCACATAATGCATAATTTCTCCCTCAAACCGATCCCGGGTTGCAGAACCCGGCATGTTAAAAGTTTCCAGGCAAAAGCTTCGCACAGCATTCCTGTTGCCGGTACGTCGCATTTTAAAAGACAATTTTCTTTTTTATCGATAAATATATCTGAAAAATTCAGCAGGTTGTCAAGAAATGTAAATTGGGACACAGCGAAAGCACAACAAAAAACCGGCATGAAAGAGAGAAGGTATGTGAAAAGGAATAGGGGAACATCTCTTTCACTTGGCTAAAGATTGGTTCAGAAAAAAGGAAATAAAGCGTATAGAAATTGGAGCAGTTATCAGTAATGTCCGATCAGGTTTTTGCATAATATTAGATTGATTCTCCAGACATCTTAATAAACAAAAACCTGACCGGACATTACTGAGTAGTTATAGCAAATGAGGTCTCCACATCATTATCAACGGAAAATAGACAGTTTATTTTATTTATTAATTACGGATAAATTATGGACAATGTAAAAGAAATTTAAATAGCTTTGAAAAGTTCTTAGATTTCTTTTATATTTTTCAATCAAGGAGGATTTCCCAATCTGAGGAGTAACCTATACAATATCCGAATTCGTTCCATATAATGACTCGGCATATCTTGCACACGGTTCCTGTTGACCGTGGGCTTGTTCTTCTCTTGCATATGGGATCAATAAACAAGGGCATGTAAACCAAGGGGAAAAAATGAAAAAAATCATTCTTATAACAGTCGTTCTGATTATTTTGGCATTTCTGGGGTGGCGTACCTTCTCTTTATTCACCGGCTCCCAAAAATCCGGGATGGGTGGACAGGGACAAGTACAAACGGTTGCAGTAGAAACAGCCAATGCAGGGATTAAGCCTATCAAGGAGATCCGGGAATTTACCGGCACTGTTTATCCTATATATAAATATATCATTGCCCCAAAAACCTCCGGCAGGGTTATTGAGTTCACAAAAAGGATCGGGGACTGGGTAAATAAAGGGGAGATTATCGCCCGCCTGGACAATGACGAATATCAGCAGGCTGTGCTTGAGGCGGAAGCAAGCCTTAAAATTGCCAAGGCATCCCTTAACGAATCGCAAAGTCAGTTTGAACTTACAAAACAGGAACTTGAAAGAGAGCGATCTCTTCAGGCAAAGGGGATTTCATCTTCATCTGAACTGGATACCGCATCTACCAACTATGACGCCAAAAAATCCGGTCTGGAGCTGGCCAGGGCGCAGGTTGAGCAAAGCGAGGCATCGCTCAAATCCGCAAAAATTCGTCTGGACTATACGGTCCTTACCGCGACCGAACCGGGTTTTATCGGAGAGAGATATGTGGATGAAGGCAACCTTCTTTCCACCAATTCCGCCCTTGTTTCCATAGTAGGAATTGATAGAGTCATTATTCAGGCAACCATTATCGAAAAGGATTACGGCCGCATCAAGGTCGGCCAATCCGCGGAAATAAAGGTTGACGCCTTTTCAGAAACCACCTTTACAGGCAGGGTTGCAAGGATTGCCCCTGTGCTGGAAGAGGCATCGAGGGTAGCAAAGGTTGAAGTGGAGGTCGAAAATAAGGATCGCCTCTTGAAACCCGGCATGTTTGCCCTGGTAAGCGTGGTTCTTCAGGCAAAAGAGGCCGCTCAGGTGGTCCCGATTGCAGCAATAGTTAAGAACAACGGCAAGGAAGGGATCTATGTTGTTGAAAAAGATCCTGCTTCAGAAAAAAAGGTTGCCAGGTTTTACACTATCGAGGCAGGCATCTCCACAGGAACAGAAACCGAGATCATTTCTCCTGAGATAAAAGGCCCGGTGGTAACCCTCGGCCAGCACCTTCTTCAGGATGGTGGTTTTGTAACTTTAACCGAGGCATCTACAAATTCGGCTTCCGTTAAGCCCGCCGGCGAATCATCGGAACCTGATAAGGAGACAGGGCGATGATTGCAAAAGCCTCCGTAAACAGACCCGTTCTTACTACGATTATCTTTTTAATTATAACACTGATCGGCATAGTGGCATTCCAGAGGCTTTCCATTGATTTTATGCCCTCAGTTGAGTACCCCACAATCTCCGTGTCCGCCAGCTACGGGAATGTAGGCCCCCAGGAAATAGAGGAACTTATAACAAAACCGATTGAAGAATCCCTGGCTGCCGTCCAGGGAGTTGAGGAGATATCATCTACCTCCTCCGAAGGAAGCAGCAGGGTCAGCGTTTCCTTCAAATGGGGCACGGATCTGGAGGTCGCAACCAATGATGTCCGTGAACGCATAGACCGCGTCTCCAGCAGTCTGCCTGATGATGTCGATCGCCCGACCATAATGAAAATGGATGTTAATTCGATGCCCATACTCTATTTAGGCATTTCGAGCAACATGAGTCTCCTGGATCTGCGCGAGGTGATAGAAAATCAGGTGCAATACCGGCTGGAACGGGTAAGCGGGGTCGCTTCTACGACCATGATGGGAGGATTGAACAGGGAGATACACGTAAACCTCAAGGCCGCAAAACTCAAGGCCCTGGGCTTATCGCCGCAGACCGTTATTACCGCGCTGAACAATGAAAATCTCAATGTCCCGGCAGGCACCTATGAAAAGGGCAACTCGGATATACTCATCCGGACCCAGGGGGAATTCAGTTCAATAAATGATATCAGTGAGACCGTGGTGACTATAAAGGACGGCACGCCGGTCAGGGTCGGTGATATCGCGGAGGTGGAAGATTCCTTTGAGGAGATAACCAGCAAAAGCCGTATCAACGGCAAAGATGCTATGAACGTAGCAATATTTAAACAGTCAGGGGTAAATACCGTTGAGGTCGCAGAGGCGGTAAAGGCAGAGATGGAAAAGATCAACACGGACCTCCCGCAGATTAAGATGTTCACCATGATGGATCAATCGAAATACATAGAACAATCCATCAGCGATGTCGGTTATTCAGCCATAATCGGTGGGCTACTTGCCGTGCTGATCCTGTTCCTGATGTTAAGGAATATATCCAGCACGTTTATAATTACGACCGCCATACCGATCTCCATCATTGCGACTTTTGCCCTTTTATATTTCGGCGGTTTTACACTGAATGTAATTACCTTCGGAGGCCTTGCCCTGGGGATTGGAATGCTTGTGGACGATTCCATCGTAGTCCTTGAAAATATCTATCGTCATCGTGAAGCGGGTCTTAATCCCTTTGAAAGCACCATAACCGGCACTTCAGAGGTCGTTGCTGCGGTGGTGGCAAGCACCCTTACCACCCTGGTTGTCTTTATTCCTGTTGTCTTCATTGAGGGGATGTCAGGCATTATATACAAGCAGATGGCCTATGTTGTATGTTTTTCCCTCCTGTGCTCTCTCTTTGTATCCTTATCGCTTGTCCCCATGCTGGCATCGCGTTTTCTTCACTACACCCCCAAGGAGCACTATGACGGGGAAAACCTTTTGCATAAATTTTATTCTTTCAGCGAAGCCGGATTCAGGAGGGTGGAGGAAAGTTACAGCGTCTTTTTAAAATGGGCGCTTGGTCACCGCAAGACTGTCATTTCCGTAACTATCGCACTTTTTCTGATCTCACTCTTTCTGGTGCGTTTTATAGGCGTTGAATTGATGCCTGAAAGCGACGAAGGCGAAATCCGCGTCAGTCTTGAGGCGGCAGTAGGGACGACACTGGAACCGATGGAAAAGGTCACCGATCAGGTTGAAGAGATCATCCGCAAACAAGTCCCTGAGATGACCTCCATGCTCTCGCGGATAGGAGGCGGCGGAATGATGCGGGTCTCCAGCAGTAATACCTCCAGTATCAGCATCTATCTTACCCCCAAGGATCAGCGTACGCGCAGCAGCGAAGACGTGGCTAACGCCCTGCGCAGGTCGCTGTCCGGTCTGCCCGGAATTACCGCCACTGCAAGACAGTCCTCAAATTTCATGCTCAGGATGAGCAGCTCAGTCACAGACAGCATCAGCGTCGAGGTGCGTGGATATGACCTTGACACTGCGAAGGAACTCGCCGAAAAGGTAAATGAGATAGTAAAAGCGGTTTCCGGGATTACCGACACAACTATCAGCCGCGATGAGGGAAGGCCTGAACAGATCTTAAGGATTGACCGCAAGAAGGCGGCGGATATGGGATTGACAATTTCCCTTATAGGGAAGGCGCTTGAAACGGCAGTGGGCGGGTCGGCAGCATCCTATCTGCGCGATAGCGGGAATGAGTACAAGATACTGGTGAGGCTGAGCGAAAAGGACAGGGCCAGCCTCTCGGACCTGCTTGACCTGACAGTCGTCAACAGTAAGGGCAATCCCGTAGTCTTGAGGAATGTCATCGTTTCGGAATCACAGGAAGGGCCTACTCAGATAGAGAGGAAGGACCAGGAAAGGATAATAAAAATCAACGCCAATTTCACCGGAAGGGATATGGGGTCGGTAATTTCGGATATAAGAACCGGGCTGCGTTCATTGCCTATCCCCAAGGATTTCTCCATCCAGTTCGGCTCTGATTATGAAGAACAGCAGAAATCATTTAAGGAACTTATGATCGGGTGTATCATGGCCATTGTCCTTATTTACATGGTTTTGGCCGGACAGTATGAATCCTTTAAGGATCCTTTCATAATCCTGTTTTCCATTCCCATGGCCTTGATAGGAGTCACTGCCATTATGATCCTTTTCAACACAACCTTCAGCATGTATGCATTTATCGGAGCCATTATCATGGCCGGGATTGTTGTTAAAAACGCCATACTCCTGGTTGATTATACAAACCAGCTCGTACATATTCACGGGATGGAACTTTTTGAAGCTATCCAGTTGGGAGGAGCAAGACGGCTGCGCCCCATTATCATGACGACCCTTGCTACTGTCCTCGGCATGCTCCCCCTTTCATTGGGTCTGGGACAAGGAGGCGAAACACAGGTGCCTATGGCGCGCGTAGTTATAGGCGGGCTCCTCAGCTCCACGCTGATAACCCTGGTGCTCATCCCTGTAGTCTATTCTATTTTCAACCGGAAATTTAAAACTAAAAACATCACGGTGACACAATGAAATCATTTACATATACGGATATTAATTTAAAACGCCTTTTTGCGAGGATATCTTTTATCTTCCTGATATTTTTCTCTGCCAATTCGCCGGCCGCACAAAATGAAGACACATCAGGTGATATCTTTAAGGACCTCTCCGGGGGAACTTCATTTAATGTAGGGGTTCAGGACTCTATATTGGGTGCGCTGGAAAACAACCCTGTCGTTGCCATTCAACGCCTTGAGCCCCAAAAGGCCGAGGCCTCCGTGGAAGAGCAGCTCTCGGCATTTGACCCGTCGGTCACCATTTCAGCCAATCAGAGCAAGACTAAGACAGAGGCGCAACTGGGCACAAAACCGGAACCTGTTCAACTTACCACAGAACGTTCCATGCTGTCCGTCGGGATCTCCAAATTCCTGTCTACAGGGACAACCCTTAGTGCCAATGCCGATATGAGCGGTTCTGTTTCAAGCCTTTATACCGATCAGTCTTCCGGCAATATCGAGATTTCCCTGACCCAATCCCTTCTGCAGGGATTCGGGAAAGGGGCTAATCTTGTCAGCCTCAGGAAGGCAAAGATAGACGTGGATATCTCAGAGGCTGAATTAAAGGCTGTTGCAGAGAATCTTGTTGCCTCCGTTGAAAAGGCCTACTGGAGTCTATATCTCGCCAAGGAAGAGATATCCATTAAAAAAGAATCCCTCAGTCTGGCTGAAAAGCAGCAGAATGAATCCATGGAACGGGTGTCTGTCGGGAAGCTTGCTGAGATCGAACTTGCGGCAGTCAATGCAGAGGTGGCATCACGGCGCGAGGCCCTTATCGAGGCGCAAAGCAGCTATGAAAAGGCCCGCATACAGTTCCTCTATCTCTTAAACCCGCAGGGAGACAGTTTGTGGACCATGACCCCGGTAACCACGGATAAACCATTCGTGCCGGAGGACGCCATGGATGCAGTCGGCGTGCATGAGAAACTGGGATTAAAGTACAGATCAGACCTGCAACAGGCAAGGCTGGCCATGGAAAAAGGCGAGCTTGATGTCCAACAGACAAAAAACGGCCTTCTGCCGCGCCTGGATTTTTTTCTCACATACGGGAAAAGCAGTTATGCCAAATCCTTCAGCGATGCAACACCTGACATCTCAAGCCCCTATTCCCACTTGAGTTCCGGTCTCACATTTACAATGCCTTTATCAAATCGAAAGGCAAAGGCCCAGTATGAAAAATCGATGCAATCCGTGGATCAGACGAAGCTGTCTTTAAAAAACATGGAGAAGCTGGTGGAACTGGATGTCAGGTCTGCCTATATCGAGGCTGTAAAATCGAGGCAGTTGATAGAGGCGACCAGGGTGACCCGTGAACTGCAACAGAAGAATATGGACGCCGAACTGGAAAAATTCCGCGTCGGCAAATCCACCAATATCCTTGTCCTGCAGGCCCAGCGTGACTTCACAGCAGGGAAGCTCGATGAGGCAGGGGCCATGGTGGGATACCTGAACGCATTGATAGACCTTTACCAGATGCAGGGGACGCTGCTGGAACGCCGCGGCATTGAAAGCCTTTCAGATAATTGATCAATATGCATACTGCCATGAGGCCTTTTTCACCTTCAGATATGGCGTCCAAGATAATATCCCATCCATATAGCCTTGGCAAAGGCGGCTGTCTTCTCTTGTGAAACTTCAATTAAAGAATCCCTCCCCCTCCGAAGGGGGACAACCAAACTCCTGATGGCCTCAATGTCCCCCTCTGGAGGGGGCGAAGGGGGAGGTTCCGTCTCAACCTTGCTTTAAGATTCAATTCCATTCAAGTTTCATCCTCGATCTAACTGGCCGCCTTTTTCAGACCGGCGGCCACGCTTGTATGAAATTTAAAAAATGGCGCAGGGCGCAAGGCTCAAGGCGCATGGTAAAGACTTAAATGCCAAGAGGTCCGTTCGTTGACCGGCCACTACAAAATTCATGCTCCTCATTCGACATTGGATGTTGGGCGTTGAATGTTGAACGTTCATTTAATTTCTTCCTCGATCAAACTGGCCATGACTGCGGCAAGCGGCTTGGCCGTCGTCCGTCTTCCCTGGGCGCCGAGGCCTTGGCGAAGACGGTTGTTTTTCCCTTATACCTTATACTGTAAACCTTAAACCGTATACCTTACACCTTAAACTTTATACCTTTTTTTCAATTGACACATTAACCCATTTGTCCGATTATGCCGCTATTCATGTCTTATTTCTAACCTGTGTTATAACTCCAAGGAGGGAAAAAATAATCATGGAAAAAAGATTCATCAGGACTTTAGCAATCATATTCATTGCAACAATGCTTACGGTGTCTTTTACGGCACTCGATGCGGCAGCCGCCTCAAGCAAAAGCATTTCATCAGGCCTCATATGGGTTGTCGACAAGACTACCAGCCTGAACAGCCTGACCATTGCCGACGGCGCATTCATTATGGCCTCCGATGGCCACAGTGTGACCATGACGGTTGATGGAATTGAGACAGGAATCGTGCCGGGCGCCTACAAAGGGGACATTGTGCTTACATTGACTGAAAAGAATGTATTTAAATATAAGCAGCTGAATCACCAGTACCGCCAGGCCCTCTATCTGGATAAGACCGGCATTGTGGAGGCCAAGTCCGTCCTGCCCGCTGCCGGCAATTACAAGTTAATTAACGGCGTCCTGACCGGCGCGAAGATAACTTCCAAGGGCGAAAAATTCAACGGCATCTTTGTGGCCGGCGGCACATACACCATCAAAGACGCAGTCATCGACTTTACCGGCAACGGCGGCGACGACTTTGACGGCTACGGCGCAGCAGTAATGGCTGCGGGCAAGGACACTACCCTTATCCTGGACGGGGCCAAGATCAAGACCCATGGCGCGGCCCGGCCCACTGTCGTCGCGACCAGAAACAGCAATGTGATTGTTAAAAACTCCACGCTTCAGGCCATGAACGGAATACTGCCGTCGGACTATGTTCCGAACGTCACTCTGGGCGAGATGAGGGCAGTGCCCTGGATGCTTGGGCTTTCCGGCAACTGTCGCGCTACAAATCTTTTGGGTCAGAATACCACTGCCACCTATATAAACTCCTCCATCTCCTCCGAGAGCTGGGGCGTCCTCTCTGCAGACGGCGATGATGAAACCCAGGAACCGGTAACAGCCGGCAACAGGGAACAAAAGCTCATCGCAATCAACAGCAAGATCACCAACACCGGCAAGGTCGGATACGGCAATTACTTTACTGCCTACTACTACGGCTGTGAACTTAATGTCGGCGACTATGCCTCGATCGGCGGCGCGACATATGCCGCCAGCAGTCCCGAGACCATTGCCAAACTCAATGCAGATTATAAGTTCGGTCTCACTCCCGAGGAACTCAAGGCCCTCCCCAGGACCAGGACCCATGTGACGTCCGGACGTTTCGGCATGATGCTCCAGGGCGCCGCCAATATTATGGATGACACAGTCTTCGATACTGAGAAGGCCATCTTCCTGATAAAGGGCAGTTCTGCCAAGATCAACGTGGACGGCTCCAAAGGCGCCCGGTTGAATCCCAGGAACGGGATTATTATCCA
>Ga0153915_10001775_pt1 | contig 19848 bp, 15 predicted proteins | sample Opewatmetagenome_2_FD_107003 | JGI IMG/M metagenome (GOLD analysis project Ga0153915, IMG submission 107003) | Freshwater wetland microbial communities from Ohio, USA - Open water 3 Core 3 Depth 3 metaG | ecosystem: Environmental > Aquatic > Freshwater > Wetlands | place: USA: Ohio, Lake Erie...
AAAAGGCGCCCATGGCTGGCAAGATGCCATAAACTATCGCCAGCCAAAGCCCAGACCCATTGATCTCTCTAGCGTAATCGGGATTAACCAGCGCTGCCAATGAGATAAATGGCAAGAGCAAGGCTGTTCTCCCTAAGCGGTTCTCTTGCCGGAGAAGCACCAGGAAGGCTATCATACCTGTTATCAGAAGAACTCCCACACAGCCTGTGTAAGGCATCCGGGGAAGAATGACAGCCACCATGTAGCCAAAAATTGTCCCGATAATCACCAACCCGCCCCAAGCAGCGTTAAATGGCCTGGGTGGGTGATTACGCAGGCGCAGGCTGTCAGACCAGGCTAATCGTAAACAGCGCAGCAGCCGGCTTTCAGATTGCGAAATTAAAGCGCCCAGAGACATCACTACCAGCAAGAAGCTCACCAGGCGATTTCCTACAATTACTCCCAGAAGAAGCGCCAAAACACAACCCGACAACAAGGGGATCAAAATATTCCCCTCAGAGCCAGACAAAACGTATTCGACCCAGGCGGGCGTAGATATCATATCCTGCAAGGTCTGGTTCAATCCCAGTCTAGCGACTCTTGCAAAGATGGTCGCTGTCAAGCCAGCCAGCACCGTCCAAAATAATATTCCAGGAATAAGGCTTCCCGGCAATGCCAGGACCATATCCAACAATGCATTCTTTCCAAAAGCCAGGCCCCCATTCGGACCGACAATTAGAGCTGTATGGATTGCCCAAACCATCAGTGCTGCGCCCGCGCATAAGGGCAGCTTCCATAATAGACCTCTGAAAAGATCTTTTAGAATAGACAGGATCAAATCAACCAGGGTTTGAGGACCCCAGAGATGCGGCGGGAGGGCTGCATCCCAGGAGACGCCGTTCCAACGCAGCCAGGCACCATCCTGTGGACGCATCTGCCACCAAATCCCTTGAGCATCCTGAAATCGCAGCTGCTGAACTGCGGCAGCGTACTGCTGCGCACTAATCCGCCGGGTTTCAAATTGGCGTAGTAAAGAAAAATAGCGGGTTTCTATCTCCTGGAAGGCGATCCAGTTTTTCATTTTTCTTGGTCTGTATTCTCCTGGTTAGCTACGTCTGCTCTCGCTGCAAACCAAACCTTGCGCCTGACCCAGGCCCCGCTCAGCATCAAAACCAGCCCTAAAACGGATATGACAATTCCAATTCCCAATCCGAAGAGGAACATCCCAATTCCGCCGACAGCCAGAACCGCCCCCACCAAAAACAGCCAGCCTGCCTTCTTAAGACTCTTTGGCTCGACCTGCGATGGCACCTCGGGCCTCACACTGGATGTTCCTATCATCAGAGCACGGTATTGGAAGAGCAGGAAACCGCCTCCCAATAAAACCCCGCCTAATGTTGCCAGACGGTAATCGGGGAGCAGGTTAATCCCCCAAAGAATATAGGGCATCAGAAACAGTAGCATTCCCGTGATAACCAACTGTCCGAGCCTCAGCAAGCTGTCTGGCGCAAGAATTCCCACCATAAAAAAGCCATCTACGACGAGAGGTAAAATCAATAAACCCGCTACCAACATGGAGATAGTCGAGAGCATCGCGCCGTAGGTGCCGGCAGTGAGTGCCGGTGGCACAAAAAAGACCGGGAAGAGCCATACCACCAAAGACATGATACCCACCACTTTTTTGAGCGTTGACCGCTCTTCATACAATCCCAACACAACTGCCACCAGTCCCCCAAAGCAAGCTGCCAGTGCAAATTCCCCCGACAAAATAACCATTAACACATCAAACTGGGTTGTCTTCACTTGCCCATAGGGACCCACCTGAAACAGCTTATACTCTCCTTGCGCCTGCCTGACTAAAACCCCTTCATGACCCATCGTAAAGATGACGTTTCCACTCGTTGGGTCGTAAATTCCAGCCTGCGGGCTGTCCAGTAGGGTTGGGTTTCCAGAATGCGTCTTGAAGTAATAAGATTTCTGCGCCTGAGAAACAGGAACAACCTGGTATTCTACTTTCCAGGATAAACCAGCATCTTCTGATCTTTGTATGTCCCCCCCGGGCGAGAACCGATAGGTCACGCCCGGTTGGGCGGGAACTTTAACCTTCTCCCCGGATTTGACAGCTTCACCGGTGGAGTCCGGGCATATTAGAGGGTTTTCCCCTTCACGTAATCCCCAACTAAGCCCACCATCACTGCTGGAGTAGCAGTTGTAGCTGGAACAGGCAACAATCTCTTCATTGATCTTACCCACGCATTTAATGCCAGGATCAGGCTGCGCCATGTTGGCGATGGTTAAGAGGACGCCTGTAGCGAGCAACGCTAAGCCAGGGCGGAATCTGCTCTCGGGTAATATTTTAACCCTGGTCCATAACCAGGCACCAGCCACCAGAGAAGGTAGAGCTACCAGATCCGTGGGGTCGGTTTGCACACGAATGGAGAAGCCCGACACGCTTTCCAGTATAGCGATTAATCCTGCCTGGAAGGACGGCATTGTTTTTGCCAGGAGGAATACACTCCCCACCAGAGCAAATGCGAGCCCGCCGACCCAGCGAGAGTTTTGGGTCAGCCCCTTGGGCAGCAGACATGCCAAAAGGGCAGCCACGATAAAGGGGAAGAAGAACAGCCAGGCAAAATCGCCCAATTTACCTGTCCACCAGGAAGGCCATAAAAGGCGCAGCAGGTGGTCATTCAAAAATAAGAGCAGAATCGCACCAATGGAGAAAGGGTGGCTGATACAAGCCAGGGCTTTCTTTAACGCCGGATTGACTGTCATCGCTTTTCCTCCTGCACAATTATACGATACTCGAAAATGATCAGAAATGCAACACTTTTGAAGCCCACACCTCTTGACAAAATCCGGAAACGGTATACAATTATTCAATGATACAATAATACAATTAGACAATCGTACACCGGAGATTCGGAGATGGAACTTACTGCCTATGCAAATTAAAATCGATTTTCGCTCAAGCGCACCTATCTACGTGCAGATCATCGAACAAATCCGCCAAAAGGTAGCCAGCGGTGAATTAAAACAAGGCGATCAGCTCCCCACCGTCCGGCAACTGGCTACAGAACTGCGGGTGAACTTCAATACCGTCGCACGCGCCTACCGGACATTGGATGAAGCCGGGTTGATTTCAACCCAACATGGCCGGGGAACCTACATCTGGGAACAGCCTTCCGAGGAAACCATCCAAAGGCTGAGGCAACAAGGATTAGAGGGTTTGACCCGACGGTATCTGGCAGAAGCAGCCAGGCGGGGTTTTTCTGCGGAAGAAGTCGCCGCCAACATTCATGCTATCTTACAAAAGTGGATCAATGGAGAAACACCAGAGGATAATCCCTCTGAGATCTAAATTCAAATAAGAATAGAGGACAAAATGGCAAGGACAAAAGAAAGAGCTACTTCAACAATACCAATGCAATCTCAAATGGGTGTCAATGGATTGGCACTCTTCTTCGCATTTCTGTGTTTCCTGGTTCTGGTTATCGGAGCAAGCATCCTGGATTCTTCCGGGGTTGTTGAGGGCTGGATCGCGGGTTGGTGCATTTTTTGGGGTGTGGTTGCCCTTTACATATTGTTTGCGCTAAAGATTGCCCGCCAGTGGGAAAAAGCGGTGGTACTCAGATTGGGTAAATTCCGCGCCCTGCGAGGACCTGGGTTATTTTGGATCATCCCGATTGTGGATACCGTCTCGAACTGGATCGACCACCGCGTGATGGTGACCCCCTTCAATGCAGAAAAAACTCTGACGAAGGATACGGTCCCGGTGGATGTGGATGCGGTGCTGTTCTGGATGGTTTGGGATGCCGAGAAAGCAGCCTTGGAAGTGGAAAACTACAGAGCAGCCATCGCCTGGGCGGCGCAGACCGCCTTGAGAGAGATCATCGGGCAGATGTATTTGGCTGATATCCTGATCGGACGCTCCAAAATGGATTCGGACCTGCAGAAGATCATCGACATGCGCACCACTCCCTGGGGAATTACGGTACAGTCGGTGGAAATTCGTGATGTGATCATTCCTCAGGATCTGGAAGATGCGATGTCGCAGCAAGCCCAAGCCGAACGCGAACGCCAATCCCGGGTAATACTTGGCGAGGCCGAAATGCAAGTTGCCGCTAGCTTTGCTGAGGCATCCAAAGCTTACCAGCAAAATCCCACAGCTCTACACTTGCGCGCCATGAACATGCTTTTCGAGGGTCTCAAGGAGAAAGGCGCGTTGGTGATCGTTCCATCCAGCGCTGTAGATACGATGAATTTAGGAGGCCTGGGCGGTCTAGTATCACTTGGAATGAGCCAAACGAATAAGGACTCCAGCCCAAAGATGGATTGATCTAGCTAGCTGGGTTACCTTGGTAAATTGATGATGGATATGAATGGCCTGATGATCGAGGCTATTCAGCTGCGGCGCAGCTTCAAGGGAAAAGAAGCAGTTGGTAGTATCAGCTTCAGCGTGCAACACGGCGAAATCTTTGGCTTGCTAGGACCCAACGGCGCAGGTAAAACAACCACGATCCAGCTGCTTTCCGGCCAAATTCATCCGAGTGGCGGCCGCGGCATTGTGGCTGGCTGGGATGTTGTGACCGAACGTGATCAGCTGAAAGAGCGCATTGGGGTCGTATTCGAGGAACAGAACCCACCCATGAACGTAAGCAAGGGGACAGAACTGGCAAAGGTCTATGCTCCGCTGGCGCTGCCCGTATCGTTGATTGTGGGCACGAGCTTCATGCCCCAGCTCTTGATCGAAGAGAAAGGGATAAAAGCCCTACGTATGCTGATGGTCTCGCCGGCCTCTTTCAGCGACGTGCTCGTCGGCAAGCTCCTGAGTGATGACTTAGGATTTAGTGCAGTGGGAAGAAAGAACCTGAGCGGGTGTAACAGCGTATCATATTCACGTAGATAAGAAGAAAGGTTTAGGCGTGAAAATATTATGACCGATTATATAAAATGGGAATACCGGATTCAAACCATGGGAAGCGCCTTAAAGCAGATAAAGGACGATGAGCTTGAAGCACTGGTCAACGAATGGGGTGAGGAGGGTTGGGAGATCATCAATGCACACAACCTGGAAAGCAGCAACAAAATCAGGATCTTTGCCAAACGTCCGTTAAGCAAATCGAGCCTGCGCAGTCGAACCTGGCCTGGATAGTGCTTTCACCAATGTGCATATCTTGTATGTTTCACGTGAAACATACAAGATATGCCGTCACGGGAAGCAATGATCTTCATTACAGCATACTTTACGAACGCGACTACCGATTTTTTGAATAGCAGATAAATAAGAGGTAGCGAAGGAGATTTATTCTAAATATCTTACATGGAAGCATGATTAATAAATTTAATCATGATATGGTTTGACAAAACCACTCTTTCACGCTACACTATTTTGTATGGATTTTCTCACCACTCCCTGTGAAGATAAAGACTTGCTGGTCAGCCAGCTCTCCCGCGTTGTCGAGATCAGCCTGACGCTAAATTCCACCCTCGACCCTGATCAACTCCTCCAATACATCATTAAGACCGCCAGCGAGTTGCTGGATTGCGAAGCGGCCTCCATCCTGCTGTATGACGAAAAACGCGCTGAACTGTTCTTCGCTACCGCCGCCGGTTCAGACCCCAAGCAGCTAGCGGGAATTCCTGTGCCTATCGAGGGCAGTCTGGCTGGGACGATTTTTCAAGAAAATCGGCCCCTGATCATCAACAATGCCCAACAAGACCCGCGCCATTATTCCCAGGTGGGGCAGCAAATCAATTTCCAAACCCGCGCGCTCCTGGGGGTTCCGATGAGGATCCGGTCGCGTGTCACGGGGGTCCTGGAGGCATTGAATAAACGCTCGGGCGATTTTACGCAAGCAGATGCCGACCTGCTTACTGTGATTGCTTCCCATGCAGCAGTTGCCATTCAAAATGCCCGCCTGATCCAGGCGCTTCAAAAAGCCTATGACGAGCTCAGCCGGGTTGACAAACTAAAGAGCGATTTCATCTCCATTGCCTCACACGAGCTGCGTACGCCTCTAGGTGTCCTGCTCGGATATGCTACCTTCTTGCAAGAGGAGTCACAGGGACAGGCTTCGGAGATGGCTGCCAAAGTGCTCAATTCAGCATTAAAACTGCGCGACCTGGTGGAAGCCATGACAAACCTGAACCTGATTCAGGTGGGATCCACCCACTTGGAAGCCATGCCAGTTCCGATCCAACAGGTTGTCCTGGCGGCTGGTAAAGAAATTCAGATTGCCGCGGAAGCCAAAAATCAAAAGCTGTCCTTCAACCTTCCAGAAAAAGCGCTCATTGTGCAAGCGGACCCGGAGAAACTCAAGTTGGTTTTTGTTAATCTGCTTAACAATGCCATGCGCTTTACCAACCCAGAAGGAGAGATCGTGGTAAGTGTCCACCCCATGCATAATGAAGCCTGGGTTGAAATTCGTGACAACGGGGTAGGCATCCCGTCCACTGAGCTCGAAAATATTTTCAAAGAATTTTATCAAGTTGAAGACCACATGACGCGTCGCGTGGGCGGGTTAGGACTGGGGCTTTCCATCGCTCGCGGCATCGTCAAGCTACACAATGGTCGTATTTGGGCGGAGAGCACAGGTGAAGGTCAAGGATCGATTTTCAGGGTTGCTCTTCCCTCAGCCGGTGCAACAGGCAGCCTGAAACATTAAAGCACTCAGGCGCCGCTCTCCCTCGCCCAGCCATCCAGAGTCTCTTCAATTAAATCCAGGAAAGCGTCCAGGGCGGTCAAACGCTCCTGAAAAGCCTTGCCCAGCATCCCCAGACTTTCACCAGCGGACTGCCAGGCAGGGAGGTGCGGGGTTTGCGGCGGGAGCAAATTTACAGCATGGGTCCATGTCCGCCATAACGGCCATAATGCCGTTTGAAATTTTTCCGCATCCAACATGGCCTCGATGGCATTCAGATAATAACTCAAGCGATCTGGATGTAGCCGCTGATGGGGGTAGTCTTGAGCGACCAACTCGTAAGCAGCCCGCCAATCCCCTAACCAGGAACGCAGCTTTGCGGCATCGACGAGTGGGGCTCCTAGTAAACCCAAAAGCCCCGCATAAAGCCCGGGGTGTTTTACTGCCGCAGCACGCTCAGGGAAATCCATCAAAAAACGCCGTTCGGTCAACGGGGGGCCAGAAAGGCAGGCGATCGAATTCGCCGCGTGATCGAGCGCGCGCAGGTAGGTTGAAACCTCTTGGGGGCTGGACTTTGAAGGTTCAGCCTTGAATCCCATCCAAATCTGCCGGGCATGCTCAGCCTGCGGGCGGACACGGTTGAGAACCTGGTCTGGGCGGAAAAACTGACCGCGTACACTGGCCTGCGTAAAATCCAAGAAGTGCTGCGGATCATAGAAAATTTTGCAACCCTCGATGGCTGTTCCCAACCAGAGGTGTGAGCGCAATTCTTTGGCGCGCCGGTACAGGCTGACGGGATGGTGAGAAATATCAAAATGGATCTCGTCTGTGATCCGCACGAACTCCCGTTCATCTCGAACCACATCCGCGTGGATGAAAAACAAGTCAATATCCGTCGTCCCGGCGATCGTCGGATGCTCCCGCAAAAGCGACCCCTGCAAGTAAACCGCGAGGATATCCCGGTCGGCCCGGCTGTGTTGGGAGACAAAATCGTGTGTTATCTTGAGCAATAATTCGGATGTGATGCGCATATAGGTCCGCCCTTCGCATGCGATGATCAGATATCCTGCCGTGAAGAAGCGTCTTCCGTGAACTCCAACGGCAGCTCTGACTGAAAAGGCACAAGTTTAATCGCGCGCCGGATACGTTCGTCCACCAGCTTTAAATGTTCTTGATTTCGCACGAAATCCAGAGAATCTGTGTCAATAACCAAGATAGGGATCGAGGGGTGATATCCCCCGGTATGCGGTGAGCCAAAATATAGTTCATAGGCACGATTCAACTCTTGAATATAAGCTTTTTCCATATTGCGCTCATAGGAACGGTCGCGTAGAGCAATCCGCTGCATGAGTGTTTCCGTACTGGCTCTCAGATAAACGATCAAATCGGGTGGGGATATTTTTTCAGCCAGAGCTTCATGCACGCGATAATACATTTCCAATTCATCGCCATGTAAATTGATGCTTGCAAAAAGACCATCTTTATCAAAGGTGTAATCCGCAATCAAGTTTTGATCTTTGACCAGTACGTCTGGTACAGAGCGTCGCTGCTGGTGATAGCGGCTGAGCAAGAAAAATATCTGAGTTTGAAAAGCATAACGCTCCCGGTCCGCATAAAAGTCGGATAGGAAGGGATTTTCTTCAAAGATTTCTAACAAGATAGCCGCATTGAAAGAAGGCTGGAGCATGCGGGCCAGGGTCGTTTTTCCTACGCCAATGACTCCTTCAATTGCCAGGTACATGCAAATTTACCTCGCCTGCGTGATATGGGATATGGTTCAGAAAATCCACCAGTGATTTCGCAACGATATCCGGTTGTTCTAACATGAGCATATGACCGGCTTGAGGAATTTCTTCCAGGATCGCTTCGGGAATCACCCGCGCCATTAACTGAGCATAACGCAAAGGAGTCATCCGATCCTCGGTGCCGCACATGATCAAAGTGGGTATACGAATGTTGGCGAGATACTCTGTGCAATCAAAGCGATCGCAAGCTAACAGATCCCCGTATAATACACTCGGTCGCACTTCACTCAAGCGGCTGGCCGCCTGCTCGATCAGGTGCTCCGGTACACAGGATCCAAAAGACCAGGATACCAGACCTTTCACTGCTCTGTAGAAAGTCGTCGGGTTGGCTGCGCCTGAAAGGAGGTCAGGAGGGATCGTTAAACGCACTCCGGTGGACAATAAACCAAGGCCTAAAACCCGCTCCGTGTGTTGGATGCCCAGGGTAAGGGCTACCGCTCCCCCCATGCTGTGTCCCACAAACACAGCGCGATGCAAGTGCACAGCTTCCATCCACGCCAAAACCTGTTCCGCATAAGAATCAACGGTTTGCAAACCGCCTCCCTGGTCTGACTTCCCATGACCTGGGAGGTCTAAAGCAAAGACCCGGTATCCCGGAATCCGGCGAATCTGAGGCGGCCAAAATAAATGCATCCCACCTGCGCCATGAATTAAAACAACGGGTGGAGTTTCAACAACTCCATCCTGTACGAGATGGAAGTACAAGCCACCAGCGGAAGGCATCGGTCATTCCCCTCGCCGGATGCGTTCTGCAGCAGCTTCGTCCATGGGGATTAAAACTCGAATGCAAGTCCCTTTGCCTTCAGCCGATTCAATTTTTAATACGCCATTGATGAGCTCAGTACGTTCACGCATGTTGACCATCCCCAGGCTGCCTCGATGATCATACGTTGCATCCACTTCGCCGGGGTTGAACCCTACCCCATCATCCTGAACCTCCAATAAGGCAATTTGGCTGCCTATATCCTTTAGCCTGACCCAAATGTGGGCCGCTTGAGCATACTTCCGAGCATTATTGACGGCTTCTTCCGCAATGTAAAAAATGATCGTCTGCTTGCCCATCTCCAGCTCTGGAATCAATCTTACGTCAACTTCAACGATCACATTTTGATCATACGTATCGCGCATTTTCTCAGCCATCGCCTGAAGTGCAGCCATCAATCCTTGTGACTCCAGCACCAGAGGACGCAGGGTGAAGAGCATATGGCGTATTTCCTTGGTCGTCCGGCGAGCGAGGTCTTCAATCTTAAGGATTTCTTCACCAGCAGCCTTTGAATCCTTTTCCAATAAACGTCGGGTATAGTTCAATCGCATGGCTATGGCAGCTACTGATTGGGTAGGACCATCGTGTAAATCCCGTGAGAGCTTCCTGCGAGCCTCCTCCTGAATATCCATCATCCGTTCTTTCTCTTGCTCCAAATCGCTATACAGGCGAGCGTTTTGAATGGCGATCACAGCCTGGCGGGCTGCCACACCCAATGTTTCACGTTTCTCCAGTGTGAAAAATTCGGGGTCTGCATGAGCAAAGAGTAAGACCCCAAAGGCATCCAAGCCGGTGCGCAGAGGCAAGAGATAAGCCACCTTACAGGCGCGCAGTGCCACAAAACGCTTCAGTTCCGGATCGTGCTCAATCTCTGTACAAAGGACTGGCTCTCCCGAAGAGATAACTTCATACAACACGCCCTCTGTAGCTGGCAGTATGATCCGGGTGTCGGAGGGTGTAAACCGGCGAGCAGACCCGACCTGAAGTTCTGTCTTACCTTTCTCAGAAGCATGAAAGAGTAACACAGCACTGAATATTCGCTCGATGTGCTTGTCTGCGCCTGAGAGGACCTTTCCACCCATATCCAGTGCAGCATCCATCACCTGACGATGGTTTAACGTGGAAGTCATCGTGGAAATTACTTCGTAGATGGTTTGCACACGTTCGCGTTCAGCAAGCTTGGCTTTTTCTACTTCTTTATTGGCAGAATCGCGTATCCTAGCTACCTGGAAACGGCCGAACAACAGGTAGGAAATGATTACGCCTGCCACAATCCCAATCACAAGTAAAATCACCCAGGTCTGCAAGTCGGCCGGGCTTGTATCTCCCTGTATTTTGTAACCCAGGGGCTGGACTAGATCCGTGAACCAGGAAACGAGATATCCCAGTCCATCAAAAATTCGCATGCCTCTATGATAACCCAAAATAGAAGAGATGCAAAGCATCAAGTAGGTAGAAAAGCTCGGAGCATTAATCTGAAGCCAGTGTTTGGAGAATATCCCTGGCAGCCAGCACAGCCCGGGCGCGGTGGCTGAGGCGGTTCTTTTCTTCCATGGATAGCTCAGCCATCGTCTTTCCTAGTTCGGGCAATAAAAAGATGGGATCGTAGCCAAAACCATTCTGACCGCGCTCTTCAGGAATGATCTCCCCTTCACAAATACCTTCTGAAAACCACAGCTCCCCCGCTGCAGATGCCAGAGCAACCACACAGCGAAAACGCGCTGACCACGGTCGCTGCTTTCCTTGCAAATTTTGGAGCAGGAGAACCCGGCGATCCTGGTCGGTAGCCCCAGGCATAGGTGAAAAGCGCCTCGAATGCAGTCCGGGCTGACCCCCTAATGCATCCACTTCCAGCCCTGAGTCATCCGCTAGAGATAAAAGCCCCGATACTTGGGCAAATGCCAGGGCTTTTCGGGCTGCATTCGACTGGTAAGTTTCCCCATCTTCCACGATATCCAACTGGATGCTCAAAGAAGATGGCGAGAGTAAATCCAGGTGCAGATCGGCTAAAAGAGCCTGAATTTCAAGCAGTTTACCCCGGTTATAACTGGCCAGGAGCAGTTTCATGAGTCACCCTGATCAAGCTGCAAAAATATGAATGGCATACAAGTGGGGTCGGTCAAAATTGATCGTTAAATTTTGCAAGATGTTATGTTATAATACCACAAGTAAACAAAATATCCTCTTTGTTGCGTTTTTACATCCAATCTAGTGTCTGATCCACACTCTCCTCTGCGGCTGAACGTTGGTTTTATCATTTACCAAACCATTGGTTACAGCCGAGATTTTCCGTTTGAGATTCCACGGGTTCAATTTCAACCAGATCTGGATCTGAAAGAACTGGTTGGGATTGTGCGCGTGACTCGAACGCCCCAGGGCCTCCTATTTCAAGTGAAAATGCATGCTTCGGCGTTAACCGAATGTGCAAGATGTTTAACGGACTTTGACTATGATCTAAACGTTGACTTCTCAGAACTGTATGCGTTCAATCAACGTTCTGTCACCGATTCGAACCTGATCTTACCCGAAGATGGAAAGATCGACCTGGAGCCCCTACTGCGGGAATATATGCTCCTGGAATTACCCATTAACCCTCTCTGTAAGCCTGATTGCAAAGGTTTGTGCCCAATTTGTGGGGAAAACCTGAACCTGAAGACCTGCAACCATGAAGTTATGAATAGCGATGAACGCCTTGCGGGGCTGCAATCGCTACTCGACAAACAATAGGCATCCAACCATCACATATCATTTTTGACCAAAACCAGTCAGGAGGGTTGCGTATGGCGTATCCAGAACAATATTCCCATCCCAGTGAGATGATTGGTAGTTTGCTGGAAAAAGCCGAGGTGCGGGGATATCTGACTCCTGAGGATATTATCGAATTGTTTCCTGATGGCTCCGATGATCTGGAAAAGGTCAGCAATATTATCCTGGTCTTACAGCACCATGGAGTCGAAGTTCTACTGGAAGAAGAAGACCCTGCCTCATCTACGGATGCTGATTCCCTTGTTCTGGAGCCCGTGATGAACCTGGAGCACATTTCTACCGATGACACGGTAGGATTGTATCTCAAAGAAATGTCGCGCGTGCCATTGCTCTCACTTAAGGAGGAAATCGGCCTGGCACAGCGCATTCAACAAGCATTTCAGTCAAAACTTGAGCTTAATAAAATGAACGGCAAAGGCACCACCCAGCGCCGGAAAGAATTGGAAGCCATCATTCAGGATGGCTTGCTGGCCAGGGAACACTTGATCAAGGCTAATACACGGCTGGTAGTCAGTATTGCCAAAAAATATATCGGGAGAGGGGTGCCCTTTCTGGATTTAATTCAGGAGGGCAATTTGGGGCTGATGAAAGCGGTGAGCAAGTTTGAATATGAACGCGGCTTTCGTTTCTCTACCTATGCCACCTGGTGGATCCGCCAAACGATCACGCGTGCAATTGCAGATCAGGGACGTACGATCCGTGTACCTGTCCACATGACTGACCGCATCCGGTCGATGTATAAAATTGCCCATAAGCTCGAACAAGATCTTGGACGACCTCCAACCACAGAAGAATTAGCCAACGCCCTACAGGTTACGCCAGACCGGCTGCAGTGGATGCTGCAGGTTTCTTGGACTCCCATCTCTTTGGAAAGCCCGGTAGGTGATGATGAAGAGTCTGAGTTTGGAATGTTTGTCGAGGATGAGATCACCCCCTCGCCCTCGCAAACCGCTTATGAAAACATGCTGCGCGAGCGGGTTGAAAAAGTACTCTCGACACTTTCCCCGCGCGAAGCGCGTATCCTGCGCCTGCGTTTCGGCCTGGAAAATGGCCATCCTTACACTCTGGAAGAAGTGGGGCAGAAGTTCGGGCTGACCCGCGAGCGCATCCGGCAAATTGAGGGCAAAGCCTTGAGGCGGCTGCGCCATCCATGCCGTTCAAGGCTACTCAAAGATTATCTATAGCACAATCCTTGACAAATTGGCACTGCCCGTTTAGACTCAACTGGACAAGCTGAGAAAGGATTGATCCATGAACTGCCCGGTCTCTTCTATTTGTATATCGATGTGCATGATGAAGAGAATAAGACGCGCCTGGGCAGCCGCCACCCTGATGAAATAGGGTAACCGGCAGATGTGGAATATTTAGGGCTGTCCAATGGTGGGCAGCCCTTTTCTTTTTTCGAGTCCGAACAGGAGGAAACCATGTCTGAACAAATTTTAGTTGCTATCGCCTGGCCGTATGCCAATGCTGAAATTCATGTTGGCAATATCACAGGGTCGCATTTGCCGGGAGATATCTTTGCCCGCTACCACCGTTTGAAGGGGGATCGCGTCTTGATGGTGTCTGGCACCGATTCGCATGGTACCCCGGTTACGCTACGCGCTGATGCCCTGAACCAACCGGTTGAGGAAGTTTATAAGTACTACCACCAAGGCTTTTTGGATTTGTTCCAAAAATTAGGCATCCAATTCGACCTGTTCACAACCACCCACACAGAGAATCATTTCAAGGTATCCCAGAGCATCTTCCTGGCACTGAAAGAAAATGGTTTTCTTTACACGGAGACCCGCCCGCAGTGGTACTCTCCGAAAGCGCAGCGCTTTTTGCCTGACCGCTATGTGGAAGGCACCTGTTATATTTGCGGTTTTGAAGGGGCTCGATCGGATCAATGTGATAAATGTGGAAACGTGCTTGAACCCGAGAAGCTGCTCAACCCGCGCTCTAAAATAGACGGTTCTGTGCCTGAGCTGCGACCAACCGAGCATTTCTTCCTCGATCTCTCCAAACTGGAGCCAGAAGTGACCGCTTTCCTGCGCCAACGCCAGCATTACTGGCGAGAAACGGTGATTGGGCAAACGTTGGGGCAGATTGAAAGTGAAGGATTAAAGCCGCGGCCGATCACGCGCGACCTGGAATGGGGCATTCCGGTGCCTGTCGAAGGCTGGCAGGGGAAATGCATCTATGTGTGGTTCGAGGCAGTGATTGGTTATCTCTCTGCCGCTATCGAAGCCGCCCGGCTCAGTGGCAGCCCAGAAGCCTGGAAGGATTATTGGACGAATCCGGAAGCAAAGGCTTTTTACTTCATCGGTAAGGATAACCTTTTCTTCCATACCGCCATGTGGCCTGCGCAGCTTATGGGGACGGGGGAGCAGTTTCTGAAAATTTTTGCAGAAGAAGAAGGGCAACCCTTGATCCTCCCCTTTGATGTGCCTGCCAACCAGTTCATGAATCTGGAAGGGCAGAAGATATCTGGCAGCCGGAATTGGGCTGTGTGGGGTTTGGACTTCCTGACACGCTACGACCCAGATGCCCTGCGCTTCTACCTGACCATCAACATGCCCGAGAATAGAGATACCGATTGGGATTGGCAGGAATTTGTAGAGCGCAATAACAACCCTCTGGTAGCAACCTGGGGCAACCTAGTCAACCGTGTGCTGTCCTTTACCTATAAACACTGGGAAGGGTTGGTACCCACTCCAGGCGAGTTAGGCCTCGCAGACCGGGCTATCCTCGAAACGGTTGAGGCCGGGTTCCAAAGCGTGGGGAAACTTATCCAAGAGGTTCACCTGCGCGCCGCTCTGGAAGAAGCCCTGCGCCTGGCCTCCGAAGTTAACAAATACCTGGATACAGCTGCACCCTGGTTCACGATCAAGACCGATAAGGCTGCTACAACTACAACAATCTATACGGCATTACGAGCAATCGATTCGCTCAAAGTGCTTTTTGCGCCCTTCTTACCATTTACCTGCGAGCGACTGCACACTTACCTGGGATACACACAACCGCTCTTCGGCGAACAATATATCGAAGAAGAGACGGATGCCTTGGGAACTCATGCTGTGTTGAGGTACCGACCAGGGCAAGCTTGTGGAAAATGGGAACCCAGCCGGCTGAGTGCCGGACAGCACCTGCAGCCGCCAGCTCCGCTGTTCAAGAAATTGGACGAAAGTATTGCCGAAGAGGAGCGCCTTCGCCTAGGAAAATAACTGTATATGGATGCTAAGACCCTTCAAATTCTTGAATACCCCAAGATCCTGGACCGTTTGGCTGGATATTGCGCTTTTCCTGCCTCCGCAGAAAAAGCCCGCAGTCTCCAACCGACGACGATCCTGGAAGAAGCCCGCCGCTGGCTGGCTGAGACCCGTGAAGCCATGCAGCTCCTCACCACGCACCCCGACCTGACGATTGGAGGAGCGCGGGATGTGCGTGAACCGGTGGATCTGGCTTTGCACGGTGGCGTTCTGACGCCGCCTGAGCTTTTAGATGTTAAATCGACCCTGGTCGCTGCCCGCAACCTGGTGCGCATCTTTGAACGCTTGAATGTGCAATTTCCTTATCTGTACGAGATTGCCAGTCAGTTCCCCCCTCCTCTGGGGCTGATCGACGCCATCACACGCGCTATTTCTGACCGGGGAGAAATCCTGGACTCGGCTTCCGATAAGCTATCTCACATTCGGCGGGATATGCGCATCGCCCATGACCGCTTGATGGGAAAGCTCCAAAGGATGATCAGCGATCCGAAGAACGCAACCTTACTTCAGGAAGCGCTGATTACTCAACGCGATGGTCGTTACGTCATCCCGCTGCGCGCCGAATTCAAAGGCAGGATCAAATCGATTGTCCACGATCAATCCGCTTCAGGAGCAACCCTTTTCGTTGAACCCTTTGGGATTGTCGAACATAATAACCAATACCGCGAGCTGCTCCTGGCTGAGCGCGACGAGGAACGGCGCATCCTGGCAGAGCTTTCCACGCAAGTGGCTATGCACGGGCGCGAGATATTGACCACCATTGACGTGATCGCTGATCTTGACCTGGCTTTCGCAAAGAGTAAGTATGCGGATGACCTGGCAGCTTCTGAGCCTGTTTTACAAACCATCCAGGGGCGACGCAACTCGAACCATCCCGGGACGATGATCCGCCTTTACCAGGCGCGCCACCCTCTCTTAGATCAAAAGAGTGTCGTACCGATCGATGTTGAGCTGGACGAACAAACCTACGCCATGATCGTCACCGGTCCCAACACAGGCGGGAAAACCGTCACGCTAAAAACCATCGGTCTGCTGGCTTTGATGGCGCAAAGCGGCATGCACATTCCAGCCCACTCCGGCTCGGAGATCAGCCTCTTCAACGCCATTTATGCCGATATCGGTGATGAACAATCCATTGAGCAGTCCCTGTCCACCTTTTCAGGTCATATTACCAATATCATCCACATCCTTGAAAAAGCCGACCGGCGTTCATTAGTGATTCTGGATGAATTGGGGGCTGGCACCGATCCCCAAGAAGGAGCAGCCCTGGCGCGTGCCATTCTTTCCCATTTGCTGGAAAGAGGCATCACCACCATGGTAACGACCCATCACCCGGAATTAAAAGCTTATGCCCATGCGACGCCGGGCGTCGTCAACGCCAGTGTTGAATTTGACCTGGACACACTCCGCCCCACTTTCCGCCTGACGATTGGATTGCCGGGACGTTCGAACGCACTCGCTATTGCTCAGCGCCTGGGGATGCCTGAGATGATCATTGATCAGGCTAAATCTGAAATTCATCCGGATGACTTACGCGCGGATGATTTATTAGATGATATTCACGCTCAGCGTGACCGGGCGCGCCAGGCGCGTTCATCGGCAGATAAAGCGCATCAGGAAGCAGAAAAATTGCGTAATGAGCTGAGCCGCCGGTTGGAGCAGATCGAAGACGAACGCCGCCTCGTACTGGAAAAAGCGCGCTCAGAAGCGGAAGCACAGGTCCAGGAATTGCAGGAGGAGGTTCGCCAGGCGCGCCGCATCCTGGCCCGCGCACGCCAGCCCCTGGACGTACTCGAAGCTGTTGAAGAAAAGGTTGCTACCTTGGAAGAAAGCGTCGAAAAGCCCATTGAACGGCGCACGCCAGAAATGGATGGGATGCCGGCTATCAGAGCCTTGCGCCTGGGGGATAAAGTACATCTGCGCTCTTTGAACACCCAGGGTGTGATCACTTCTTTAGGGGAAGAAGAAGCCGAAGTTCAAGTAGGCATGCTGCGTATTCGGGCCAGGTTTGCCGACATTGAAAGACCTGGCATGACGCCGCCGCCTGAACCAAAACTCAAAGCGGCTGCCCGGAAACAGGCCTCTTCCAGCACCAGCCAACCTCCTGCCGCTGAGACCCCCCGCATGGAGATCGACCTGCGCGGCCAGCGTTCTGATGATGCACTTGATCTTTTATCGAATTACCTGGATTCGGCTTTCCTGGCAGGCATGCCTTTTGTCCGCATCATTCATGGAAAAGGTACCGGCAAGCTACGCCTGTCTGTGCGCGAAATGCTTTCACATCATCCACATGTCAAGTCCTTTGAGGCGGGAGGCGAAAAAGAAGGCGGTGACGGGGTAACGGTTGCCAAGCTGCACACGTAACTACAAAAATGGAGCGCAGGAAAATGGGAATGAAGTATAAACTCCTCAGTGTTCCAATCTTTCTAACTGTTTTTCTCCTGCTGTTACTCGTCAAAAGCCTGTCTCTTGCCGCTCAAGACATTCTCCAGCCGGCCTCACCTGCCGCGGAGCAAACCCCAGCTCTCCAACCAACCAGCATCCAGGTTGCCCGCCTGCATCCTGATCTCGTAAAAATTCTGTCTTCCAGCGCAAGCACACAGCAGATTCCGGTCATCATCGAGTGGGGCGGTCAAACTTACGCTCAGATACTCAAGGCAGCCCTGCCGCAGCTATACACGCAGAATTTTACCCGTCTCCAGGAAAGATCGCTGGTCGTCGCTGCCCTGCAAACCTATGCTGCTGAGCAGTCCAAAGCTTTGAGGAGTACATTACAAGAGGCTGAACAGCTTGGACAGGTGTCAGAGATCCGCTCTTTCTGGGTCAGCCCGGTGATTGCCGCCAGAGTCAGTCCAGCCTTGATTGAGGCTTTAAGCAATCGTGAGGATGTCGTACAAATCCGTCTTGATGAGCCTTTATACCTGGAGCAAACTTCTTTTGCCCAACAGGGGACAGAAGCGGGGACAGTCTGGAACCTTGACTTGATCGGCGTGAACCTGGCTCAACAGCAGCTTGGACTGGATGGTAGCGGGGTGGTGGTCGCCAATCTGGATACCGGCGTAGATTGGCAGCATCCTGCCTTGCTCAAAAAATATCGTGGATATAATCCACATGTTCCTGCTCAGCACCTTGGAAACTGGTATGTGGTTACCGATGAGCCCTACCAGGTGCCTGGCGATGGCAATGGTCACGGTACCCATACGATGGGCACCATGGTCGGTGATGACGAGGCGGGTAACCGGACTGGCGTGGCGCCTGGGGCACGCTGGATTGCCGTCAAGATGTTTAACAACCAGGGATACACCTATGAAAGTTGGATCCACGCGGCTTTTCAATGGGTGTTGGCTCCAGAAGGCAATCCTGATCTGGCACCGGATATCGTCAATTGTTCTTGGGGATCCGATATCAGTGGAGATACTCGCTTTCGATCCGACGTCACTGCCTTGCGTTCTGGGGGTATCTTACCTGTTTTTTCTGCAGGAAATTACGGGCCATCCCCCTACACGATTGGCAGCCCAGCCAGTTACCCCGAAGCGCTTTCGGTTGGGGCCGTGGATCAGGATAAATTCATAGCCTTATTTTCATCGCGTGGTCCTAGCCCATGGAATGAGGTCAAACCCGAATTGACAGCTCCGGGTGTGCAAATCCGTTCCACATTCCCAGGGAACGGGTATGCAACCGCCAGCGGCACCAGCATGGCTGCACCGCATGTCGCAGGCTTAGCCGCTCTGTTATTACAGAGCAATCCGCTGCTTACCCCGGATGAAATCGAGGATATCCTACAGAAGACTGCCGAACCGTTGGGCGCAGTCATCCCCAACAATGATTTTGGATGGGGGCTCGTGAATGCCTATGCCGCTGGATTAAAGGTCACCTCTCACGGAGAGCTGGCAGGCGTTGTCAGGCAGGCGGGAGAAAACAGCCCGGTACCTTTTCCTTCCCTGTCTGCCTCATCGCTAGAGAATCCTGATCAGACCCTGACAGGCGTTGGAAATGCAAATGGAACCTATAACCTGGCGCTGCACCCTGGGCACTATGACCTTACCGTTTCTGGATTTGGGTTTCTGAGCAGCACGCTTCATAATCTTGAGATCATAACTGGCACCCAAACCAGGGTAGATGTAACTTTATCCTCCGTACCCATCGGGTACCTGGCTGGAAAAGTTGCCGACCTGCAGGGTGGGTTGCCTCTCTCCGCTACCCTGACTGTAGAAGGCACCCCGTTGAGCGTACAAACCGACCCGGCTAGCGGTCTTTATCATCTCGATCTACCTGAAGGTGCCTGGAAAATAAAAATCACTTCCGAGGCGCACCGCACCGGTCACATCACCCCCACCATCACAGCTGGCATAAGCTATACCATAAATGTCAGCCTTCTTCCCGCACCCCAAATCCTGCTGGTGGATGGAGGGCGTTGGTATAACGGCAGCCAGATCAGCTTTTTTAAAGATGCCCTGGATGCCCTCGATTTCCCATTCCGAGAGTGGCCGATACGCTCTCTGGGGCTGGGCGGCACCCCTGATGAGCGCCCCCCTCGCGGCGCCTTTAATGCTTACGATGCCGTGATCTGGTCCGATCCCTTATCCTCTCCGGGATGGATTGGCTCGAACGATGTGATCACTGACTTCTTGAAGTCA